>ERZ894244.58-NODE-58-length-102056-cov-22.717513_pt1 | contig 102056 bp, 69 predicted proteins | sample MGYA00380299_ERZ894244 | MGnify/ENA primary metagenome ERZ894244 (study PRJEB32331, sample SAMN06328444) | human gut metagenome | biome: human gut microbiome; feature: stool | host: Homo sapiens | collected 2014-06-26 ... | reverse complement strand
CTGAACTCCTGCCGCATTTGGCTTCAAAGTGGCTTTCAGTTGCTTCCTTACCACACAAAAACGAAGCGTAACGAACACTGTTTCAGTGCCATTCGCTACGCTTCGCTCAAATTTGTCTTCTCGCCATGTGTTTATTTTACTATCGACAAAAAAAGCTGACACGTAAAATCGTGTCAGCTTTTTTTGTTTGTATTTGTATGAGATTATTTACCGGGAGAGGTTTCATTCGATTCTTTTGCCGGGTTTGAAGTTGGTGTGTTCGGTGTGGTTTCTTCCCAATGGAATGGTTCGAATTGGCTATCGCTGTTTGTCCAACTGGGTTTGCGAGATGAATAAATAATAAATGGTGCGATAACGACTATCAGGGCTCCTATAATGAGAACAGAAAACCATACGGCATTACTACCGACCGATATTTGACTGGGGGGAATAAAACTTAGAATGAAGGCAAGAAGCGAACCGCAGAATCCCAATCCTCCTATGAACCACATTAATCCGTTGCCTTTGTTTCCTATTCGGAATGGGCGATTGGTTTTTTTCATATTGTATCGTAGATAAATTGCGGCAGAGAACATTAACATATACATAATCAGATAAAGAACTACCGTTAACTGAGACATGATTTGGTAAAAACTTTGTACCGAAGGCATAATAACGAATAATAGACTTAATAATGTAACTGCACCTCCTTGTAAATAAAGAATATTTTTCTGTACTCCTATTTTATTGGTTTTTTGGAAAAAAGGAGGAAGGTATCCGGCACGGCCTACTGCGAAGATACCTTTTGACGGACCGGCTACCCAAGTCAGTACTCCGGCTAAAACACCGAATGCAAGAGCTATGGCTATTATGGGGGATAGCCAAGACGCTTTAATAAAGTTGAAATAGTTGTCGAATCCGACTAAAAGACTTTGTGTTAGGTTGATATCTTTTTGAGGGATAATGATCCCGAGGGCGAATGTACCTAAAACAAAGATTAGGACTGTAATGGCGGAGCCTATGAAAACGGCTTTGGGATAATTTTTAGACGGATTATTTATATCTTTTACGTGTATACCGCCCATCTCCATTCCGGCATAGAATAAGAAGATACTGGCGGCTAAAACGAGATTGTCGAAATTGGTGAAATCGGGGAGGAAGTTACCTGAAAAATCCATTTGGGATTTACCTCCCATTAGTAGATATACAATTGCCAAAATGACTAAAAGTCCGGCGGGAATGATTGTACCGACCAAACCGCCTATTTTGGCGACTTTTCCTACCCAGCCTAAACCTTTCAATGAGATGAATGTCGCTAGCCAATAAATGAATAGTACGACCGCTAATGTGTAGAAACGGTTGGAAGCCAATAACATGTCCCCTGTATGATCCATGCCTATAAATGCAATAGCGACAGCTCCGAAGGTTAGTACGGTAGGATACCAAATGGTACTTTCTATCCATTGTAACCAAATGGCAAGGAATCCGGCTTTTTTACCGAATGCTTCTCCTACCCAACGAAAGACTCCGCCTTGCTTGTCTTGAAACATGGCAGCCAGTTCGGCTGCGACTAGCGCCGTAGGAATGAGGAATACTAAGGCTGCGAATAGATAATAGAACGCTGAACTGACTCCATATTCAGCTTCGGCAGGCAGTCCCCGGAGGGATACGACAGCCGTTACATTCATAATTGCAAGCGTAAATACGCCTAATTTTACTGATTTTCCGATGTTTGCCATATTTGTTGATATTAAGTTTACTAATAGGAGCATCTACATTCGTGTAGATAAACAAACGTCGGTCGCTTGTTGTTTTATCGTCGCATAATTTATGAGGAAAGAAAAATGGGAAAAAATATAATCGGGGGGTGGAGAAATTATGAGTCGAGAATTTATGGCATATTGCACATATTGATTTTATTGTTATCGGTTTTTCTGATTATAACCATATCGATAGATACATTTCGTAACATATCTTTCTTGAATCAAGGGAATTATATGGAAATACAATTATGGATATGCAGTTTCTTTATGTTCGATTTTTTGTTGGAATTTGTTTTATCCGATCATAAATGGAAATATCTTAGAAACCGATTTATCTTTTTTCTCGTATCGATACCTTATTTGAATATATTTTCCTATTTGAATTTAAATTTTTCTTCCGAGACTTATTATTTTCTTCGGTTTATTCCGTTAGTGAGAAGCGGATATGCTTTGGCTATCGTGGTAGGGTGGTTATCCTATAATAAAATATCGAGCTTGTTTATTTCGTATGTTACCATGCTTATGGCGACAGTTTACTTTTCGAGTCTTATATTTTTTGTTTTAGAACATGCGGTTAATCCAATGGTTACTCGGTATACCGATGCTTTGTGGTGGGCTTTTATGGACGTGACGACAGTAGGTTCGAACATCTATGCCGTTACCGCTACCGGAAAGATTCTTTCGGTCGTTTTGGCTGCATTGGGTATGATGATGTTCCCTATTTTTACGGTCTATGTGACGAGCCTATTGCAAAAATTCAATGCACAAGATAAGGAGACACAAAAACCGTAGGCCGGTAGGTATCGGTTTTAGCATCGTCCTTTTCGTTGATTTTGTGCTATTTTAGTACGAGCTCTACGATGTAGTCGATTTCGTCCGGTATTTGGGGAAATTTCAATAATGTACCGTCTTTATCTTGTTTGAATTCGATGGGAGCTTGATTTGAAAATTTCATTGCCTTTTTTATTGGGGCTTTCAGTGGTATATAGAGTCCATTTTCTTTCAAGTCCAAAATATGGATAAAGAGGCGATTCCCTTTTCGGGTGGATACTCCCCAGCTATGTGGGGGAATATCGCCACCTCTGCTGCCGTAAATGGTTTCGCCATATTCCGATAGCCACTTACCCATACCATTTAAACGGTCTATCGCCAGAGCCGGTAGCTCTCCATTGGGCTGCGGACCTATATTTAATAACAAGTTAGCGTTTCGTCCGGCCGTGCGAACGAGATAATGGATCAGAGCCTTAGTAGATTTGTAATTTTGGTCGGTGATTTTATACCCCCACATACCATTCATAGTTTGACAGGTCTCTAATGGGAGGGCGCTTATTGCCTGAGTAGAATAGCCTGCTGTGTTTTCACCGGGGACGTCTCTTTCGAAGATTTGTATATCTTCTCCTGCATATACGTCTCGGTGGTGATTATTCCCAATGAGGCATGCCGGTTGTAGCTTGTGTATCAAATCATATTGCTCTTTTAGTTGCCAATCGAAATCGGAGGGACGGTCCCATACTCCGTCGAACCATATAGCTCCGATCGGCCCGTAATTGGTTAGTAGTTCTGTAAGCTGGTTATTCATGAACCGATAATAACTGGGCCAATCTCCGTGTCCATTGGTACGACCGGTTCCTTTCCCGGTATTGCCTCCGGCCGGGTAATCTTCTCTACGCCAGTCTATATGAGAATAATACAAATGGAGCTTAATGTCTTGTTTGTGGCATTCGTCGGCCAATTCTTTTAAAATATCGCGTTTAAAAGGTGTCGCATCTACGATATTAAAGTCGGACTGTTGGGTGTGAAACATAGAAAATCCATCATGGTGTCGGCTGGTAATACAAATGTATTTTGCCCCTGAGGCCTTGATTGCCGACACCCACTCGGCTGCGTTGAACCGAGACGGATAAAATCCTGATGCCAATTTTTCATATTCTCGCCAGTCGATGTTGTGATTGGTCATGTACCATTCTCCTTGTGCCAACATGCTGTAAATACCCCAGTGTATGAAGATTCCGAATTTGTTGTCTTGAAATTCTTTTCGAGCTTCGATATTCTTTTGCGATGGTATATAACTGTCGATTGTCTGTGCGAATGAAATATTCCAAGATAAAAGAGAGGTAGTAATGGCTAAACCTATTTTTGGGATCATTTTGTTTTTCATGTTATGTGAATTTTCGGTAAAGATATGGATAATATGGAAAAAATATTGAACAAAGATAGCAAAAAGAAACCCAGATAGGGTAAACTATTTGGGTTTCTTTTTGCTATGAAAGATGTTTTTACTGGACATTAACCTGATCGCCACTGAATACCGACAGGTCGAGTTTATTCATAATATGTTTGATTGCCAGTTGAGCCTTAACTGAGTTGCCTGCTGCATCGATAGGGGGTGCAAAGGCTGCAATACCCATGATTCCGGGAAGAACTCCCATGACACCTCCGCCTACTCCGGTTTTTGCAGGGATTCCCGAAGTGAAGAGCCAGTCTCCGGTGTGTTCGTAAAATCCTACTGTCGCTATCAGCGATGTAATTTGAGGAGACAGCGAGGCATCGAATACTCTTGCTCCGTTTTTTGGATTGACTCCTTTATTGGCTATGGTCGCACCGCATACAGAAAGCTGTTCTGCCGTGATTCCCAAAGAGCATTGACGAGTATAGAGGTCGAGCGACAGATCGGGATCGTCATAAATACGGTTGTAGTTTTTCAATAACCATGTAATTGAGCGGTTGTTGAAATTTGTAGCCGATTCGGAGCGATACAATTCATCTATCAATTCGGGAGCACTTCCCGAGAGTTCAGTGATATTTTTCACTATCGCAGCCCATTTTTCTTTTGGATTACCAACTGGTTGAACCATACTGCATGCGGTGATAGCTCCGGCATTAACCAATGGGGTCGAGGGGTGATCGTTTTCCAACAAAATAGCGATTATCGAATTGAACGGTAATCCTGTCGCATCGGCTCCAATCATGGAAAGGAGCTTTTCTGCGCCATATTGGCGTAATACCAATATGGCGGTGTGCACCTTAGAAACCGATTCTATACCGAATCTATATTGAGTATCTCCGACTTCGATAATTTGTCCGTCCAGTAGACATACGCTGATACCGAACAAGTTTTTGTCGATGTTGGCAAGATAGGGAATATAGTCGGCATTTTTACCGTCTTGGTTATTTTTATAGAGATCGTACGCTTCGTTGACCGCTTGTTTGATTTGGGAAACCGAAATTGTTTGTTTCATATTCCTATTTTTTTGTTTTATGGCGGTTCCCCGTATGGGTAAATACCGAACCTTTCACTTCAATATTTTTGTCTTGTGCGATACGAGTATTGGTCGGGTATTCCAATTTTTCGAGAGACGCGACGGCATCGCGAATATCGTTCAGCAACATGTCGGCCATATCCCTGCTGAACCCTTGACGTACGACGATACGCATGACTACATAGTTTTGAATATTTTCGGGTAGAGTATATGCCGGAACCATCCAGCCGCCTTGTTTCAATTTGTCTTGCAAGTCATATAGAGTCCATTTTGCCGTTTTTGCGTAATCGGGCTTCATATACCAGATGAACAATGGGTTTTCAACATGATCGCTGTAATTGACAAATGGAGCCATTTTACCGATTTCGTCGTGGAGGTATTGGGTTATTTGCATACTATTGTATTGGACGGCTTTGTATCCTTGAAATCCCAATCGGATAAATTGGTAATATTGTCCCAATATTTGAGCTGCCGGGCGTGAGAAATTGAGCCCTACTTGTGTGATATTCGCTCCTAAATAGTTTACACTGAATGACATTTCGTCGGGGAGGTATTTTTTGTCTTTCCAAACGACCCAGCCTAGACCGGGGTATACCAATCCGAATTTGTGCCCCGATGTACTGATTGATAGAACCCATTTTAATCTGAAATCCCATTTTTTGTGTGGATCGAGGAAAGGTAATATAAATCCACCGGAAGCTGCATCTACGTGGATAGGAATGTCATATCCTGTTTTTTTGTTGAATTCGTCGAGGGCTTTGTCGAGAGCTTCGACGTCATCGTTCAATCCGGTCCAAGTTACGCCCTCGATAGGAACGATGCAAATTGTATTTTCATCGCACATCTTTAAAGCTTCTACCGGGTCGAGGGTTGTTTTTTCGAGAGTCAGGGGAACTTCTCGCATCTCGATTTGCCAAAGTTGTGCAAATTTTTCCCAAACGACTTGAAATCCCGAAGAGATAACAAAATTGGGTTTATCGGTAGGCTTCCCTTCTGCCTGACGTTTTTTACGCCAACGTAGCCATGCTGCGACACCGCCGAGCATACAGGCTTCGGAAGAACCTATGGCCAAAGCTCCGCTTTTCCATTTTTCCTCTTCGGGAGAGTTCCAAAGGTTAGCCATGATATTTATACATTTGGCATTCATGACAGCGATACGCGGATATTCTGTTTCATCGATATAGTTGATGTTGATCGCTTCATTCATCAATTTGGTTGCGTAGTCGTCCATGTAGGTGGTTACGAATGTAGCCAGATTTAATCGAGGTTGTGTTTGAGCGAATGTTTCGTCTTTAACCATTTGGTATGCGATCTCTGGTGTTGTAGGTGCATCGGGAATACGATCTACCGGTGATGGTTTCAACATTTCGTTGGACCCGAAGATACTTGTCTTGGCATCTCCTTCTCTGAAATTCAAATCTTTCATTGTATAAAATTTTATGAGTTAGAACTATAAAGCCGGATTATTTTGTACGGCTCTTCGATAAAACAACAGCCTTGTAAGGTGAAAGTTTGACCGATTTGTCTATTCATACACAATTTGGCACTTATTAAAATATTAGAATAGTACCGGTAAACATTCGAAGGTGATTATTGTTTTTGAAAATGCAAGCATAAAAAAGATGTGATTATGAAAATAGAAACTGGACAAGGGACTATACCTTTGATTACGCTTTTGGGAATATGGTCTATTTCAGCTTTAAATGCATTACCGGGTCTAGCTGTTTCCCCTATTTTGGGACAGATGTCTACAATATTTCCGCATTCTTCGGAGTTCGACATACAACTGTTATCTTCACTACCTTCGCTATTGACTATACCTTTCATCTTGTTATCCGGGAAGTTGACCGAACGTATTAATAACATCGTCTTGTTACAAGTTGGATTAATTATTTTTGCATTAAGTGGTTTGCTATATATGCTTTCTTCCCGAATGTGGCAGTTAATAGCGGTGAGTGCGTTGTTGGGTATTGGCTCGGGTATGATAGTTCCGTTGTCAACGGGTTTGATTTCTCGCCATTTTATAGGTCGATATCGTACTCGACAGTTTGGTTTGAGTTCTGCGATTACAAATATAACGTTAGTGACGGCGACTGTATTGACTGGATATTTGGCAGAGATTAATTGGCACTTGCCTTTTATTGTTTATTTTTTCCCTGTGGTATCGTTCTTTTTGTCTTTTTATTTGAAACGAGATACTATATCGGTAGCCCCAGTAAAGGTGACTGTATCGGGTAAAATAGAAGTGAAGAGGTTGGTTTCTCTCATGTTGTTTTATGGCCTGGTAACTTATTTAGCTGTTATCGTTAGCTTCAATTTACCATTTTTGATGAAGGAATATCATTTCGACACGGGAGCCTCGGGAATTATTATTTCTTTGTTTTATTTAGCTATTATGGCTCCCGGTTTCATATTGAATCGAGTGTTATCGATTTTTGGGTCGTTTACAAAATGTGTGAGTCTATTGTGTATGGCAGGAGGTATGGTTCTGATATTGTTGTCGGGCAATGAATGGATATTGGGACTTGGAGCCATATTTATCGGGTTCGGGTATGGGGTGATGCAACCTGTTATTTATGATCAGACAACGAGAGTAGCTACACCCGATAAAGTGACTTTGGCTCTCGCATTTGTCATGTCTATGAATTATTTGGCTATCTTACTTTGTCCTACGATTATCGATACATTACAATCTCTATTCCATATTCATACTCAGCAGTTTGCATTTATATTTAATTTGGTTATAACACTACTTGTCGTTTTAGGGGCATATTATCTTCGCCATACGTTTTTGTTTAATGATAGTTGTGATAGTGATAAATCTCTGGAAAAGTTATGACAAATAAAATTCAGGAAGCCAATTTGGCTATGGTCGTTTCAAAAACGTTTAGCGGATTAAACGTAAATGCGTTACGATATTTGTTGCCTTTGTGGATCGCCCCGCTAACCGGTGTGACTTTTCGTTGTGTTTTTGCAGCCGTGGCTTTTTGGATCATAGGGTATTGGGCAAAACCGGAGACGGCTTCGGTAAAAGATAAAATTTATCTGTTTTTGTTGGGGGCTGTCGGCATTTATGGTTATATGTTTTCCTATTTAATGGGACTTAGTAAAACGACTCCGGTATCGGCGGCTATTTTTACTTCTATGCAGCCCATTTGGGTTTTTATTTTGTCGGTTTTCTTTTTTAATGAGAAAGCGACTGTGATGAAAATTGTCGGTATTTTAGTAGGATTAGGTGGGGCTCTACTCTGTATTTCAACACAAAAGAGCGATGATTTGGCTTCGGATGCTTTTTCCGGTAATCTTTTTTGTTTGGTGAGTTCTGTGATTTATGCCGTATATCTGATATTGAGTAATCGGTTTTTGAAACGAACAGGCCCTTATACACTTATGCGTTATACGTTTTCAGGAGCGGCTGTATCGAGTCTTATCGTTATGGCTTTTGTTGGATATGAAGCGTCTTTAACTACACCTCCGCTACATTTTTGGCCTATTGCCTTATTGCTGTTTGTGTTGATATTTCCAACTGTTATCAGTTATTTACTAATACCGACAGGTCTCAAATATCTGAGTACGACAGTCGTGGCTATATATGGGTATTTAATTTTGGTCGTCGCTTCGATTGTTTCATTTCTGGTAGGACAGGATAGATTCTCTTGGGAACAGTTGGGTGCTATGCTTCTTATTTGTGTGGGTGTTTATTGGGTAGAGATAGCTGAAAACAACGGTCGTGAGAGAAAACGGCCCCATTCGCCATCTATCACTTGACTCTTGATTTATGCAGTAGTTTGGGGATAAGTTGCAGACCCTTTTTTATTTCGTGGGGATTACGAGCTATGATAACAGTGGTTACAGCGATGAGTATGATACAAATACCGATACTTTGTATGAAGTTACAACTTTCACCCAGAAATAATACACCCATAATGACTGCTGTTAAAGGTTCCATGCAACCCAATACTGCCGTTGTCGTCGAACCGACATGCTGGACGGCAAGAATAAGGGTTAGATCAGATATAAGTGTAGGCACTAAGGCTAGAAGAATAAGATCAACGCCGATTTCCCAAGAGGGTATGGGAGTAAGCATTTCCCGATTTACGATTAAGTTCAACAAGAAAATGAATGCACCCGATAGTAAAACGTAGAACGTGAGTTTTAAACCGTCCATATCGCTTACGCTCGATTTGTTTATTCCGACGATATAAGAGGCATAGGTCAATACGGTTGTGAGAGCTAATGCCAATCCTGTGGAATTAAGTGTACCGCCTTCGCTTCCGCTTAATAAGTAGACACCGCCGATAGCCATTATTGTTGCAATGATGATGGAGACGGAAACTTTGTCTTTGAAAAAAGTGACCATCAGTAAGGTTACGAGTACAGGATAAAGGAAGTGTAGGGTAGTAGCCAATCCGCTAGGAATGTACAGATATGATTTTGTCAGAAGAAGGGAAGTGGCCGCATATAAAAACGCCAACCCGAAAATGATGAAGGCTTGTTTCCCTGAGATTTTGAAGTTCGTTTTTCGTATACAGAGTATAATGCCGAGCAAGATTGAGGAAAACAGGAATCGATAAAATACTACTGAGTTGAGGGGGATACCGGCTTGTAAAGCAGGTATGGCAAATAGGGGTACAAGCCCGAATGTCGATGAAGAAATGATAGCGTAGAAGAGTCCTTTGGGGGAGTTCATGATTCTTGGTTTCGAATTTGAGTGTGCAAAGGTAACCAAAACCAAGAGGAGAAAGAGTGGGTTTTGAATTTTTTTAAGGAGTTTTCAATGAAAGAAAAAGAGCTCCCGAATTATTCGGGAGCTCTTTTTCTTTCATTGGGCAGTATGAATTTATTTACCCAAACATTCTTTGATGTAAGCCTTCATTTTGGGGATAGCGGCTTCGGCACTTTGTAGAAGTTTGAATTGAGCCTTTGTACGAACTAAATTGTGTTCGGGGTATTTTATCTTGTAATAGGTGTCGCCGTTGATATAGTCTGTCAGGAAACGTACGGTTTGCATATAAGGAAACAAGGTAACAGCATAGGGCAGATTGTCGATTTCGATGTCGGTGAGAAACGATTTAGCAGTTTCTAAGTATCCTTTGGTAAATGCTTTAAATATTTCCATATTGAAATTGACGTTGTCCAAATTCTTGTCGTCCTCTTCTCCGGTATTGGCTGCCGTTCGCATGAAATCGCCGAAGTCGGAAAATATGTAGCTGGGCATGACTGTATCGAGATCGATCACGCATAATACATGACCGTTTTCATCGAACATCATGTTATTCACTTTGGTGTCGCAGTGGCAAATGCGTTTGGGCAATTTCCCTTCTCGATGCAATCTTTCGGCCAAACACATGGCGTCGGCTCGTTTGTCTAGCTCGTCGATGATGGGTTTGACGGAGGCCACACGACCGACAGGATCGGCTGTTATGGCTTCTTGCAGTTGTTTTAATCGGAATTCCATATTGTGAAAATCTGGAATCGTTTCACCCAGTTCCACCGGAATATCCGACAGCATAGCTTGGAAATTACCGAATGCTTGTCCGGCATAATATGAGAATTCCGGGGTTACGGCTTCGTAGCTTTTTGCGTTTGGAATGAAGATGAGTATTCTCCAATAACTTTCTCCATCGAAATAGTATAATTTACCATCGGTTGTCGGTATTAAGGTTAAAACCTTGCGGTCTATATCGGTTTCTCCTTTGGTTTCTAATTTGTGGCGGATATGAGTCGTGACTTGGTAAAAATTATTTTGCAGCATATCCACATCTTTGAAGATCGAGTGATTGATTCTCTGTAAAACATAGTCGGGGGTATCGGGGGCGGCGGTGGTTACTTTATAAGAATCGTTGATGAGTCCTGCTCCTAATGGCTTAATTTCGAGAATTTTTCCGGCAAGAGAAAAATGCGATAATATGTCTTTCAAATCTTTCATAATATTATATGTGTTTTTATTTGTTTGAGTCGATAAAATTTTGATAGAGGTTTTGATAACAGTTATAGAGGTCTTTGAACTCTTTGTATTCCGATGTTTTTACTTCATACATAAAAGGCCCTGTATATCCGGCTTTGTAGAGCTCTTTCAGTATTTTTATCCAATCGTTGTCTCCTTTTCCGCTACAAGGGTTAGGCATGTAATGACACTCGTGTCGTCCGTCACCGTCGGCGATGTGAACAGATTTTAATCGTTTGCCCATAGCCTGTATGAGCAGTTCTGGGTTATCGATGTGATTCATGTCGATGGCAGAATATACATTTTTAGGAAGTTGTTTCATGATGAGTTTGACTTCTTCTACTGTACGACCTAAGGGACGTTCATGTTGTTCGTTTCTCACGAGTTCGTATCCTAACATATTTTCTATAACCATTTTGGCTCCCAGTTCTTTAACTTTGGGATTGAGCTCATTTACCGAGCGTCCTAACTGAGCGATACGTTCATTCCGCTCGTTGTGGCCCAGATACCAGCTTGGGTGGAAAAGAATGATTTTAGGTTGTATGATTTTACAAAATTCGAGTACTTTCATGTGTAGAGCGACGCTGTTTTTCCGTATTTTTTCGTCGGTTTGCGAAATATCGATGTCTTTTCCGAAAGGCATGTGTATAGACCAAATTTCAATACCGGCAGAGTCGGCTGCTAATTTGGTACGAGTCAACAACTCCGTAATTTCGGCATCTGTTTTGGGTTTCTTCGTGGATATGAATCCACCTGTTGTAATTTCTATGCAGTCGATACCGGCATCTTTCATCGCTTTGAGACGTTCGTAGTTCATGTCTTTGATACCGATGGAGTTCCCAATTCGGAGTGGAGGATACTTTGTTTTACATGCCGAAGGGAACGCAATGGTAATAACCATTAGAAGCACTAAAAAATTTTTGATTTGTGTGAACATGATGAATTTGTTTTGATGTAATTATTATATTGTTTTTGTGTATCCTAACGGACGAATTTGCTGAAAAATAGCCAAATATGCTCGCTTGTATTCAAGTCTTTTTCTCCCCATGAATGTTTACCCCCTTTTATTTCGTATAACCAAACTTCGTTTCTGTTTATACCGTTGACGTATTTATGGCTGATAATAGTATGATTGGATAAAGAATCAATAGAGGCAATCGTATCGGTAATTTCATGAGTGCATCTGTTTTGAATAGCCCAATAGTTTACAGCGATAGGTACTGCTATATATTTCCCCCAGTCTCCTTCATTATTCGGGTCTCCGTTCCACATAGAGGTTTTGTCTTCGGTTCCGTGTATTTCGAATAGAGGGATAGGGCGGTTTGTTTCTAATTCCCGATACATCCATTCGAGCGTAAGACCGGCAACAGGAGCTACTGCTGTAAATATATCGGGACGTTTGTACGCTAAAAGATAGCACATTTCTCCTCCATTGGAGTAACCCGTGCAAAATGTATTGTGCGGGCTTAGTCGGTAATTCTTTTGAAGGTATAAGGCGAGATCACATAAAAAGTTTATATCGTCGATAGTCATATCGGCCTGAAATGGATAGCCGACATTCCAGCAGTTTTTCCCTTTTTTATCTTGTTCGCCTTGCGGATAACATACGGCGAATCCGTATTTATCGGCGATAGGATTCATACCGAATCTTTTTGGATCGGCTGTGCCACCATAGCCATGAAGTACAAAGACAAGAGGAGCCCCAGATGAGAGATTGGCTGGCTGATAGTATTTATAACTACGCTCGATTCCTCCTGATTGAAATTTATGAGAGGTTAGTGTCCCGGTGGTTTGTCCCACAGCCAATATGCTGCCATATAGAGAGATAGTTAGACAAAATAAAAACTGTTTCATTTTTCAGGTATTATTATTCAAAGGTAGAGAAAAAGTAGATATTGGAAAGAATTATTTACTGAAAATTTAAGAAAAATGTTTTGGAGGGGAGCCGAAATACCGGAGGTTGTGCTATATTTGTAAAACGAACGGAAATAGATTGTAGCTCATTGGAATCGATAGGGATATTGTATTTGCCTTCGGGTTACTCTATTTTTTAGAATATTATTCACCAAAATATTTACGTGATGATTGAAAAGATTAAAGAAACAGCCGCCTATATCGCAGCAAAAGTTCAGGTGATGCCTAAGACCGCCATTATATTGGGAACTGGGTTGGGCGAGTTGGTAGACCACATTACAGACAAGACTGAAATTCCTTATACCGAGATTCCCAATTTCCCGGTGTCGACAGTAGAAGGGCATCAGGGGAAGTTGATATTCGGAAAATTGGGAAAGAAAGATGTCATGGCTATGCAGGGGCGTTTTCACTATTACGAGGGATACGATATGAAACAAGTTACCTTCCCGGTGCGTGTCATGAAGGAACTGGGGATAGAGCATCTCTTCGTTTCGAATGCAGCCGGAGGTATGAATCCCGATTTTGCCATCGGCGATATTATGATTATCCGTGACCACATCAATCTCTTTCCCGAACATCCGTTGCATGGACGCAATTATAAGGAATTGGGTGTACGATTCCCCGATATGAGCGAGGCGTATTCTCGCCGTTTGATTGCAAAGGCTCTTGAAATAGCTGAAAAAAATCATATAAAAGTACAGCAAGGTGTGTATGTGGGTACACAGGGACCTACTTTCGAAACCCCGGCCGAGTATCGTTACTTTCATATTATAGGCGGTGATGCCGTGGGCATGAGTACGGTTCCCGAAGTCATTGTCGCGCGTCATGCCGGTATCGAAGTCTTTGCCGTTTCGGTGATTACCGATTTGGGGGTAGAAGGTATTGTGGAGAAATGTTCTCACGAAGAGGTGCAAAAGGCAGCGGCAGAAGCTCAGCCCAGAATGAGCTTTATTATGAAAGAACTGGTAGAACAATTTTAATATGAAATAGAAGAAGTCCATGAGCCATGAGCTTGTGGACTTTGTTATAATTTATGGAAGAAATAAAACGTACAGAAATTGCCTCGTTAGGCGAATTTGGTTTGATAGAGCGTTTGACCGGGCATATACAGTTGAAGAACACTTCTACTCTAAAAGGGGTGGGAGATGATTCGGCCGTGCTCGACTATCAAGGAAAACAGACGTTGATTACAACCGATTTATTGCTCGAAGGTGTTCATTTCGACTTTACCTATGTCCCGTTGAAACATTTGGGGTATAAATCGGCGGTGGTTAATTTTTCCGACATATATGCCATGAATGGGACACCGCGTCAGATAACTGTTTCATTGGGTGTCTCCAAACGTTTTTCGGTAGAAAATCTCGAAGAACTTTATGCCGGCATACAGCTCGCTTGCGATATCTACGGGGTGGATTTGGTCGGGGGAGATACATCGGCTTCGATGACGGGGCTGACTATCAGCATTACCTGTATCGGAGAAGGAGAACCCGGGAAGGTCGTCTATCGTAACGGAGCGAAAGAAAACGATTTGATTTGTGTCAGCGGCGATTTAGGAGCAGCCTATATGGGATTGCAACTATTGGAACGGGAGAAGCGGGTGTTTGCCGGAGAAACCGAATTCAAGCCTGCGTTCGAAGGACATGAATACCTGCTCGAACGCCAATTGAAACCAGAAGCCCGTAAGGATATTGTTGCCGAGTTGGATAAAGCAGGGATCGTTCCGACAGCCATGATGGATATTTCTGATGGGCTCTCCTCCGAATTATTGCACATCTGTTCGCAGAGTCATGTGGGCTGCCGTATATATGAAGACCGGATACCGATCGATTACCAGACGGCAGCTATGGCGGAGGAATTTAATATGAATCTGGTGACTGCTGCATTGAATGGAGGCGAGGATTATGAATTGCTTTTTACCGTACCTCTCGAAAAGCACGACATTGTCGCTGCTATCCCCGGAGTGCGAGTGATAGGACATATTACAAAACCAGAATTGGGTTGTTGCATGATAACCCGTGACGATACCGAGATAACCCTTCGGGCACAGGGGTGGAATTCTCTTGCCGAAGAATAAGAATTTATTCGTCCCTTGCGTCGTTTGCATATTTATATTTTTGAACGGAAAAATTCGACAATATATTTGGTAAATTGGAATAACCCTATTATCTTTGCACACGCAAAAATGATGGTGCCATAGCTCAGTTGGTAGAGCAAAGGACTGAAAATCCTTGTGTCACTGGTTCGATTCCCGTTGGCACCACTTGAAGGTCAGAGAGTTACAATTTTGTGGCTCTCTTTTTTTATGGTTAAACATGGCAAAAACAGGGAAATGTTTTCTCCAATGTTTTAACCGAAATGACAACAGTAGATGTAATTTGTTACAAGTACAAACCTCTGAAAAACGGGGAGTTACCCATTAAAATCAGGATTTGTAAGGACAGAAAAACGAGATATATAAATCTTGGTGTTTCTACCCAAGCAGAGGACTGGGATTTCGAAAAGAATCGACCCAAACCTTCCTGCCCTAACAAGGAAGTACTGGAAAAGTTGATTTACAATAAAATAAGTGAAATCAAACGTAAAATAGTAGAGTTAAAATCCGATAACAAGGACTTTTCTGCCGCCACACTTGTAGAGAATGTTTCCAATCCTACCAAATTTATTACGGTTGGGGAATTGTTTAAACAACATATTCATTGTCTTGAAGAGGGAAAAAGAACCGGTTACAGATTATCCATACAACAAACCTATAACTCATTACTCAAATTCAACAGGCACTTGGATATTCTATTCTCTGAAATGGATTGCAACTGGCTAAGGAGATATGAGACTTGGCTAAGGAAACAAGGCAAATCGGAAAACACCATAGGAATAAGGTTCAGGAACATCAGAGTGATATTTAATCTGGCTGTGAATATGGAATTGGTCAAACAAGAAAACTACCCATTCAGAAAATTCAAAATCTCCAAATTACATCAAGAGACAGCTAAAAGAGCCTTGACAAAGGAAGAGATACAAACTACCATAAACTACCCGACAGAAGGAAAGGACTTCTACACAAGGCTTGCCATCAATTTATTTACTTTCTCCTATTTTATGGGAGGCATCAACTTTGTGGACATGGCTTATCTGACAGAAAAGAACATCATGGAGAACAGGCTTATATACCACAGAAGAAAAACAGGCAAACTTATCAATCTGCCTATGCAGGAAAGAGCTCTGTTGGTCTTGAAGGAGTATAAAGATGGCAATAAGCCGTATCTGTTTCCTATACTTTCAACTTTGCATAAGACAGAACAACAAAAACTGAACAGGTTGCACAAGGTCATCACCAAAGTGAACAAGTCATTGAAAGCTATTGGGAAAGAGCTTCATATACCAATTAAACTTACCACTTACGTTGCAAGGCATTCTTATGCAACAGTATTGAAGAGGGCTGGAGTAGCTACTTCCATTATCAGTGAATCGTTGGGGCATAGCTCAGAAAAAGTTACCCGGATTTACCTTGACAACTTTGAAAATAATCAAATAGATGAAGCTATGGAATACCTAAAATAACAAAAACTTAGTTTATTATAGCAGCAGTATGGTCAAGAATCTCTATTATGTTTGTAGTTTTTCAGAGATTCTTGACATTTATACTCACTTTAATATATATTTACAAGTGAAGTGAGTATAAAGTTATATTTTTGTACAGACTTTAAAACATTCAAGCTATGAGCCCTTCAAATGATATCATTTATAATAATGACAGATTCACTGACGAAAAATACGAAGTCCTATTTTGCTCAGGTTTACCACAATCATTCAACGACAGTTATGATCATGTAGTCCAAACTATAAATGGTGCGGATGTAAGTTTGCCTTATAGAGACTTGAAATATAAGATAGACTGGCAGGAAAAAGGAAAATCCATTAAATCAATTAGTTTTCTTATGCCACAGGATAAAACCTATTTAGGAGATGTGTTTGCAACTTCTCCTTATGGACTGATTAAGAAAAACAGAACAGGGATAGGTGCAACAACATTGGAACTCCATTCTGAAAGAAACAGTATTGTAGTAGTTCCGACAAGAGCATTAGCTTATGAGAAAGCAAAAAACAGCAGGATAGGAGAATCTGACAAATATTCCATATTATATGTTGGAGGACGCATAAAAGATTTTAAAATTCCATCAATAAAGGCATATCTATCTGATAAAGATATAAAATATAAAAAGTTTATAGTGGTAATAGATAGTTTACATACATTATTGGAGAAGATTGGAGAAGAACATTTTAAAGATTACTTTATTATGTTTGACGAAATAGATTCCTATCAATATGATAGCTCATATCGTCCCAATATGGAACAGAATTTTGATTATTATTTCAAATTTCCTGAAACCCAAAGATGTATGGTGTCTGCTACTGTTGGGAAATTTTCCAATGCAAGGATAGAAAATGAACCTGTAATTAATGTTACATTCAGTTCCCCAGCACCGAGAAGCATTAACCTAATACATACCAATGATGTACTTACAAGGACTAAAAAATTTATTGAACAACATGTAAAAAGTTATCCTGATGATAAAATATTAGTCGCTTTAAATCTAGTAACAAGAGGAATATTACCCATTATAAACAGCTTTCCAACGGAAATACAATCTCTGTGTGGGATATTATGCAGTTCTAAAAGTCAAAAAGATGCAGGTTCCTATTACAAAGAAATTATCAGTAGCGAATTGCCCTCTAAAATAACTTTTATGAGTTGTACTTATTTTACAGGGATTGACATTAACGAAAGATTCCATTTAATATCTGTAGCAAACGTCAAGTTTCCATTCACATTATTATCTACGGACAAATTAACTCAGATAGCAGGAAGGTGCAGACATCATGAAGGCCTACTAAGTGAAACTATTATTTATAACACTTATGATCAGCCTGACAGCAGCATTGATTATAATCTTCTTCAACAGGAAATAGTCTCTGATGCCAAATTACTATCAGATTTTGCATCTAAAATTAAAAGAGTGAAATATAAGTTTCCTATGCTGATAAGAAAATTTAATGACATTCCAGATATTGAAATATTAGAATATTCGCAGAAAGCATATTATGGGAGTAGTAAAGTAAACTTGCTCAGACAAGTTGGAGAAGATATTGTTCCGTCATATTTCAATATTGATAATATAATCATTCAAGCTAATCTCAAAAATACATTATACTCTCAACCTGATAATCTTTTCTATGCGTTAAGGAATGAAGGAAACAATGTTAATGCATTTATTGAGAAAGAAGAAGATGTTATACCACAAAAAATTTATGAAGAAGTTGAGGAACGATATTTTTTGACAACGGAAGAAGAACGTACAGATTTAATAGCCCAGCTTAGAGAAAAAACAAATTCAGAAAGCAGGATTGCATTAGCTCAAGGATTAAGAAATGACTGTAAAAGAGTCAATAGTGTATTTTTGGAACACTTCATTGAATTACAGAAATATGTTCCATTTGAGAAACTTGTAGAAATCTTACCTAAATATGACAATCCTTTAAAGTACAAAACATTTTATAATGCAGTTCTTATTTGGGCTTTAGATGAGAATCACCCTATCAAGAGTGCTATGAGAGAGAACTTTCCAATAGGTAAAAAATTAACAAATGTAGAGATAACACGAGGAATGAATACTATATGGAATGGTATTCTTAATTATGGAAGGCTAAATTCCGTCATAGCGGTTCGTAAATTGGGTGATTTATTTTGTAAAGTTGGTGACAGAACAAGTTCTTATGGAGATGGCAAGAAAAAGAATGTATATCCAATACTTAGTTATGATGTATTAGGGTTGGATTGTGAGCCTGTTGAAAGAATCCCAAGCAGTGAAAATATGACCAGAATGTTGAGAAACAGATAAAATCATATACTCACTTTTCTCTAAATAAAAAAATAAATATGAGTATAGAGTAAAACCTAATCTCCTTACTTCCAATGATGGAAATAGGGGCTTATCATTAATGCAGATTAATTAATGAATAACTAAATTTACTGAAAATTTTTTTATTTTTTTCTTCCATCTTATAATCAAGAGCAAGAGTTACACCATCAAAACACCCGCCCTATCATTTAGGGTGGGGCTATTCCCCACCCACAACAATTAAAATCAAAAATGATGGAAAGATTAAAATTTATTGAAACCATGTCTATTGCAGACTTCAAAACAAAAAAGGGAGTGGAAAGGATCGAAGTGAAACAGAACCCCCAAAGCGGGAAATGTTTCATCGTCTTTGGTATCGAGACAGGAGCGGTAAGCGATAAATTCCTTAAAGGAACGATGACCAATCCCGTTGTTTCGCAGGTATGTTCCCCTGATACGGGAGACTTGTTCTACCTGTTGCACCAGAAAGGAGAAGGAGGAGCGGCCACATTAGGCATATTATAGCCTATTCCAGTTTGGTCTTGAAGGCAGGAAATATTTATATTCCCTGCCTTATTTTTTTATATGGAAACGGAATAATAACCATTATTAAATTCTACACAATGAACTTACGGCAATCATCGAAAAAGCAAGCGAAGATAAAGCTAGCACTTCAAGGCTGTGCCGGGTCAGGAAAGACCTATTCAGCCCTACTTTTAGCCAATGGTCTCTGCCAAGACTGGACTAAGATCGCAGTCATAGATTCGGAGAACGGGAGTGCAGACCTGTATGCACATTTGGGAAATTACAATGTACTTCCTCTTCAAGACAATTTTACACCGGAGAGCTACATCGAGGCCATACAAATTTGTGAAAACGCAGGAATGCAAGTCATTATCCTAGATTCCATCTCCCAATGCTGGGACAATTTGTTGGAATATCATGCCGGTCTGCCCGGCAACAGTTTCACCAACTGGCAGAAGATTACTCCCAGAATGAACGCCTTCATGCAGAAGATATTGCAGTCAGACAGGCACATCATCTGCACCATGCGTTGCAAACAGGACTATGTGCTCAACGAGAGGAATGGCAAGATGGTGCCTGAAAAAGTGGGTTTGAAAGCCGTCATGAGAGATGGAATAGATTATGAGTTCACCATCGTATTCGACATCAACATGAAGCACCAGTGCATGGCGAGCAAGGACAGGACCAACCTTTTTGCAGGCAAGCCCGACTTTATGATTACCCCAGTTACTGGACAGATCATTCTCGACTGGTGCAATGACGGGGTGACCGTCGAAATGATCAGAAGCAAGATAAACAATAGTCAATCCATTGAAGAACTGACCACCGTTTATCACCAATATCCAGAGTGGTATCAGCAACTCACTTCTGACTTTATGCAGAAGAAAGCCTTTCTTCAAGACCAGAGAACAAACAATCAACCAATCAATTATTCACCCAATTTCGTAAAATATGGAAACGATACAGTTACAGCCGGTCAGGTTTGATGAAATTTATCCAAGCAGGAAAAACGAAACATTAAGAATGTCACGACAGGATATTGTCGATGTAGAACCGATTTTGTCAAGAAGAGAAGTCAAAAGGCTGCCTTTCATTGAGGCCAATACCCAAGAAGTTACGATTGAACATCTGAAAGAAGATTGTATTGTTCCGGTGTTCAGCAAGGACAATGAAATCACGATTTCCCATCCCTGCTTTATAGAGACTGTATGGGAAGCAGCCGGCAAGGTATTTCCTAATGAAAGAGTCGGAATGCCTGAAATACGAGTAAGCCATATTATCAAGGGCAGAATACCCGAAGCCATTCACAAGCCCGCGAAAGACTTGCTGGAAGAAGACAAGACCATCTATTACGAGAGAATGATGTTTTGTTTTGAAATCCCCACCATACACGAGGATATTGCCGGGAACAGGCTCAACCTTACGGTAGGCGGCGTAAGGGCTTATAACCAAGAGAACCTTTACAGCAAAAAGGGAATGGAAAAGTTCAAACTCTTCATAGGCTTCAAGAACATGGTATGCTGCAATATGTGTGTCAGCACAGACGGATTCCAGTCAGAAGTGAGGGCAATGAGCAGCCAAGAACTGTTTAATTCGGCAATAAAGCTCTTTCAATCGTATAATGCGGCCAAGCACCTTTATTACATGGGCGCTTTCAAGGACAGCTATATGACTGAACAGCAGTTTGCCCAATTTTTGGGCAAGAGCAGATTATACCAATATCTTCCATCAGAGCAAAAGAAAAAACTTCCCCCAATGCTTATGACCGATACCCAAATAGGGCTGGTGGCGAGAGCATATTATCAAGATGATAACTTTTCCCTTCCAGACAATGGTAAGGAAATCAGCATGTGGAATGTGTATAATTTGCTTACGGGGGCAAACAAATCTTCCTACATAGATAACTTTTTGGATAGGGCTTACCATGCCACTCGGCTTTCGGAAGGGCTGAACCAAGCCTTGCATGGAGAGGGGGAATACACTTGGTTCATTCAATAGAAAATGACTGGCCATAAAGAGGTTCTGAAAGAACCTATCCATTATGGCAGAAAATTCTGATTTGTACATCTAACTCCAAATTTTTATATATAGAAACTGGGTTAGGTGTACATTTTCCCTTAAAAAAAGAGGTTATCTATTATGGTCAGGAAAAGGATTGGCTTTAATGAGTCTGGGAATGCTGATAATATCAATATCCTTTTCCTCTTCCTGACACTGTTTGTTTAGTGTATCAGGTAATAATTGTGAAAAAGTATGTCCTTATCGAGAGTAGTTGGATAACTAATCATCATATGGATAGTTCTCCGCATTCTGGCAAAGATGTTGGACAGGAAACAGCCCATATCCCGATTTAGATTTTTTCAAGCTAACAGGTTGTGCCCTTTTAAGAGAGGGTTACATACCCAGCTTTTACGAGGAATAAGAGTACTTTTGCATATAGTTTAAGGAACGGCCCATTCCTATGGAGTCTGATATGCCTTAGTTTACTTTGAAAAAAGTAGTTGTCAGAGTATTGTTTGTTTCCGAATAATCGTAACTTTGTGGAAACAAACAAATAACGGGACAATGAAATAAAAGTTTAACAAGTCATATTAGAAAAGAAGTGTTTGCTTCTGCTTGATGTATTCTGAAAATCGCCAATTAGAGGAATATAACCATCACGGCATGAGAGTGAATGCTCCCTCCATAGGGTGTGGGCTTTCCTTGTTGTATGGTTATAGGTGTTTGGCGATACCTCAGAATAGCAACAGGTAAAGTCTGCACCTTTCTTTTTGTGGTATGCTGCAAAAAAAATTATTATTTATGTGGTGGATTATTGTTATAGCAGTAGTTGGTTTTATTATTTACAAGGTAAATAAAGACCACAAAGAACATGTAAATGCTCATGTTTCCAACTTCGGTGGAATGATGGTGAAATATGGTATTCTAATTGGTTATTTAGAATCAGGAGGTGTACAAGTGCAAAAAGTATCAAAAGACAGTGTAATTCTTGCCTCTAATAGTATGAACTGGACATTGGATTATGTAGGGTTTAATTTGGAAGTCAGAATGAAAGGCTTTATGCCTATGCTAGGAAATGTCAATAAAAAGTGGATATTCTCATAGAGAATAAATGGATTATCGACTTTGAAAGCTGTATAGTAACAAGTAAATAACACCAGATATGAAAACAAAAATTATATACTTCACTCTTATTGCTTTTTCTTGTTTTACAAGTTGTAAAGGTTTCACCCAATCTCATACGACAAAAATTATCGAAACTTTACATTATGCACCTATTATGCGAGGCGATAATTGGGTATGTGGAGAAGAGATTAATAATATACATTACGTTCATACTATTATTCATTATGATACATATGGAAACGATATCCTTGAAAAGCATATCAATAAGAAAAATGAAACTTATAAGGTAATAACAAAAGAGTATTTCTCACCAGAAGAGAAAAAGCTAAAAGAAATAACAATCGAATATCCCAATAGTGGAGAAATAGAAAAAAAGTATTATATAAGAGACCAAGATGGAAAATTAATTGAAATTCAGAGAGAAGGATCATATCATGATTATGCAACATCTTATGAATATGACGAACAGGGTAGACGAACAAAAGTGATTGAGGGTAATTTAACAACATATTTAACGTATATAGAGAATCAATCTGTGTATATATGTCAATATGAAAAATATGATTCAGATTGTGAATATACTTATCGTTTCAAGGAAGGTATAAAAGAATCAGGTGTTTCTATTTATGATAAAAAAACAGATCTTTTAATCCGAAAAAATATAGAAATGTATAAATATGGTTGTTTAGGCGAGATATGGGATATTGAATATTCCTATAACAATAACGGAGAATTAATCTCGGCATTTGGAAAAGGGAAAAGAAGAAAAACAGTGGTTCAGATACCTTTAGATTTAAGTTTCGAGGAAAAAGAGGCGTATATCAAAGAACATACTTATAGTGAACCAATTCCACCTGAGGACACAAATTTTAAACAGAATTGGGAGTATAATGAGCATGGTGATTGTATAAAAGAATCTTGTATTGATTTTGAGCCTTCTCGTATTAGCAGTAACGAAACAATTTATAAATATGAATATAATGAACGTGGAGATTGGACAAAATGCTTAGTTTTTAAAAAAAGAGATGAATATCCCAAAATCTTTCCTGAGCAGAATGACAACGAGCCTTCAATGATAATCATTCGAACTATCCAATATTTATGATTTTTAAATTAACCAATAAATGCTGAACATCTATAAGCCTGAATATGATTAATAATTATTCATTCCACTCAAAGGCTCAGTCTTTACATTTCTTCCTGACAAAAGAGAGATATTTAGCTTGCCGGCCTTGAATTATTACAAAAAAGGAATAGAAATATGTCATCGGATACTGAAATAAGAATCAAAGATTTTTCGTATGATATGTATTTATGATATGAATTTTGGAGTTAAAGGACGAGCCTTTACTGATTTTTTACAGTCTGTCAGCAGTGGTATTATTTATGGTGATAAACGTAAAAAGCTTGTACACTCAGATATAAATACGCAATGTATTGTTGAGTATACGCACATTTTATTGGATAAAATACATTTTCGAGGGAACTACACACTCGGTTTTCAATTGGATTATCCCTCGGGATACTACCTTCGAAATAAAACCTATCCCCAAATACGTATGGAATGCTTATTCCCATACATTGTTCCCGAAGAATCTCCCGAATTTGTGTGGCAAATGTATCTATTGACTAATGCGGACAAAATATTACATGGAATAAACGATTATGTGTCCAGTTACTGTGAGTTGTTATGGATGTATTCAGATGAGTACTTAAAAACTTTCAAATGGGAGCCGAATATTAATGAGTTTCTAGACCCTAAACTGGTTTTACATGGTACTTATGCTAAGGTCGAATGCTGTTGGATAGAATCAAATGAGATGGGATTATACAAAGATATTTGTGAATATGACATTCGAGATGAAACTATTGAAGAGAAAAGCCATACAACACAGTTATTACTGCCACCTTGGGGCAGTGACGATTATTATCAGGCGGTACTTGACAAATTATTGCCCTTTTAAGGTGTTTGTATTTCCCTTTGAAGGAATCTGATTCGTAACTAAAAAACAATAAATATTCAAGATACACCAAAAATGAAAAAGAAAACCGTAATGATTATGTGTGCCGTATTTACCATGTTGACAAGCATAGTAAGTTGTTCCGGAAAAGCACAAAGATCAGCAGATACAATTCCTGCTGATACCTTACAAGCGTCTTTGATAATTGCGGATTCCACACCTCCCAATGATAATGTGATGAAACTCCATGCTGTCAATGATAGCCTATATCAAAAGATTTACACTTCATTATCCAAACCTATACTTACTTTATTGCATAGGGAACAGGTCTTGAATGATTCATTGCTGACAGCCAAGTTGGATTTCGCGAAACTATATATGTGTGACTGTGGAAGAGACTTTGCTAATAAGGCTTTGAGTGATATTGAAACTGAATTTTTGAACAATAGTATTGATAATCTAAAAGACTTTCTCTATTCATTAAATGATGCTAGTTATGCTCTCAAGAGGGTCTATAAGCCTATACTCCAATTACATTTCAACAAGGCTTATGGTAACTTCAAAAGCAATCTGTCTTTACATTCCGGTCTATCCAAAGTCCTAAATCAAACAGAGATAAAATTGGATAATGAAAGAAAAGCATGGAATGAACTTATGCAATTAAGGTCTAGTATTTCGGAATTACTTCAAAACACACAGAAACAGGTATTTGACAATGGAACATATAGACTGCAATGGTATCAACTTATCCAATTGAAGAATGAGTACATGGGTTATGGTATGATAGGAAGAGAGGTGGATGATTGCATGTTACACGACACTTGCAGCTATCAAGAAGTCTTGGAGTATGAAGGTTTTACTCTCGTGTCGGAAGAATATCACAGACGTAGATTTCATTCTTCTTATATACAAGGTCTACAAAGCCAATAATCAATAATTTGTCGAGGGGGCAAAAGGGAAAGGGGGGATAACTTTTATGTCTTATAAGACTTATTCCCCCTTTTTCTCGGCTACTCGGCTGGGTTGTAAATTGTGTAATCCAAGTTCTTCTGCCAATTTTAGAATGTAGGCTAGGCTTGACAGAACAATACCATATTCCTCATTATTCCCCATGCTACCTATTAGGGCTAAAGAATAGCTAGACTGAACATTTACAAGTTGCATCTATCCCTTTCCCACATCGGGCTAGTGCGAGTTGTAGAGCAAAAGATAATTTGATTTATTAACCAAGAAAACAACTAATCTTGTTTTCCAAAATGTTTTAACCAAGCTGCTTGATGTAGAGGATAAAACAGTGATTATTAGCCACTAGATAGACTATTGATTAATTACTGAAAATCCTTGTGTCACTGGTTCGATTCCCGTTGGCACCACTTGAAAAAAGAGAGTTGCAATTTAGTAACTCTCTTTTTTATTTCTTTGCTTTTGTCTATTATAGAAAATTCGGCTTTCACCACGGACGGTGCGGTGGTCTTGTCGGTTGAAAATCGTGAGGCGAGTCGTGATAGTCGCTTATTCGCTTTCCGGCAGTGTTCAATAAGTACCACCCCATGATTTTGTCTTTCACCAAAGCGACGCCCCGGTGAAATGGATAGGCTTCTTCGTAATAGTCGCCGAGTCGATGACCGTCCCTATTGATGAAACAATAGCCCATGATTTTATCTTTGACAAGTGCATACCCTTCGTGGAAATCGTCGACGAGAAGGTAATAATCAGTGCATCGTTTACCGTCGAGGGAAATGAAACACCAACCCATGATTTTGTCTAATGCTGCTGCCCGACCTTGCCTATAAGGTCGGATTTGTTTGTAATAGTCGCTAATGCGGTTTCCGTTTATGTCGGAAACGTACCAACCCATGATTCGGCTTTTCTGAATGATAAGACGTGGGGTATTATCGTAGTAATGATTGCCGCTATCATAGGGATAGTCATATTGGGCTTGTATGGATAGGAATTCGAATAAAATCGAAATAAGGATAAGTAGTGGTTTCATGTGTAATCTTTTTTCATTTGACGAAGTTAACGAAAAAAGGTTTAAACGCAGTCATAACTTATTATTAATCTCTTTATTAATCTCTGCTGGGAATATGTGATTTTCTGTGTTCGAATAGAAGTCTGTTTGTATATCGGCGAGTGTTTATCGGTTGTTGTAATGACTCTAAAAATAAAAAGGTAGGCCGTATGAATCTTTTAGTGCATTGTTTGTGTAACTTTGCAAGAGGCAATGCGACAAGGGAGATTTCGGTACGAGTGTATTTATTGTTGTCCGAAGCTGCGCTGTCGTTGGAGAAATAATTTATAAGATATGAATGTGAGGATAGAGGAAAGTTGGCGAAAGAGGCTGCAAGACGAGTTCGATAAGCCCTATTTCGAGCGATTGGTTTCTTTTGTGCGGAGCGAATATGGCCGTGCGCATGTTTTGCCTCCGGGACATTTGATATTTCATGTATTCGATGCATGTCCTTTCGAGTCTGTGAGAGTTGTTATTTTAGGTCAGGATCCCTATCCCAATCCCGGACAGTATTACGGTGTTTGTTTTTCTGTGCCCGAGGGGGTGGCTATTCCCGGCTCTTTGTTTAATATGTTTAAGGAGATACATGATGATTTGGGTAAGCCTATTCCCGCTTCGGGTAATTTGGATCGGTGGGTGAGGCAAGGTGTATTTCCTTTGAATTCTGTGCTTACCGTGCGAGCTCATGAAACAGGATCGCACCGAAACATGGGCTGGGAGGTTTTTACCGATGCGGTCATTCGAAAGTTGAGCGATGAGAGAGAAAATCTCGTGTTTATGCTGTGGGGGAGTTATGCTAAGGAGAAGATTGCGCTTATTGATGTTCGCAAGCATTTGGTTTTAACAGCCGCGCACCCGTCACCACGATCGGCTGATCGTGGCTTTTTCGGATGTCGGCATTTCAGTAAAGCGAATGCATTTTTACGGAGTAAGGGAATACGGGAAATCGATTGGTGAGATTTTTAGTCCCCGTTTATTATGATTTCAATCTTAGTATAAAACGGCTCCCTTTTCCTAATTCGCTTTCTACGGAAAGAGTCCCCCCATGTGCTTCTACAAAATCTTTGGATATAGACAATCCTAATCCGCTGCCTTGTACTTTTGTTCCCGGCACTCGGAAATAACGGTCGAATATGCTTTGATGATAGCGAGGGTCGATTCCCTTCCCAAAATCTTGTACATAGATTTCGACCATATTGCCGTCTTGATGAGTGCCGATAATTACGCGACCGTTTTCTTTGGAATAACGAATGGCATTGCTTACAAGATTGGTAAGTACCCATGCTATTTTTTCGCTGTCGACAAATAGTTTCTTTGTATTTTCGTCATAATCGACTTCGATGTGTATGTTGAATTTGTCGGCTTGTACCTGATTGGCCTTGATCGCATATTCGATCAATTCTATGGGCCGGGTTATCTTGGGCATCAGTTGTAGTTTTCCGGCTTCTACTTGGGTCATGTTCAGTAATTCTCCGGTGATATTGAGCAACCGTTCTCCGTTTTCCTTAATACTTTGGGAGAGTTGTTCTTGTTCTTTGTTAAGAGACCCGATACGTCTGTCTTCCAATAATTGCAGACTCATCATAATGGCTGATATGGGAGTCTTCAATTCATGAGATATCGTCGAGATAAATGTTGTTTTCGCAGAATCCAGCTCTTTAAACTCCGTGATGTTTTTCAATATAATTACGTGCCCCAGTTTTTCGGGTTCTTCACTGTCGTGATTCGTGTTGTCTATTTCTATATAGGAGGCTTTGAAGTAACTTTCTTTATTGTCGGCATATATTTTGATAGGCTCTTTCTGAGGATTGGGAGAAACCAGTTCTCGTATTAATTTCCTTAATAAATCATTCTTCAAAGAAATCTCTTCGGCCGATTTGAAGATTGTGTTTTCTTTTTTCAGATTCAGTATGTTCAGAGCTTCACTATTTATGAAAAGTATTTTGCGGTCTGGATCTAATCCTATTATGGGATCGCTGATGCTATTGATAATTGCTTCGAGAAATTTTTTATGTGCCAGTAGTGTCGATAGGGTGGTAGATCTGTATTCGGACAAGTGTTGAGCCATTCTATTGAAACTATCGACCACATTTTTAAATTCTTCGTTTTTATCCGATATATTCAGCCTTTTTTCATAGTTGCGATTCGCTATTTCGAGGATACCGTCGGTTAGCTCCTTGATAGGTCTATTTATCGATTGAGGAAGCCAGATAGCTAATGTGATACCGCAGACTATACAGATGCCTCCGATAATTGCCACCCATACAACGGCTTGTTTTAAGCCTGTCGAAGCTATCGGGCTGTCTGGTTCGGCAGCCGTCAGCATCTGTAAATAGATAACTGATAAGGAGACCAGCAGAATAATCATTCCGGTCAGTAACCCTATACTTAAAAGCAACTTTGTTTTTATATTCATGACGGGTATTTTTATTAGGCTAAGATAATTAAATCTATATTGTTCTCGGATAAAGATTTCATGAAATTTTTATATTTGGACACCGTAAATATGGTTTTGGGCAATTTCAGTGCTGGAATTCCTGTACATATTGTTGTAATTTGTTTTTCGATTGCGACCTTTATAATGCTTTCGAGAATGTGCGGGGAATGTACCTGTATGACTTCTCCACCTAATTCAGTGGCTAATTTGAAATGGTTTAACAGATGTCGCTGATCTGCCAGCGAGATGCGATCGGGATTCTCTTTGGGTGTTTGTACATATAGTACGAAAAATTTTGTGTTATATCGTGTAGCCAATCGAGCGCAGCGTCGAATGATTTTGCGGGGCGTTTTTTCGTGGGAACTGATGCACGCCATGATTTTTTCATGACGTACGTGAGATGTATCTAAGGGGAGTTCGTTTTCTACTTTTTTTTCGACCCGTAAAGCAACTTCTTTGAGTGCGAGTTCTCGTAGTTGTAAAATATTCTCGGCCTTGAAAAAATTATTCAATGCCAATTCTATTTTTTCCGGCCTATATATTTTCCCGGCTTTTAACCGTTCGATCAATTCTTCTGCTGTGAGGTCTATATTTACGACTTCATCGGCCTCTTCCAAAACACGATCGGGAATTCGTTCTCGAACTTCGATTCCTGATATTTCCTGCACCTCTTCGTTCAGGCTTTCGATATGTTGGATATTTACTGCCGATATGACGTTGATACCGGCATCGAGTAACTCCATGACGTCTTGCCATCGCTTTTCATTGCGACTGCCTTCGACGTTGGTATGAGCCAGTTCATCGACAATGACCAATTCGGGACGCATTTGAAGGATAGCATCCAAATCCATCTCTTCCAATTCTTTCCCTTTGTAGAAAATTTTTTTTCTCGGGATAACAGGAATCCCTTGTAGGATAGCTTCTGTACCGGTACGTCCGTGTGTCTCTATGAAACCCACTTTCACATCTACGCCGTTTTCTAAGAGTTCGTGGGCTTCTTGTAGCATTCTATAAGATTTCCCTACACCGGCAATCATGCCGATGTAGAGTTTAAACTTACCTCTCCTCGATTTTTTTATCAAGTCGAGAAAATATTGTACATTTTTTTCGTTTTCAATTATATCCATTCTCCCTGTTATGGTTTAAGAGTGATTCCGAATACGATATGAGCATCTTCCATACGAGGGTTCCATATTACTTGTGAAAATATCGGAAGGGAGAACGAATCTGTGATTTTAATTGCGTAGCTTCCTTTCAATGCTACATTAGTAACGGCAAATCCGTTGGTATAGTATTGAGGTGCTTTATAAGGTACTATACCACATGTTACATTGAGATCGACCGATTTTACACTGAACGGATAATTGAGTTCTACATAAGACGAGTAGTTGTTTTTATCGCCTTTTTCATTTTTATCCATACCGGCAAACATGGTGTACCATGCGATCGAAAGAGGAAATTTTTCTACCGGAAGTACATAAGCAAGACTTGCTTCGAAATGATGAGCTGTCGTCTTGTTATTGAAATCGAAATATTTTCCAGCTCCTTGTCCGGCCCACCACATATCGGCAACCGAAACTGTTAGTCCCAATTTGGGGAAGGTATAAGCCAGAGTCAGGTCAAGTTCTTTATTCGCAGAGGGAATATTACCATTCCGGTAACCATCGAAGTCGGTGGAGCCCCATGCCGTCAACGATAGGTTTTCAACACTGAAACTCAAAGTCGGTTGAATACTAGCGCCTGTTTGATACATACCTCTCCACACATAGGAACTGACTAAATCTCCTTGTACATTGAATCGTACTTGGGCAGATGCTTTATTGGTAAACATGGCAAGGAGCCCTATAATCGAAATGATTATCAATGCTCTGATGAGTCTGGCTCCTTCTTTATCTATTGATTGTTTCTTTTTCATGATAGCTATTGCTGAAATGTTCTTATTTGTTTTCATAATTTTCTAAATTAATGTTCAATTTTAATACGTTTACTTTCTCTGTTCCGAATAATCCTAAAAATGGTTTTTCAATTGTTTGGTCTACTATCTCTTTCACGGTAGCTTCGTCCATATTTCTGGCTGCGGCAACACGCTTTACTTGTACGTATGCGCTTTCTGGCGTGATATCAGGGTCGAGACCAGAACCACTGGCTGTGACCATTTCTGCCGGTACATCTTTACGTTCCAAATAAGGGTGGTGTACCAAGAAGGTGTCGATACGAGTTTCTACTTCTGCCAAGTATTCTTCGTTCGTAGGTCCTTTGTTGCTACCAGAAGAACTACTGGCATCATATCCATCTCCGGCACAAGAGGGACGGCCCCAGAAATAGATGTCTTCGGTGAAGACTTGCCCTACATTGGCTGCACCCACTACTTTTCCGTCTAAGGTCGCAACCTCGGCGTTTCCAGAGTTTGGCCCTGCGAATTGGGCGAATATCCATAATATCAGTATATAAAATACTGAGAAGAAAAGGCAGAAAACTAATGTTAGCCTGATTGATTTTATGAAGTTTTTCATTGTTGCTTTTATTAAAAGAATAATCCTATTACTAAATCTATGAGTTTAATGCCGACGAATGGAGCTATTATACCACCTAATCCGTAAATGAGCAGGTTGCGGCGGAGTAAAGCCGAAGCTCCGATAGGCTTGTATTGAACACCTCTTAAAGCCAATGGAATCAAAATGGGAATAATGATTGCATTGAAAATAATGGCCGATAAAATAGCACTTTCGGGACTGTGTAATCCCATAATGTTCAGTGACGCTAATTCTGGTACGGCTATCATGAATAGAGCCGGAATAATAGCAAAGTATTTTGCGACATCATTGGCGATGGAGAATGTGGTAAGGGTTCCGCGAGTCATTAATAATTGTTTCCCGATTTCTACAATTTCGATTAATTTCGTCGGATCGTTGTCCAAGTCTACCATGTTTCCAGCTTCTTTGGCTGCCTGAGTTCCACTATTCATAGCTACACCAACATTCGCTTGGGCCAAAGCAGGAGCATCGTTGGTTCCGTCGCCCATCATGGCTACCAGTTTACCGGCACTTTGTTCTTTCTTGATGTAGTTCATTTTGTCTTCGGGTTTGGCTTCTGCGATGAAGTCATCTACACCGGCTTTTTCTGCAATGTATTTGGCTGTTAATGGGTTATCCCCGGTAACCATGACTGTTTTAACTCCCATTTTACGCAACCGTTCGAACCGTTCCTGTATTCCCGGTTTGATAACATCTTGTAATTCTATGACACCGGCAGGTTTTTCATTGACGCTAACTACAAGAGGTGTTCCTCCATTTTTTGAAATCTCTGTGATACGATTTTCCAAATCTTGTGGAATTTCGTAGCCTGCGTTTTGAGCAATTTTTCGAATAGCTTCTGCTGCCCCTTTTCTAATCCGAGTACCGTCTGCTAAATCTACACCGGAACATTTTGTTTCGGCACTGAATTTGATAAGCTTGCTACCGGTTGTATTCAAGTTGTGTACTCTTAAACCCGATTCACGAGCCAGTTCTACGATAGATTTACCCTCGGGAGTTTCATCGGATAGAGACGACATCATACAAATTTCGGCGAAAGCATGATTTTCCAAACCGTTGGCGGGATAGAAATGGGTAGCTTTACGGTTTCCGATTGTAATAGTTCCTGTTTTATCCAAAAGGAGAGTATCGATATCTCCGGCAGTTTCTACTGCTTTTCCCGATTTGGTAATTACATTTGCTCTCAGAGCTCTATCCATTCCTGCTATACCGATTGCGGAAAGCAAACCTCCGATTGTCGTCGGGATAAGGCAGACAAACAACGATAAGAAAGATGCTATTGTAATAACAGTTCCTGTATAGTCGGCAAACGGTTTAAGGGTTACACATACGATTAGGAATACCAATGTGAAGCCGGCTAAAAGGATTGTCAGCGCAATTTCGTTAGGAGTTTTTTGTCTGGAAGCGCCTTCGACGAGAGCAATCATTTTGTCCAAGAAACTTTCTCCCGGTTGTTGTGTGACAAGCACTTCGATACGATCCGAAAGGACTTTTGTTCCACCGGTCACTGAACTTTTGTCACCACCGGCTTCTCGAATTACAGGAGCACTTTCTCCGGTAATCGCACTTTCGTCGATAGAAGCCAATCCGTTTATGATTTCACCATCGGCTGGTATGGTATCACCTGCTTCACAGATAAATACATCACCTTTTTTCAGTTGAGAGCTACTTGTCGTTTTTATTTGTCCATTGACAAGTAGTTTTGCCGGAGTTTCTTCGCGGGTTTTTCTCAAACTATCGGCTTGTGCTTTGCCTCGGGCCTCAGCGATAGCTTCGGCGAAGTTGGCGAATAATAGTGTGATAAACAAGATAACAAAAACCCATGCATTGTACACGAATGAACCTTGAGCGTTGTCAAAGATGGAATAAATCATCACAAGGAACATAATGGCTGTACAAACTTCTACCGTGAACATGATAGGGTTTTTCACCATGATTCGGGGATTCAATTTAACGAATGATTGTTTTAAGCTCGTTAAAACTTGCTCTTTTTCAAACAAAGAAGCTGATTTATTATTTTTCATATCTATCGTTCTGTTATTATAAGCTGAAATGTTCTGCAATAGTACTTAATGCTTGAACCGGGAAGAATGACAGAGCTGCAACGATAAAGATGACAGCGAAGGTCATGACACCGAAAGTAATGGTATCGGTTTTTAAGGTTCCTGCACTTTCTGGTACATATTTCTTGTTGGCCAATAATCCTGCAATGGCAACTTGTCCTACGATGGGAAGGTATCGGCTGAGTATCAATACTATACCGCAAGAGTAGTTCCAGAACCATGTATTATCGCCCAAACCTTCGAACCCGGAACCATTATTGGCGGCACAGGAAGTAAATTCATAAAGCATTTCGCTTAGTCCGTGGAATCCCGGGTTATTCAACCAACCGCCTTCGTTTTCGACAAAGGAAGGTGCATGGACATATAAATAAGCCGCTAATGAGGTTCCTACTAAGATGACAAATGGGTGTAACAAGGCAACGATCGTAGCGATTTTTATTTCTCGAGCTTCTATTTTTTTGCCGAGGAATTCGGGAGTACGACCAACCATCAATCCACTGATAAATACGGCGATAATGATAAAAGTAAAGTAGTTCATCCAACCTACACCTACACCACCGAACCATGTGTTGATTTGCATGTTCAGCATTTCGATCATGCCGGAGAGAGGCATGGTAGAGTCATGCATACCGTTTACAGAGCCGTTGGAAGTAACGGTGGTTGTCACGCTCCAAAGCGCCGTGGCAGCAGAACCCAGTCGGACTTCTTTTCCTTCCATAGCACCGTTGTCTTGTGCTATACCCATTGCGTCGATGCGCGGGTTGCCACCTGTTTCTTGGGATACATTTATCCATACCCCGGCTAAGTAAGCAAATAGCATTACTCCGAAAATACTGTATGCTAATTTCTTTCGTTTAAGGTAAAACCCAAAAGCGAATACCATAGCCATAGGTAAAATCAATATGGCCCAACATTCTATCATATTAGTGAGATAGGTAGGATTTTCAAGAGGGTGCGATGAATTTACTCCGAAGTATCCACCTCCGTTCGTACCTAATTGTTTGATGGGAACTATCGCCGCAGTAGGACCTTGCGATACATATTGTGTTTGTCCTTCTATTGTAGTCACTTCCATCTTTCCGTCAAAGCCCATAGGGGTCCCTTCTATAATCAGTATGAATCCGATAACGAGGCAAATAGGAAGTAAAACACGGGTACAGCTCCTTACTAAGAAGTACCAGAAGTTTCCAATTGTTTTGGTCGTTTTAGCGGCCAATGCCTTCATGATACCCGCCATTGCCGCCATACCGGTTGCAGCGGTAATGAATTGGAACAGCATGATAACGAATAACTGGGTGAGATAGCTTAGCCCACTCTCTCCGCTATAATGTTGTAAGTTACAATTCACGAGGAAGCTGATACATGTGTTGAATGCCTGATGAACAGACTGTCCTAAATTGCCGTCTGGATTTAGGGGCAGTGCTCCCTGAGAAACTAATAATATCATTCCCCAGAAAAACCAAAAGAGGTTTATCACGAGCAATGCTTTCAGGAATTGTTTCCAGCTCATCTCTTCTGTTGGATCGACACCTCCCAGTTTGTACATGATTTTTTCGATGGGAGTCATGAAGTCCGACCAAACTTTCTCACCTTTGAAAACCTTTGAAATGTATTTCCCGATGGGGTAGGCGAGTACGACCATCAGGACAATTTGTGCAATAACACCTAATATCTCTGTATTCATTGTGTTTAATCTTTATAAATGACTAAAACTTTTCGGGTTTTACTAATACATACATCAGATACCCGAACATAATTACGCTGATAATAAATAATGCAGTGTACATGTTAAATCTCCTTTTAATTAAATTTTTTCAAACCAGTCTATGCACTTATAGAAGAGCCAGAAACAGGCAATTCCACTGAGTATACAAACTCCAAAACCTAATGCGTCAAATTCCATGTTACATTTTTTTTAAGTGAATACTAAATTATTTTTTTTCGGTTTGGGGTATGCCAAAGTTGTGCCAATATTGTTTTTGAATATTTTAATTGATTCATAATTAGTATTGTAAATGAAAAGGGAGTATCTGTTCACCAGATACTCCCTTTTCATTTTGGTAGGGTCGTGTATTATTTTGAAAAGAATTAGAGTTTATATTCTTCTATTTTTCGATATAAAGTGGTAAGTCCTATTTTTAGGAGTTTTGCAGCTTCGGTTTTATTGCCGTTCGTATAGTCCAGTACTCGGGCGATGTGGCGTTTTTCCATAGCCGATAATTCGAAACCACTATTATTGCAGCTTTTTTCCTTAAAAGCTGCATTTTGTATTTCTATGGGTAAATCTTCGGGGTGTAACTCATCACTTTCACAAACAATAAGACTCCTTTCGATAACGTTTCTGAGTTCACGCACATTGCCTTTCCATTCTTGTTGTTCGAGCATGTCGATGAATGCTTTGGAAACCGTTTTCGAGGAATGGGTCATTTTTTCGGATAAGGATTGTACAAACGCTTCGGTTAGAAGCCTAATATCTCCCGGACGTTCTCTCAACGGCGGTAAATGGATTTGGAAAACTGACAGCCGATAAAACAAATCCTCCCTGAAATGCCCTGCATTTATTTCTTCCGGCAAGTTTCGGTTGGTTGCTGCAATGATACGAACATTTACAGATGTCGGTTTGGTTTCACCTATTTTGATATATTCTCCGGTTTCTAATACTCGAAGCAACTTGGCTTGCAACTCTATCGCCATCTCTCCGATTTCATCTAAAAATATCGTTCCGTTGTGAGCCTCTTCGAAAAGTCCCTTTTTGTCTTTCAAGGCTCCGGTAAAGGAGCCTGCTTTATGTCCGAATATTTCGCTTTCCAAGAGTTCTTTGCTAAATGCCGAACAGTTTATTGCAACGAAATTTCCTTTATTTCGTTTGCTCTCGTGGTGAATCGCTTGGGCGAAAACTTCCTTTCCTGTACCGGTCTCTCCGGTTAAAAGAACCGGTACATCGGTCGATGCCACTTTTCGTGCCAACGCGATAGCTTCCAGCAAAGGCTTTGACTGACCGAGAATAGAATTGAATGAATATTGCTGAAAGGTTTCTTTTTCGGGACGATTTTTTACTCCGTTAGTTCGAGCTTTTTCCATAGCCCGACTAATCAGAGGAATAATTTTGTTATTGTCGTCACCTTTGGTTATGTAGTCGAAGGCTCCGTTTTTTATGGCTTGTACCCCGTCGGGTATATTTCCGTGGGCTGTTAATAAAATGATTTCCGATTCGGGCGATATTTTTTTAATTGTTTTTATGAAATCTACACCATTCCCGTCGGGGAGAAATACATCGCATAAGACAACATTGGGAGAATACTCCATTTGTTTTACTGCTGCCTTACAGTCTCCTGCCTGTAAAACTTCATATCCTTCCAGCCCTAAAATGCGGGCTAATAACTGTCTTATCTGTGGTTCGTCATCGATGATTAAAACCTTATTCATAATATTCTCATTCTTACTCATGCGTGCAAAGATAGGATATATTTTTGTTCCGAAAAAGCAGATACAGAAAAGGCGAGACATTGCATGTTCCCGCCTTTATAGTTTATGGAAGATTTATTAAAGAGCAATTTTAAATGTTGTATCGTATCCTTCTATGGAGATGAAATATATGCCATGAGGGAATCCTTCTATACTGAGAACCGTTATTTCGTGTTCGGCTGAAATTTGTCGGCTCAAAATGCCTTGATCGGTATATATCGAAATCAATTTTCCAGTTTGAATGCCGTCAATTTGGATTGCGTTATTGTGTCTGACAATAGAAATATTTTTATGAATATTGGTTATGGCCGAGGAGGTAGATAGATTGACCGAGAAAGCATCGGAGAATGCAGTTTCCATAAACGAATGTGCCTTTACACGTACAGTGTAATCTTTTTTATCGAGATTAGAGAAACTGGCCTTCTTTTCGGTAAGTCTGGTTTTCGTGTCGACAACTTGTCCATTGGCAGATAATTCGACACTCCATGTGTTACCGTCGGTTCCGTCCCATAAAATGTCGAATGAATTTTCGGTTTGATTTTCTGTCCGTAGATTCGTAGGAGTCTGCGCTACTGTTTCCCAACTGTAATCGGTATCGATAGCGCCCATACACCATGCTTGATTACCTTCGGGCTCTGCTAAGTTGGCCGTGTGGTCTCCATTACCTTCTGCGAAATTGAAATTTTTAATCAGTCCTGTCGTGGACGGTTCTACTTGTTTCTGATAATTATTTTTTATTTCTTCTGCTGTGCGGGCTACACTCCAAAGTCGAAAGTCTGCCATTTTGCAATTGCAAGGATTGCCCCACGGAGCAGTTCCCAAAAAAAGAGGCTTTCCATCGGCTTCCGTATTATATCCTGTTGTATTCTCCTGTGTTCCGGCTACTTCACCGTTAACATAGACAATCATCTGACTTCCGTCGGCGACACAAGCGATGTGAGTCCAGTTCTCTTTCCAAGAAGTAGGATCGATCCATATAGATGCTCCGTCCAACTGAAATTTAAACCACCCGTCGAATCCTAATGCGAATCCCTTGTCGTTGTGCATATTGCTAGCGAAAAATCCGGTACTATTGTCTATATATAACCATGTTTCTAAAGTCATTTGATTAGACCCGATTGTTGTTTCTAACGCATTCATACCGGCAGCCGATGTTTTGAAAGAAATAGCTCCGATGTCCGCTTTTGTAGGCATAGCTGCAAAAAGACAGGCTGTTATTAAACCTGCGATTTTGAATGAAGTAATTGTTTTCATAGATTTGAAATTTAAATGATTAAAGAATTATTTACTGAGAATTTCTAAAATGGATTTTCTGAATTTTTCTATTTCTGCATTGTTTTTCGAGTATTTTTCGGGCGATTGGTATATAGATTGGAAAAGGGTTTCGCTTTTGGCTCTTCCTATTTTCTTTTCGAGCTTGGCAAGGTATTCATAGTCTTCCATACTGTCTCTCCAACGTTCCATTCGTATTGATACTACGGGGCTTGTGCTGTTGAAATATTGGCCGGGGTAAATCAGCACACCGTCGCCCTCGGGGAGGTCTTTGCGAAAAGCCAATGTGTCGGATTCGGCATAGGCATTGACTGCCCAATATAGGAATCCGGTGGTACGCTCTTTCCAGCTGCGCCATAATACAGCTCGATGCTGGTATCCGTCCATCGTGAGCAATAGATTGGGCTGCTCTTCTCCGGGGCCCATGCAGACATAAGTCCACCATTCTTCATTGCCTCGGAGAAGAGAACGGCATGTGTCTGCGTTGGCTTCGTTCGCTTGTAAAGCCCAAGCGCTCATACTGAAAATTTGAGTGTCTCCTCGCCAAAGGTCGAATACGGAAAACAACCGGTCTTTGTATTTCCCGTCTTTCGGTCCACAGTAAAAGGTCGTGAGGACCTTTGCTTCGGGCATGAGCTTGTGTATTTCTTGGGAATATTGACCGATGAGGTGATATTCTTTCATATAAGCAGGTTCGTCCCATAAGTAGAAGTAGGATTTATCGAGTAAATCGGTTTGTTTTAATCGCTGCAACAAGCTGTCCAATTCGTTGTGTGACAGAGAGTGGTAGGGGACAGCGAACCGATTGAATCGTTTGTCCGATAGGAAAGGAACTGTTCGCTTGTCGTTCCATTTCCACGGAGATGAAGATGCCTCATGTTTCATGCTGTTGGCCAACCATGTGGAGAAATAGGGATTCATGCGATAATCAAGGCATAATTCTGCCCATTCCAGTTTGTTTTGCAAAGTTTGTTCTTCCGAAGTCGAGTCGATGAGATTCTTTTCTATGATACCGAATGCTGCTGGTAACGAAGGTGTCGAGGGTAATGCCGTGTCGTACACTTGCAGATCGATTTTTATTTTTTGCCGTTTTCCGTTACCATCGATCGAAATTTGTTCTTTGTATTTCCCCGGTCGGATCGACTCGGCCGTACGGAATGTAATCCATAGTTTAGCGATAGAGTCATTTAAAGTAATTTGTTCTCCATCTATGGGGACTAAGGCATCGTCGAATCCATATACCGATTTGATTTGCCGACAACTATATCGGATAGAATTGTCGGCATTTTCGTTTCGATGTATTTTATAGGTCTCTCCCGGACAGCCTTTGAAAACGATTTGGATATGTTCCGCTTCATTTTTAGCGAGGAATAACGTGCCGGAATTTCGAGGTTGAACTTTATAAAAATCAGATGCTTTTTCGGTCGAAGGTATAAGGTAACATTCGATTGTTTGTTGACAAGAGATTAAAAAGAATGTACAGCTTATGATGAGAAGCCGATAGAAAAGGTGATGTTGCATATCGAAATATTTATTCTGTGATGTTTTCAATTAAATTTTTACGTAGAGCCAATGCGTATTTGCTTTGATCCGTGTAATTCGAGGGACTCTTATAAACGTTGTTGAGAAGAGATAAGGCGGCCGATCGTCCGAGTTTTTTTTCGTACAAGACCAACATATCGTAATCTTCGGCTCCATCGCGCCATCGTTCCAACCGGACAGAGGTACAAATTTTGTTTGTGCCGAACGATTCGCCGGGATAGATGAGTATCCCGTCTCCTTCGGGTAGTTCAGGGCGAGGTCTGAGGGGATAAACGCTGGCGAATCCGTTGACGACCCAATATAGGAATCCGGAATTTTGTTCTTTATAATTACGCCACATGGTCGCCCTGTTACCGATAGCGGTAGAATTTGAGGCAAGCCCCGGAGTGTTGGACATGCACACGTAGCTCCACCATTCTTGTCCTGATTTTAATTTGGCTTTGCATTGCTCCGAGCGATTTTCATTATCCTGCAACGCCCATACGCCAGTACAATAAATAGATGTCGCTCCATTTAGAATGTCGAATACGGCGAATAAATCGTCTTTGTGTTCTCCGTCGGTAGGGCCGCAATAGAATGTAGTGAGCACTTTGGCTTCCGGTGCATATCGATGAATGCGATCCGAAAGAGTTTTGATCTGTTCATATTCATCGGTCTTTGTAGGTTCGTCCCATACATAGAAAAATGCTTTGTTTAGCAATCCGGTTTTGCGAGCTTTATTCAGCATCATCTCTAACTCACCGTCGGATAACCCATGCGATGGCAAGGCAATACGGTTAAAACGTTTGTCTGCCAAGTATTCCCAGGTGCGATCGTCATTCCATGCGTATGGCGAGGAGAAACATTCAGTTTTCATCGTTCCGCTCAGCCATGTGGAAAAGTAGGGCGATATGCGATATTCCAATAAAAGATCCGAAGCTGCTTTGCGCTTTTCTATTTTTTGTTCTTCCGATAGACCGGTGAATATGAAATTTTGAGGGTTGATTCCGAATACCGAGGCAATAGATGGAGTTTCTGGCAAAGAGGCGTTAACGACATTAATCGATATAGCTACGGCATATTCTTTGTCATCGGTTTTGAATCGTATGATTTCTTTATGTCGTTTAGCCTCGGCTTCGGACTTGACTTTAAAAGTGAGCCAAGCTCGCACTACTTTGTCGTCGGGTTCTATTTCGTTATCGCAAGGAATCAGAACATCGTATTTCCCGTTGAAAGATTCCAGTTTCCGACATTGAAATTCAATGGCATCGTTGTTGCCGATACGTTCTATTTTCAGACTTTTTTTACTATCGGTTTGTATAACGAGCTGTACACTTTCGTATTCGTTACGAACCATATTTATATCGTATCGGTTTTCTGGATCCGAGTTGGAATAATTTTCTATGTTATCCAGACTGTTTAATAGCCAAGTATTGGTCGCTACGGAGGGAACGTCGTTGTCCGAATTTTCTTTTTCACCCGGCCCGTCGTCTTTACAGGCGGCAAGTAAAAACGAGAATAGTATTATATAATAAAAATGTGATGATTTCATACCTACAAGACTATTTAGTTAGTTTAATCAGTTTTACGCCATGCGCAGGAACAGAAAACGAGACTGAGTTATTTTTGATTTCCATTGATTCGTTTTTCCACAAATCGGTGATGTGACCGTCTCCGATATAATTTATGGTTTGTAGTGGAAAGGTGTAAGATTCTATATCTTTATCGGTAGTGTTAAATATGGCGATATAGTGGGTCAATTCGTCTTCGCTTTGAGCATACCAAGCGATTATTCCATTTCGATCGAACAATTCTTTATTTCCTTTGGAATATTGATTGATGTTAAGTACCTCTTTATTTGTAATCAAGTTTAGCGTGAAATCGTCTATTTCGGGTAGATTACAGCCAATCATCAGAGGGGATCTAAACATGGCCCATAGTGTAAGCATCGTGTATTGTTCGTCTGGTGTAAAATTACTCATTCGGGGAGTTCCTCTCATGGCTCTTTGTGCCATTGGGCCTATGGGGAGCATATCGGCGTCGGGCCAGTGCCCTTTACAAATATACTTTTGCCATTTCCGGCAAAGTGGAAATTGTTCTTTCAGAGCCTCCCAGTCGTCCCAGAAATCTTCGGAAATGCGCCATAGTTGGGCTACGTTTTGCAAATGTTTTATGTTCTCGACAGGGGCAGGGCCCGGAGAAAGGCTCAGGACGATGGGCCTTTTCCCTTTTCTTACGGCTTTGGTTATCGCTTCTATTTCGTCGTGTGCATAAATGGGAGATAGTAAATCGTCGGCCTTTATATAGTCTATTCCCCATGATTCATAAAGTTCGAAAAGCGAATCGTAGTATTCCTGAGCTCCGGGCTTACTCATGTCTATCCCATAAAATCCGAAATACCATTTGCATCGAGAATCGGTATTGACAATGTCTCGTGCTCGATATGATGTCCCTTTTATGGGCGTATTAGCTTCGACCGCTTGAATGGGAATACCTCTCATGATGTGTATACCCAATTTTAAGCCTCTGCTATGCAGATAATCGGCGAGAGGTTTCAACCCTTCTCCGTTTTTTGCAGATGGGAATTTTTCCGTATCGACGATGAGGCGTCCGAATTTGTCGATGATTTGATGTGGCGTTGACGATTCATATTGCTCCAAAGTCTCCATGCCGGGTGCATACCAACCGGCATCGATAACAATGTATTCCCAACCGTATTTTTTCAGATTTTCGGCCATGAAGTCGGCATTGGCTTTAACTTCGTCTTCTGTTACAGAAGTTCCAAAGCATATCCAGCTGTTCCAACCCATCGGTGGGCGTTCGGCTAATATTGCGGTGGATTCCGGTTGGTTGGTTTTGTTGACGTTGGTGCAATTAGAACAAAGTAGGAGTATGAGTAGCCCTATTGCAATTGAGGTTTTGATGTTCATGATATTCAGTTATCGGGGTTAGGATAAGTATGTTATACGTTATTGCCGAAGGATCCGGCAATAACGTATAGCAATAGTTTAATCTAATACGCAGCGGACACTATATCCTCTGTTCCTGTCGTAAGGATAAAGGGCGGCTCCTGAATCGTTAAGTGTGAATCCGTATGTTACTCCCTGATTGGGGAAGTTTACGGGATCGGGATTCCACGGGTATACATCTCCGTCTTTGGGAGCTGTCGAGGTCCAGAAATAGGTATTGGCAAAGGCTTCTATTACATCGTTTTCAGGTATGCTCCAAATGTATCCAGTCCCAGCCATATTGAATCCGATAGAGTTCATACCGACATCTCCGGCATTAGGATCCCAATAGCTTTTTTCTTTTAATATGGTGGAGGGCATAGTGGGATCACCGCAAGCATTGATTAAGAAGTCCCATTCAGTTTTAGTCGGTATGTGCCAACCTTCGGGCGCTATACCTTGAATTTTTTCACCTTCTTCTGCTCCACGAGTGCCCCGCATGGTGGCGGTCCATGTGTAATACCCTCCGAAAACTTTTGTCCAAGATTCGTCTTCTCCTTCTTGGGGAGTATAGAATTTTACATCATTTTCTCCAAGAGGAGTTCCGTCGGAATAGGTCGTCGCTCTTAAATTGTCGGCCAACCATACGGCATAATCTTCGGATATGGGATCGAAAACACGACATACGCGATATTCTTCGTTGTCACGAGGATCGATGAAAGGTTTATAAAAACGGAACAATTTCATGCTGCGAATTTCGCTGCGGGACAAGGTTCCTTCGTTTTCACTTTCGACCGCCCAATATAATTCACCTCTTTTGTATTCGCCTACGCCCAGTTTACCGAGTAAGTCGTCGAGGTCTTGATGGGTGAGAGATGTGTACATTTCGGTTCCGATATCAATTCTTTCGATGTTGTTCATCTCTTCATCGAGGCTGAATATAAGAGCGTATGTAGCCCCTTCTTTATCGCCTTCCCATTCGAATTTCAGTTTTCGTGTGGGATTTTCGTACAAAAGATCAAACTCTTCCAAATCGTCGGGAGCGTATAGTGTAATGTTGCTCTCTTGCCCTTTGGGGTCATCGTCATTGTTGTCTTCGGAACATGAGGTCGTAGCAATGAGTAGTGTTGCTGCTAAATAAAAAAGTGATTTTTTCATTGTAATTGTGTTTTTAGGGTTGATGAATTATTTAGTGATTTGTATAGTACCGATTTGTAGCCAGTCGTTTATGAATTTCCCGTTTTTTACGGCAAGATTCAATCCCGGTTTTTGATTTTGGGTATCGTCTGTAATGGCAACTGCCAATATGTATTGTCCGGCTGGGACAATTAAAGATTCGCTGGTTTTATACGTTTTATCGGTTCCTTTTATCCATGCCGACGGTTCTGCGTTTTCATCGGTGATCCGTTGTTTTATTTCATGGCTTTCGGGATCGAGTAGGGCAAATGAAACTTTATATTTATAGTTCCATCTTTTGTTATTGTTGGGACATACGCCTACCCCGCTATTTCGCCATATATGCTTTATGGATAATGTATTTCCCATTTGTACCGATACTGGATATTCTATTTGGATAGGGGTTAATCTGTATCCACCGTTACTAATGAAGTCTTTTACCAAATCTTTGGCGTGGGTTATCCAACCTCTGGTTTCGGTAGCCTCTCTCAAATCGAGTGTATTGGCATGTCCTCGTATAGCGTCTTTATAAGCCTGAGCATAAAAGTCGGACCATGATTTGAATTTGTCGGCATAAAGCGGATCGGTGTTCCACGGTTGATAGCTGTCGGAATTTCCTCCCCAATAGCAGCCTTCAGCTATGAATGCTTTTTGTGGGAAAAGCGAGTTGATGATATTGACTTCTGCATCTTGGAACCAATAACTGCCGATTCCGTCGCGGCGAGTCAAAAAATCGTGTTTGTCGATAGCCAATCGTTTTTCATATTCGAATCCTATTTCTGTTCCAAAGTTCACGACAAGCAAAACATTTTTGAAATTCTCGGCATATAGGTCTGTAATCCATTGATACACTTTGAATTTATTATTGTTGTTCAAATATTGTACGTGATGCCCTTCGCCCCACCAGCCTAAATTGTAAGCGTCGATAAAATCTACTTGTTCGGGATTGTCGAATTCTTTGGCGAAAGCACGGATAAAATTCCCGAATTTTTCCTGAAAGACGGGGTCGTCGGCATAGGGAGTCCAGTTGTTGTTTTCATTTGCAGGGTCCCAGAGCTTATGGACTGCATAACCTTTGGCTCCGGCCTCTCTTACGAAGTCGGGAGTACCGTTATGAATATTGTCTTGTCCGTCGATGTAAACTCTGAATGCCAATTTCAATCCTCGGTCAAGGGCGCCTTGAATGAGCGCTTTGAAATTCTCGTCATGTTCCCATGCGTATTTACCTTCTTCTGGTTCGAGCTCAGACCATCGGGAACGCCAATAGAAAATAGAAGCATATTTTTCTGCTGCGGCTCCCTGTTGATTCCAATAGGTATTCGCTTGTGCGACGTAGTCGTTTGCATCGTCGTATAAAGTCCAACCCGATGCTGGATTGCGGATAAGTGTATTCAGGTCGGGTTCGAACGGGATTATTTCATCTCCCGATTGTAGATTGTCTCCGCTACTGTTCTTTTCACTGCACGCTGTAAGGTTCATGCAGATACAAAATAGGAATAAATTAGGAAACAGATATTTAAAATTTAATTTGTTCATAACTAAAAACCTTCGTTATTTTTGAGATTTGGATTTTCATAAATTACCGATTGTGGTATTGCATATAGAATGTGTTTGGGTTCGGCCATAAGTTTGCCACGAGCAATGGCATTGGATATTAGTTCTCCATGACGAATCAAATCGGGGCGACGCATGCCTTCCCAACAAAACTCCCAACCTCTTTCTTTTAATAGGTGTGCTCTGAATGCATCTTTATCGGTTATGTCATTTATCTCTTTTTCGTATTTGCTACCTTTGTAATTATCGAATGCTCGTTCCCGTATTTCATGAACGAGGTCTTTGGCCTCTTGGGTCGGACCGTATATTTCGTTCAGAGCTTCGGCTCTGGCCAATATTACTTCGGCATATCGGTTTATTACGTATTCGCTGGCATCCCATTGCCCTGTCGTGCTAGGATTTTCTTGGTATTTCATTGGAACAGCACCCGGTTTACCCGTGTATTCAGTACGGCGGTCGACCATCTTTTTTCCATTCCAATAGGTCGCCAACAAAGCATTTCTCCGTTTGTCTTTGGGATCATAGGTGTCGTAAAAATCCCAGGGAACAAGGAAACCTCCCCATTTAGTCAATGCTATTCCGTTTTGCGATACATAATCGGCGGGTAATGCATGTGCGAGGAAACAGTTTCCTAAACCGCCTTCGGGGAAATTGGGTATCGGGAAAATTACTTCGCTGTTCCTTTGGTTCGAAGGAGACCATATCGACATGTAATCTTTTTGCAGGGAGTATTCTCCGTCTTTTATCATGACTTCGGTAATCGAATCTACTCGATTCCACCACATCATGGCTTTGCCTTCGTCGTTTCGATAGTGGCGTTCTTGACCGGCTTCATGCATATAGAGTTTCAACATATACATTTGAGCGATACCTTTGGTCATTCTCCCGTATTCACTTGCCGCGAGCAGACTGGCCGGTTTCAAATTTTCTTCTGCTTCTTTTAATTCAGTGTCTATGAAGTTGACATACCATTCTATCGAGGGCCGTTTTGGCATATAAGATTGGGCTTTTTGAGGATCGAGGGCTATATCTGGATCGGTAATTAATGGTACTGTTCCGTAGAGATCATATAGATCATATGCCCACATAGCTCTGAGACATCGGACTTCGGCCATATATCTGCGTTTTATTGGAGCGGATATAGATATTTTTCGCATGCGTTCCAGCAGAGAGGTCGCTTTGGTAACAGCGGGAACTAGTCCGGTATAAAATTGCCCTAAATCGGTTGTTTCGGCAGTCCACAGAAAATCGAGTTGTTTGTCCCATACCCAGTTGCAGTCACATTCATCGGTACAACCGATTTGCATAGTTAGTAGAGAACCCCATGCACAATTATAGCGATCCCAGCCTCCGCCACGTAGTTCGTGGTATATCCCGGTGACAGCGGCTTTGACATCGTTTTCGGTAGTCATCACGTTATCGGAGCTAAGTTGATCATAAGTTTCGTTTTCCAAAGAGCACGAATATGCTGCTATGAGAAACAGCGAGGAGAAAAATATATTTTTAGTTTTCATAATTCATATAGGATTAAAAGGTTATGTCCACTCCAAAAGAATAGGTACGTTGATTGGGGTAACCGGCTTTGAAATCGGTTTCCGGGTCATTGCCAGAGTAAGGTGTAATTACGAAGGGATTTGAAACATCTGCAAAAATCCGGGCTCTGGAAAATACTTTCCGTATCCATTTTTGAGGAAGTGTATAACCCAGAGTGATATTTTTACAGCGTATGAACCAAGCGTCTTCCCACAGATAATCAGATGGCTGCGGGTATTGGCTTACGAATCCAGACGGATATTTGCTGTGTGGTTTTTCACTAGACCAACGTTCGGATATTTCTTTCATCATGTTTTGTCCGTTTAGAATAAAACGAATATTGGGAATGGAGAATTTTCCACGCGTGGCGTTGTTGACGATTCGGTCGAACATGCCGTAAAAGAATATATTCAGATCGAAACCTTTGTATTCGAATGTATTTCCAAATCCGATTGAGAAGCCCGGATCGTATGTTCCCAATAATACGATATCCGCTTCATCGATAATCCCGTCCGGGGCATCTGTGTATTGAACGTTTCCGTTTTCATCGGGTATAAGGTTCCCGAAGTCGTCTCGGAGATAACCGTTTACGTCTTTTATTTTATATTCACCGGGCAGCAGGTTGGGCATGGAAGCGGGAGGTGTCTCGTCTATACCCAGAACTCCGTCGGATAGGTATCCGTAGTGAGCTCGAATGGGATCATTCGCTTTTTGCCAAGGGCTTAGTTCGTCTTCGGGATTACGCTCTTTCCAACGGTCTACATATCGGGTGAAATTAAGTTCAGTGTCCCATTTGAATTCTCCTGTAAAATTTCGGCTTTTCAAGGAAATTTCTATACCGGTACTTTGAGTTTTTCCGATGTTGGCGGCTACCGTAGATACTTCCATGAATGATTTTAGCGAGCGGTAACCCAAAAGGTCTTTCACTTCTTTTTTAAAATATTCGAATGTACCACTTAACCGTTGGTTGAAGAATCCGAAATCCAAACCAAAGTTAAATTCGGTTGTTGTTTCCCATTTTAAATCTGGGTTGGCGATTTGCGATTTTGCCGTTCCGGTGTTAATCGAATTGCCAAATACATATTGTTGCCATGCTGCCGTATAGTATTCAAAGGCGTTATTCCCGATTTCACTGTTACCCGTCTGACCTAAACTTATTCTCATTTTTAAGTCGGAGAGGAAGTCGATGTCTTTTAAAAAGTCTTCCTGTTTGATACGCCATGCAAATGCTCCCGACGGGAATATTCCGTATCGATTGTTTTCACCGAATCGGTTTGAGCCATCGACACGAGCAGTGAGAGTGAAAAGATATTTATCGAACAAGTTATAATTTATTCGACCGAAGTAGGAGATGAACATAGTTTTTGACTTGTTGGAAGCTACCGTGGGGCGGGCTGCTTCTCCGGAAGCCAGTGAGTTGTATTTGAATATATCGGTGAAAAATTGTGAATTGGCAGCAGAGAATCCTTCGTTGTTGAAATCTTGATAGGAATATCCTGCTAAAATATTGAACTTGTGCGCTTTTGCAATATTGAAATTATAGTTTACGGTTGCTTCTAACAAGCGGTCGAACTGTTGTGCCATACTTTTGCTGGCTTTTCCTCCTTCTTGCTTACCGTATAATGTAGTAGTGGGTATGTAGGAATTTCTTACACCGTTTTGGTCATCGAATCCTATATTGATTTTCGCAACCAATCCTTTTATGATTTCTGCTTGAAGAAAAGCGTTCACCAATAATCTTTTAGTTTGTGTATAGTCATCTATTTCGAGCATGGAAACAGGATTGGGTACAGTAGTCATTCGATCGCTTTGCGCATAATCCCCGTTTTTGTCTCTGACAGGTGTCGTCGGGTCGTACGACATAGCCGAGTTTATCAATCCAGAGTTTTCGAAGTCTTCTGTTCCCAATGGAACATTCGAGGACTTGATGTAACTTTGAGTCGCATTGATTCCGTATTTGAATATTTTATTTATTTGATGTTCGATGTTCAGACGTCCGGTATAGCGGGTGAAGTCGCTGTTTCTAACAACTCCGTTTTGATCGAAGAAGTTGAATGATGCCATGTATTTCAGGTTGGAAGTTCCGCCAGATACCGATAAATTGTGTTGGTGAATCATACCTTCTCTGGTAATTAAGTCATACCAGTCGGTTCCTTTCCCCGCATTTTTTATATCTTTTGCGTCATAAGGATAGACGATGGGGTCTTTTATCGACGATGGGTTCGTATTTCCGTATGGATATACTCTGTTGTTATAGAGCCATTGCTCTTTGGCGAATTTGTTGGCTTCGGTCATGAATTCTTCGGCTGTCATCATTTCCGTCTTGTTGGCAATTTGTTGGACGCCATAGTTTGCGCTGTAATTGACAACGGGTTTTCCCTCGCGTCCCTTTTTAGTCGTAATGATGATAACACCGTTCGCAGCTCTTGCTCCGTAAATAGCCGTGGAAGAAGCATCTTTTAGAATCTCTATGGATTCGATGTCGTTGGGGTTGATAGAGTTCAGAGGATTACGAGACCCGAAATCGCTATATCTGTTGTCTGCCGCCGGTTCGACTTGGGATCCTCCTACTGGAAATCCGTCGATGATGTATAAAGGTTCGTTTCCGGCTCCGGTAGATGCTTCGCCTCGTATACGCAGAGTGACGCCGCCACCCGGTTGTGCGCTGTTTTGAACCGATGTTATCCCGGCGGCTTTTCCCGATAACATGTGAGAGATCGATGTGTTGGCTGCCATCGGAAGGTCTTCGGTTTTTACCGAGGTAACAGCTCCTGTCAGGTCGCTTTTTTTCATACTGCCATATCCGATAACGACCACTTCGTCGAGGTCATTTATCTTTTCTTGTAGGGTGGCGTTCAATATATTCCCTTTTCCTAATTTTAGTTCTTGGGTATCGTAGCCTACATAAGAGAATTGTATAACAGATTTGTCGGGTACAGTTAAAGAATAATACCCGTCTATATTGGTTATCGTGCCTTTGTTGGCTCCTTTTGCAATGATACTTACCCCGATGAGCGGGTCACCTTGTTTATCGGTTACTCTACCGGAGATTTTTTTGCTTTCGGCTGTGCTTCCTGTTTGTTTCGAATCTTTTTCAGGGGCTTTAATGATTCTTACCATTTTACCTTCTATTTCGAAAGAAACCGGTTGGTTTTGGAATATGGTTTCCAAGACCTTTTCGATAGGTTGGTTTTGCAAATCGGCATTGACTTTTTGTCGTAAGTTTACATCATTTGTTTTGACAGAGAAAGAATACCCTTCTTGATTCCGAAGAATTTCCAAAGCTCTTTCTACTGTTATATTCGGGAAGTTGACAGATATGTTTTGTCCGTATCCCATAAAGACGAAGCATAATAAAAATGGGATTATGCCTTTCTTGCATCTCCCGACAATGTCGGCGGAGTGATGAATTTTGTGCCTTTTCATGATAAATTAGTTTGATTGTCAATAAATTTCTATGATTTTACCATCTCGTTTGATTGTTAAATATCCGTCTAAATTCATGGCCGATAGAATGTCGTCTAAAGTTTCGTTGTTGACAAATGCCATGTGATAAGGAATTTGTTTGAGTGAATCGTTTTTGATAATTATGTTGACATCGAAATTCCGCTCTAACTGTTTGGCAATATTTTCCAATGTTTCGTTTTTGAAATAGTATTTTCCATCTTTCCATGAAGAATAGTCGGATAGGATAAAATTTTTCTTTTCCAGATTGTGGGTTGTGCGATTGTAATAAACTTGCTCGCCCGGAGAGAGGATACATTTCATTTCTTGGTCTGTCGTACTCGGATAACAGAACGCTACCGATCCATCGAGAAGGGCTACTTCTATTCTGTTGTCGTTGCTGTACGATTTTAAATTGAATTGGGTTCCTAAAACTTCTATACTGCTTTCGTTCGATTTAATGATGAATGGTTTTTCTTTATTTTTTGCCACAGAAAAATGACCTTCTCCCGTAAAGAATATTTGCCGGAAACGGCCGATGAACTCTTCGGGGTAAATAATAGTGCTGCCGGCATTCAACCATACAGTGGTGTTATCGGGCAAAGTGATATGTTTGATGTCGCCATATCCGGCACTTTTTTCTATCCACACTATGTTTTCTTCTTTTTGGTGTTGATAGAATAAGTACCCCGAAAATATAATCAGAGGGAGAATGAGGATTGCCGCAATACGTTGTATCCAGAGAAACAAGTTTGGTTTTTTAGACTTGTTTTCTTGGGGTGCGGTGCTCAGTAGTCGGGCTTTGAATTGCTCGAAAGCGGCTTGTATCTCTTCGGGAGAAGTAGATGATGTAGTATCTTCCAATTCTTCCCATAAGGAGAATAATAACTTTTTGGCTTCTTGACTGTTACCGTTCTTGAAAAACCAACGTTCGACCTTATTGCTTATTTCGGGTGTGCACCGGTCGAAAAAATAACTGGATAGTTCTTGTCTGGTTGGAGTTGGATTCTGCATAATTTTATCTTATATAATATTATACGATTGAAGGAAATTACACACGTAACGACCGTGAAAAAATTTTAATATAAATCTTTATCGGAAAGAAAATGACGATAGGAGATAACAGCTATTTATTTAATAAAGAATATAAACAGCCAGAAAAGGAAGTCTCCTAAATTTTTTTTAATGGTAGCCAATGCGAGGCTGATGTGTTTTTCTACCGTACGTTTGGATAAACCGAGGGTTTTGGCGATTTCGTCATTGCTTAGGAATTGTTCTCGGCTCATTTGGTATATTGTCCTTCGTTGCGGAGGCATGTTTTGCAACGTACGATTGACAATGGATTTTATTTCTTTGATGTTATATTCCGAATCGATTTCGTATTGTAAATTTTGTGGAGTAGACAACATTTTTTCTTGGTATCCGAGCGAATAGTGTTTTTCTCGAAAAAAGTCGTAAACTTCATTTTGTACGATGGTGAATATGTAACTGCTCAAAGTGTTGTCGGACGAGAGTTTTTCCCGATTGGACCACAACTTTAAGAATACATTTTGTGCTATTTCCTCGGCTTCGTATTGATCTTTTATCATACCGAATGCAAAGCTTTTAACCCGAGGATAATATGCGTTGAACAAAATCTCGAATGTTTTGATTTTGCCTGCACGTATCTCTTCTATTTGTTGACTGGTGATTTGCATAAAGTGATGCTGTCGAGGAGCTGCTTGTTTTATCGGCATCAAATTACGGTAAAAAATGATAGAAAAACAATATTTAAGGAATGAAAAGAATGAAGTTTTATAATTCTAAAAATCTACATAGATAAATCAATAATTACCTATGTAGATTTTTTAGAATAAATATTAATATTTATTGGTATAATTGTTTCCAACGGAGATTTTCTTTGTAGGCCGCTTGATTAAAACGTTTCCATGATTTATTTGAAGGTGAGGTCCAGCCACATTCGGCAAGAGCCGCTATACGAGGATATAATTTACGGTACATGTCCGAAGGGGTAGGTATCCATTCTCCCCACATTTGGGCTCCTATTCCGATAATTAAATCCGTTTTTTTTCCGGTGATACCCGCCAAAGGATCGAAATGGTATGCTTTTTCGAGAGAAGTGTATGCCGTGTCATAATCGAGGTAGGTATATTCGTGATAGGAGTTAACCACTTGGTATCCTTTTTTAACTGTTTGTTTGATCAAAGAAGGGTCTCCTCTCCAAAAATGTACGATGGTTCCTTCTGCAAGCGATGCTCCGGAGGCTGCATCCTCAAAATCGGTGTAATCGTGTATTTTAACTCCGGTAATTTCATTCCAGCCCATCATGTGCTTTTTTTTGCTTTCCAGGTAATGGGAAATGGTATTTGTGAACCATATTTGGAGATCGGCAGGTGTTTTTATATTCTGTTCTTTCATGAAATTACGTACCTGTGCCGATTTTTTCCATTGGTCGTATTTGACTTCGTCTCCTCCGATGTGAATTGTTTCCGAGGGGAAAAGGTTACATACTTCGTCTAAAACATCTTTTATAAATTGTATGACTTTGGGGTCGGCGACGTTATAAGCATGGTATTGTACTCCGAAGCGTGTAGGAACCTTGATAGATTGTTTTTCTGTTCCTAACTGGGGATAAGCTGCAATAGCCGCAGAAGCATGCCCCGGCATTTCGATTTCGGGAACGATAGTTATTTGTCGCTTGGCTGCATAGTCTATTATTTCTTTGATTTCTTCTTGTGTATAAAATCCCTCGTGTACTTTTCCATCGTAAATGTTACTGTTCCAATTCCCTATTTGGGTAGAATCTCGTTTCCCTCCGATTTTGGTCAGTAACGGATATTTTTTTATCTCGATTCGCCACCCTTGATCGTCGGTCAAATGCCAATGAAATGTATTCATTTTGAGACGAGCCATTTCGTCTAATAGCTTTTTAACTTCTTCTTTTCCTTTGAAATAACGGCCTTCGTCCAGCATGAGAGCCCGCCAGAGAAATTTAGGGCTATCGGCTATTTCGACGAACGGAATAACAAGCGTATTGTTTTGAGATGTTATTAGTTGTCGGAATGTCTGTAATCCATAGAATAGACCTTTTGTATCGGAGGCCGTAATTTTTGTTCCATAGTCGTTGGATACGAGCCGATAGCCTTCTAGGCCGATTGTATCGGGTTTTATGTCGAACGTTAAATCGGCTATCCATTTAAAATTAGTAAACTTACATTTGACACCGGTATCGGACAAGAGGTCTTCGATATAATCTTTGTCCATTCCACTTTCGGGAGATAGGTAAATCGATAAGTTTTTCCCTATCGGCCTATATTGAGTTCCGATGGCGATTTGGTTGGGGTAGGGGATTATGTGGACTGTTCCTGTAAAGGGCTGTTGTCGGCAAGACGAGAATAATAAAATGATAATCAGCAGATTGAATTTTGATAAATTTTTCATGGTACTATTGTTTTTCATTTATACGGATAATTTTTTGAACGTACGTAATCGGTTATTTTCTTTTTTGAATCGAGAACAAAAATATATTTATCTTTGTACTCTTAAAAAAGGATTGTTTATGTTGCGGTTGCATATACTTTTTGTTTTTCTCTTTTTTGTATTTATTTCGGCTTATGGAGCTCAAACGTATTCTGTAAAAGGAGTGGTGACGTCTCATGCAACGGGTGAGGGATTGCCCTTTGTCAGTGTGGGTATTTGGAATACTCCGATGGGGACGATGACCGATTCTTTGGGTAATTATTTCATTGGAAATTTATCTCCGGGAATGTACCGCATACAGGTTTCTTCTGTCGGATATAAAACTTATGTCTCTCCTGAGTTTCGTATATCGTCTTATGATTATACGCTCGATATAGCGTTGGAAGAATCGCAGGTGGCTTTAAGCGAGGTAAGTGTTGTGGCCGCTCCGTTTAGAAGTTCGATAGAGAGTCCTATCGCTATGAGGGTTATCGGTGTGCAGGAGATAGAAAAAAGTCCGGGCGCAAACCGGGATATTTCGAAAGTCGTAAATTCTTTTCCCGGTGTGGCTTCGGCTGTGGGAAACGGGTACAGGAATGATTTGATGATAAGGGGTGGAGGTCCTTCGGAAAATAAGTTTTTCTTAGACGGGGTAGAGATACCTAATATCAACCATTTCAGCACACAAGGTGCATCGGGGGGGCCAGTTGGGATTATCGATGCCGATCTTATCCGTGAGGTCAATTTCTATACGGGGGCTTTTCCTGTAAGTCGAGGAAATGCTTTAAGTTCTGTATTCGATTTTAAACTTCTCGACGGTACTCCCGATAAATATACTTTTAAAGGAACCGTCGGAGCTTCGGAGTTGGCTTTGACCTCGAAAGGACATATTGGGAATAAGACGACTTATATCGTTTCAGTAAGGCAGTCTTATTTGCAACTACTGTTTTCCTTGCTCGATATGCCGTTTTTGCCCCGTTATACCGACGCTCAGTTCAAGGTAAAGACCCGTTTTTCACAGGAACATGAGCTTACGGTTTTGGGATTGGGCGCGATAGACGATATGAAGTTGAACACGGAAACGGATCCCGAAGATGAATCGAAACAATATCTGTTGAACTATTTGCCTACCATTAAACAGAATACCTATACTCTGGGTGCAGTCTATAAGCATTATTCGGGCAATCATACACAGACGGTCGTGTTGAGCCGTAGTTTTATGAATAACAGTAATATTAAGTATAGGGATAATGATGAATCTTCTACCGATAATCTGACTTTGAGGCTTAAATCGGACGAGATTGAAAATCATTTGAGGTTCGAGAACAGGTCATTGGTGGGGCTGTTTGATTTGACCGCTGGATTTAATGTCGATTATGCTGTTTATAGGAATAATACGTTTCAACGTGCATTTACCGATATCCCTAAGGAAATAAGATATAAAACGGATTTGGGTCTGTTTAAATGGGGTATCTTCGTAACTTCTGGATATAAGTCGGCCGACGATCGTTTTTCGGCTTCATTTGGATTTCGTCTCGATGCTTGTAATTATTCTTCTTTGACGGATAATCCTTTCAAGCAATTTTCTCCCCGATTGTCGCTTTCGTATAATGTGATAGGGAATTTCTTTTTGAATGGTAGCATAGGCCGGTTTTATCAGCTACCGGCATATACGACAATGGGGTATCAAGAGGATAATGTTTTGATAAATAAATCGAGATTGAAATATGTTTGTTCCGACCAAGCTGTCGTTGGAGTGGAGTATTATATCAACAAGTGGGCACGTTTGACGGTTGAAGGGTTTTATAAAAAATATACTCATTCACCGTTGTCTCTAAGGGATAGTATTCCATTGGCTTGTAAGGGGACGGACTATGGTGTGTCGGGTAATGAGGCGGCAAGTTCGACTGCACGAGGCAGGGCCTATGGTTTGGAAGTGATGCTCCGTTGGTTTGGTATGGGACGGTTTACGGCATTGGCTTCTTATACATGGTATCGTAGTCAGTTCGAGGATCCGGCAACCGGGATTTATATACCGTCGGCATGGGATTATCGTCATCTTTTTACTTTGTCCGGGACGTATAAGTTACCTAAAAATTGGGATATAGGATTGAAATTCAGGTTGATGGGAGGGGCTCCATATACTCCTTATGATGAGTATACTTCGTCTCTTGTTCCGGCGTGGGATGCCACGGCTAGACCTTATTATGATTATGACCGGTATAATACGGGACGTTTGAAGACTTTCTATGAGGCTGATATCAGAGTAGATAAGTCGTTTTATTTCAAAGGTGTGATGTTGGGATTTTATGTAGATTTACAGAATGTGCTGAATTTTAAATACGATAATCCTCCGGTATTGATAAGCACGGGAGAAAAATATGTGGATAATGACGGGACAGAACGGTATCGCATGAAATACATCGCCCAACAAAGCGGAGTGATTTTGCCGACATTGGGAATTACCGTGGAGTTTTAAGAAGCTGTTTTAATTTTTGTAGATAGATATTTTGTGCGATGATCTTAATCTGACATAAAAAACTCGATACGGCTTCGAAGTTATTTTTTTACTTGTTTCGATCTGCGGTTCTTATAGATTATGTCTGAAATTTTTTCATCGAATGATGTTCCGGTATGTTGCATGAAACGAACATGTATCGGAAGAAAATAGAGCGCTTTTTTTATTGCGTCATCGAATGGGACCGATCGTAGTCTCGCTGCATCTTTTTCTGTGGTGATGATGTATTTTTTCTCTCCTTTCAAGGCCAAAAAACGTGTCGTTATATCATTCAGATCGTTCGAAGTAAAGTTATGATGATCGGGATAAAGTAACTTTTCTCGCAGGTCGTGAAAATGAGAGATGTATTGCAGCATGGGAGCCGGGTTGGCGATTCCGGTTACTACCATCAATCCGTCTTTTCTTGATATATCTTTTAGCGATATTTCTCCTATGGCAGTATCGGGGAATACTGCTTGCAGATGACCGTAAGAAAGAGTGGAGAAATATAGATTTTGGTAGGGAAACAGGTGTAACCAACGAGATATAATATTATATTCAATAGGTTTCATATCTATTGGACACTTGGTTACGATGACCATATTGGCTCTCGACAATTCGTGTCGAGATTCACGTAACCGTCCCGCCGGTAATAGTTTGTCGAGATGTAAAGCTCTATTGTAGTCGGTCAGTACTATCGAGGACAACGGCGTAACATAGCGATGTTGGAAAGCATCGTCGAGTAGAATCACATCGATGTCGGGTATTTGTTTTTTTAATTGTTTGATACCTCGACGGCGATTGGCATCTACCGCGACGGTTATATTGGGGTATTTTCTTTTTATCTGGTAAGGTTCGTCTCCTATTTCACGGGCGGTAGACTTGTCATCGGCCAATATGAATCCTCTGCTTTTCCGTTTGTATCCTCTGCTGAGTACGGCAATATGATATTTATGACCGAGTAATTCGATCAGGTATTCGATGTGGGGCGTTTTGCCTGTTCCTCCTACGGCAAGGTTACCTACTGATATGACGGGTATGTCAAACTCTTCGGCCGGGAGGATACCCCAGTCGAAGAGTTTGTTTCTAATCTCTACTCCGAGTCCATATAGCCAACTGACCGGAATGAGCCAATGGTTTATCTTAACCGATTTTCCGTACATAAGACTTAGTAGAGCTCAATGTCTTCCATACGGTATTGTACGGGATCTATATTTTGGCATTGCTCCAACGCTTTGAAATATTTATAATTTTCACCTAAATAAGAAGCGGCTATTTTTGAGCGAACATTCATTCCCAGCTCGTCCATTAATTGTTCCATAGCCGTTTTTTGTTTTGGATAAGCACTTGTTTTATATTTGTCGAGTTTGGCTTTTTGAGCAACCCATTCGATAGCAGCATCCAAATCTCCCAATTCATCGACCAGACCTATTTCGAGGGCTGTTGCACCGTCCCACACACGACCTTCGGCGATTTTTTTGATTGCCTCGATGCTCATGCCACGGCCTTCGGCGCAACGAGTGGTGAATAATTCGTAGCCTCGTTCGATGTATTGTTGCATTTGCCGATGTTCATCGGTTGTCATAGCCCGGCTTACCGAGGGGAAATTACCATATTTATTGGTTTGTACGCCGTCGAATGTAAGGCCTAATTTACCAGTCAATAAACCTTTATAGTTAGGGATTAGGCCATAAATGCCGATCGAGCCTGTCAATGTAGTGGGATTTGCAAAGATACGGTCGGCATTGCAAGAGATGTAATATCCACCCGATGCAGCGACATCGCCCATCGATACGGCTACTGGTTTTCCGGCAGCTTTAATAGCTTCGATAGCAGCCCATACTTGTTCCGAACCATAAGCACTTCCACCCGGAGAATTAACCCGGAGAACAACTGCTTTTACGTTTTTATCGTTTTGTATTTTGGTTAAATCTTCGACCAGCTTGGCGGTGTTCACTCCGTTGGTTTCACCCATATCGATGCCTCCCTCGGCATAGACGATAGCAATTTCGTCTTTGGCTTTATTTGGGGCTTGCTTGATCGATGCTACTTCGTTGATTGATGCGAAGATTAAATCATCGTCTTTATCTATTCCCACTTTGGCTTTCAGAAATTCGTTCATTTGAGGACGGTACATTAACGTATCGACCAATCCTTTGGCAATTAATTCTTTGGCATCGACTGTCACCAATAGAGTGTCGGCCAGATTGTTCAGCTGGTCCACCGATATGTCTCGGTCTTGCGAAAGTTGTTCGAGAAGATGATTCCAAATAGGAGTCATGTAGGCCATCGTCTGCTCGCGGTTCGCTTCACTCATTTGCGTGTTGATATAAGGTTCTACCGCCGATTTGTATGTTCCTACTTTTAGGACTTGGACTTCGATACCCAATTTATCGTAAAGCCCTTTTACAAACATTATTTGACTTGCCAGCCCTCTGAAATCGATAGCTCCTACCGGATTTAGAACGACACTGTCGGCTACCGCACTCAGTAGATATTCGCGTTGTGTGTAGTCGTCGGCATAAGCATAGATGAATTTATCGCTCTCTTTGAAATCTTTCAGAGCCCGGTGTATGCGGTCGAGAGTGGCAACACCGAGGGAAGAGCCGTTAGCATCGATGTATATGCCGGCAATGTTCGGGTTTGTCTTGGCTGTTTTTATAGCTTTAATGATGTTGTCAAGACCGTCTGTTTTTTGTTGGTTCCCAAACAAAACGCTCATGAAATCTTCTTGGCTACGGTCGGTAACGATACCTAAATCCAATTTCATGATAGTGTTTGGTTTCGCTGTGTATTCGGTTTCTGTCGAAACCGCCATTCCGGTTAATGCGGCGATGGACAATAATGTTAATAATATTCCTGCAATCATTACGCCCAATACGCAGGCGAATGTCGTGGTGAAAAATTTTTTCATTGTTCCTTGTTTTTATTTATTGTTTGTTTCATTCTATTTTTACAAAGATAGATTTTTTGTGAATAAAAAGGATTGTAACTGGTTTATCTTTCATTCTTAATATGGTGCAAACATACATATAAAATTTTAATTCAAAAAGAAAATCAATAAATAATTATCGTTTTTCGATAAAATCTATATATTATACTTTGCTCTTGGGTATTTATTTTGATTGATATTTATGAATTTTTATTTGTACTGGTTTGATTATTAGTGAAATATATCCTTTTTATTGATTCTTCGATGATTGTTCCGCAGAGTGATATGTGCCACGAGATTGGAGAAAGATAGATTTTTGGGGGCGGTGACATTTCTCTTTATATTCAAGAATCAGTATCTTCGTAATGAAAAAAAGTATAAGCACAATGATAATAAGGTTTGCAGAAGAAAAGGATATAGAGCAGATAAACAAACTTTTGGTACAAGTAAATAGTATTCATCATCGAGGACGCCCCGATTTATTTAAATCCGGGAAGAAAAAATATACAGATGAAGAATTAAGAAAAATTATGTCCGATTGCGATACCCCGGTTTTGGTAGCGGCAGATGATAAAGATAGAGTCTTGGGATATGCGTTTTGTATTTTTCAGCAACATCGGGATAGTCATATTCTCACGGACATAAAGACTCTGTATATCGACGATTTGTGTGTCGATGAAGGCCAACGGGGCAATGGTGTGGGTAAAGTGATTTATGATGCGGTGGTTCGGTTGGCTAAGGAACAAGGGTGTTACAATGTCACTTTAAATGTGTGGTGTTGCAACGAACCGGCTATGGCGTTTTATGAAAAATGTGGTTTAAAACCTCAAAAAGTAGGAATGGAGATTATTTTGTAGGTCAACATCTGTCGTTTTTGTTTCATGAAAAAGGTTAAAGGAAGCGATTTTTTCTGCGGTGAGTTATTCCCAGAATCGACTTCTGTCGAAAAAACAGAGGCTTTACCCAATTCCTATGATTGGGGAGACCTTTTCGAACGACTTTCACAGTCCCGGTTTCGCAGCAAATTTCGTTTAACGACTAAGGAAATAGTGTATCTGAAAGAAAAAGGAGTGGATACGATTGCCCGTCATGCCGCCGATTTTATTCGTAAACGATTGGCTCCGGCCGTGATTCCCAACGATGGTAAACAAACTCCCATGCGCGGGCATCCCGTATTTATAGCTCAACATGCCACCGGGTGTTGTTGCCGAGGTTGTTTCGAAAAATGGCATCGTATACTGGCCGGTCGAGAATTGACCGATGAGGAACAACATTATGCCGTGGCCGTGGTGATGGAGTGGATAAAACGACAGCTCGGAGAATAGTAAAGAACACGGTTGTAGTTTATTTCTCATTTATTTTTTGTCTGTATCGATTTAAGGTTGTTGTGTTCGGTGACAGCCATTATCTCTTTGAACATATATTGCTATTTATTTCTAATTAAACCATTTTCAGACCTATGATTGATGCAATTAATGTCGTAACGAAAAACAGTCGACCGAAAGTTGCAGGTTCATGGAAAAAGACGATGCCTACTATCACCGTACCGACAGCGCCAATTCCTGTCCATACAGGGTAGGCCGTACCGATAGGAATTGTCTGTATGGCTTTTGCCAGAAGTATCATACTTAGAGCCAGACAAGCTAGAAAACCTATGCACCAAAAGTAATATTCGAGGCCTACAACTCCTTTCATTTTTCCTAAGCAAAAAGCGAAACACGATTCGAAGAATCCTGCGACAATCAAAATAATCCAGTTCGTCATAAAATCAAGAGGTTAATTTGAAAACGGTGCAAAGTTATTCCAGTCCCGCCTATTTTTACTTTACATTTGATAAGAAGTGAAATAAGTTTTTGACGATTAATGATGAATGATATCGAACGTAATAAAAGAATCCCGATACATAACAATGTATCGGGATTCTTCGAAATATAATTAGATTATTTAGTCACGACCAATTTGGTTACCTCGGTTTGGCTGCCGGAAACGATTCTGACGATGTAGATACCCGATGGCAGGTTCCGTACATTTATTGTTTCCCCGTAAAAATAACGAGCTTTTTCCTTGCCGGATATATCGAATATGGACAAGTAGTCATATTCACCGGAGACTGTTACTGTCTCTTTTGCCGGATTGGGGTGAATCGTTCTGCCGTTTAATTGGTTTTCTTCTATTCCGCTGCCTTCTTCCACATCAAACTCTATTTCTGTCATAGGGGTCGTTACCGAAGAAAAGACAGCTTTCACACCTGCTTTATGTTTACCTTTATTCAGGCCGGAGAACAGATAATTGCTCTGTTGGGTCGTGTTGATTTTTTCGCCATCTAAATAGACTTCGAAAGAGATATTTTCTTTCATGTTGTTTAAATCGACTCCTTCTGGTAATTCTACTCCGATGAATATATCGTCGACCATAAAGACAAAAATATTATTGGAGACGCAGTTAATCGTTATATATTTGGCTTCGGCAGGAATGGTATATTTATATTCCGTCCAATTTCCCATCGGAACTTCTATCGGGTTTTCTCCGTTCAGCCAGATGAAATCGGTTGCGTCATTACCGGTGACCGAATATCCTACGTTCATCAACTCTTTACCATAATCTTCCGTATAACTCTTGGCATAAAACTTCAATATAAAGTCTCGATTGAAGTTCAGTTCGGGAGAAATGATAAAGTCATTGTTCGCACCCGGACGTGCAGGGAATGAAGCTAAGTATTTTTCTCCGCTACGAGGTCTGATATTGGGATCGAAAAGAGCGATGTTGGGGTCGGTAGCGTATGGGTTAAAGATCATATAGGCTTTCGGAAGAGTCGCATTGATGTAGTCTACGTCGTCGATTCCATAAGTTTCTTGACCGTCACCGTCGATATAAGTCCAGCCTATGTTTCCAGCCGAGTTGATGACAAAATCGGTATGAGTTTCGAAATCGTCGAAAAGATGTTCCGCCACGTTCCATTTGAACATGCGCTCCTGTTCATTGTCGGTTTTCACCACTTCGAGATTGAATGGATTGACGATATATTCTTGTAATACGTAGCCAGATTTTTCGTAACTGTTTTCAGTGGAAAAGTCTTCGGATTCGGCTGTGTAGTTATTGAAACCTTTTAATGAAATGTTTATATCGTAAGTCCCTTTCCATATATTGGAGAAGACGATTTTACCCGAAGCATCGGTTGTACCGGTGTATATATGTTCGCTGTTTCCATCAATATTTGTCAGAACTACTTGGGCTCCTTTCGCTTCGTTGGTAGGAGTGTTCGTTTTTATATTGAGGGTGACCCGAGTGTACATATCTTTCGTTAACGCTTGCGTGAATGCTGCCGGCGAAACGATTTCTCCGTTATTGTAAACGGTTTTGACTGCATAATGATAAAATCCTTGTTTCAAGGAGCTCCAATTTGTATCGGTATAAGAATATGCTTCTACTGCTTCGGCAGTTAATAATTCCCATTGTTCCGGAGTGTCTTTCTGTTCGGCGGTTAGTCTCCATACTTGATATTTTTTATCTGTCGTGGCAGGCGGTAATTCGTCTTCTCCGCTCAGAATACCGATACCGCGAATCATCAGAGAACGTTTGATATCGTGTTCTTCCGTATAAGTGAACTTTCCGGTCGTATAATCTTCTGAAAAACAATTTGTTTTTTCGGTAAACGGATAGTCGGGACCTTCGCCTGTATCGAGTCCTAATCCGACGTGGCCTTCATAGCTGAGTGCCAACATGTATCCATTCGGTGCATTTATCGGTTCCGGGAATTCAAAGCTGCTCCATTCCATATCTTTGTTGGGAACATTCGTTTGAGAGTATAAGATGGTCGAAGTGGGCTCTCCTTCGGCATCTAAATCGAACACAAAAATATTGACCGTGTGATGGGTGGTAAGGTAATTTTCTGTGAACCATGTCATTCCGGTTAGCTTGGTTGGTGTTCTGAATACCGAACCATATACGCTTTTTACTGTCGATCCTGTTGTTCCGAGTCTTCCACCATGTATCCCGTTATCGTGACGGAATAAACGGGTATCCATAGGTTCTTTCCACTCTAATTTTACCTGTTCTCCCTGAATTTCAGCTTGCAATGAATAGGGGGGAAGAGGCTTGTCTTTTAGTATGATGTCATCTAAAACGATATTACTGTTCTCTATGTTCAGAGTCAGTGTATCGTTGCTTAACCCGTAACGTTCGATAGTTAGTGCGTATAGGTTGGATTGATATACTTGTGGGAATATAAATGTACCGTCGGAACCGGATTCTGTCGAGTAATCGGTATATCCGGTTATCGATACTTTCGCATGACTGATAGGTTCGTTTTTACTGTTTACTATTTTACCGCTTACGGAATAAGTAGGCAGTTCCTCCAACGTCGTATTTATTTTCGTAGTATCTCCCATTTCGACGATTATATCGCTCTGTTCGATATAGCGGTAACCTGTTTTATTGAACGTCAATGTATAGTTTCCTGCTTCCAGTTCTTTAAATTCATAGAAACCTTTTTCATCGGTAGTGCATTTAGTTTCAGAGTCTTTTATGGTTACTTCCACACCCTCCAAAGGTGTTTGTCCGTTTGTTACGACACCCGATAAGACCCCTTCGCTGACTTCTTCTAATAAGACGTCGGTTACATAAAGGATAAACATGTACGGATCAGAGTGGCAATGGAAAGAAATGTGATAATTTCCTGATTCCAACCTTTCGGGGAGAATGACTTTATATTCGACGAATGTATTGCTTTCGACTTCATAGTCGCCGAGTAAGGTCGTCTGTTCAGCGACAGAAGCTCCTGTACCCAGATGTACGGCGACCTTTTCGGGATAACTTACGTCATAGGATTGTAATTTAAACTTTAAGCGATAGATTTTGTTTTTTTCCAAATGAATCGGTGAGGAAACCAACCAATCGTCTCCCCCGGTTTCTCCATCTTCATTATAGTAATAATAAGCGGCTGCAAGAGTCGTTTCCCGTTTCCATGTGTATTCGTCATTATTGGCGTCGATCACATTCCAGAGAGCGAATTGGTCGTCTGTCGCAAAATTACATCGGTAAGGTACAGTTAATGCCGGACCCATGACAAGCCTGTCCGTGGTTGCGGTTGGACCTGCGCCATCGGGGGTAATGGCTTGTATCTGATAAGAATAGATATTTAGTTTTGTAATGGAATTATCTATATACTCATTACCGGTCGTAGTTTCGGCTACAACGATAGAATCCGGTAGACGAGTAATTTTATAGGTGAGAGCAGAGGCATCTATCCAACCTCCGTTTGCACCGGTTTGTGGAGTAGACCATGTTATCTTTGCTCTGTTTTCATCGAGGACAATCAATGATAGTTGGGAAGGAGCTGCCGGTACGTCACGTCCTATGAATATTGATTGTGCCGTGGTGCTGCTTGTTCCCTCGTTATTGATTGCGGTAATTCGATATACGACCGATCCATTTTGTTGTATTCCGGTATCTTGCCAATTACTTTTTTCTCCGATTGTCGGGTTTGTGATTTCGTGAACGAGTTGTTCGTTTCTATAAATTTCTATCTTTGTTAAGTTGGTTAGTTTATTCCCTCCGAAAGTTAAAGATGGATTTGTCCAACTCAATTCGGCAGATAATTCTCCATTAGCTCCCGGTGTGATTTGTAAATCCGAGATTTCGGCAGGAGCATTAGGATTCGTTTTTTTGAAGGGTATATAAAGTCCTACGACTTGTGCATAGTTCCCTAATTTGCTAATCCCTTCTGCTGCTCCCGTAGAGGTATCTATCGTTCCCCAAAAATTATATCCGGCCCAATAAAGAGTATTTGTTTCGTGATCGAACTCCATAGATTGAAGATCCTCGCTTACCCGTTCACCGGTATAGCCGATGTCTGTGGCTGCCCCCGTAAATTTATCGATACTCCATAAATCTCCATAGTCTACATCGATGGCATATAATTGACCTTCATAAGAACAGGCTAAGGCTACATATTTGCTTTCGCCTATCTTTCCTGCAATGGTCGTTTCTCCGGTGGTCAGATTTACTTTCAATAGCAGTGTTGTATAGACGCTTTCATCATACCCGATGGCATACATGGTTTGGGTCGAATAGTCGTATGTCATATCCTGAAATAAAAATGGCATGCCTCTATAATCTGCGACCTGTGTGGACTCTCCGGTGGAAAGATCTATGCGATTGAATGAGTAAGGGGTGGCATTATAACCGTCGGTCTCATATAGATAAACATAATAGAATCCTTCGGCGAATGCACCTGCACAGGCTACTCTTGCTTGGTCGTAAGGCCATACGGGTTGAATGTCATCGGCCGCATCGGTTTTGAATTTACAAATACCGTATTCGTCTTGGTTGTAATCGTCATATCTCAGCCAACCGTAAACATCACGACTGTCGGTTTGGGCAGAGATGGTCATGGATAATAAGGTAAATCCTAATAATACTAATAAATGAAAAAGTTTTTCTTTTCTCATATTAACCACTATTTTTTAGTTTTAATATACAAATGTAAACTAATATGCTGCTTTTCTCGAAAAAAAAGAATGGACAATCGGTGGACAGATGGCATTTTTCGTATATTTGTATCATGAAAAGAGGTTTTTTATTCGTTTGTTTATGGTTATATTCCTTTAACTTTTGGGGGCGTGAGGTTATAGGGACGTATTGGAAGCCTATCGATAATACATTCGATTCGATTGCAGATGTGCTTGAATTGGAATTTATATCTACCGATAGTATTTATTATCGGGATTCGTTGATACAGGAATTATATACCATAGCCCGAGCTCACCATAAAGAACCGGTGTACCTGTGGCGAGCTAAATTTTGGGATGCAAGGTCGCAGCTTAAAAAGAATAATTCCGATTCTACAATTCATTTAATTGATGAGGCCTATCAGCAGGTAGATTCCATACGTTATGTTTATGATTATATGCGTGTTTTTCATTTATGGACAATTATGCATAAAAATCAGCCGCATGTTGCTTATAAGAATTTAAAGAAAATATCGGAGTATTATGCCCGGACGAACAATCTGTTCATGTTGGCTCATGCTTATATCGATATGGGAAACATACTGAGTCGCCTGAACGATTATCCTAAGGCGTTGGAGTATTTGCAGAAAGCAGATTCTTATTATAAGAAACTGAATAAGCCGGTTTATCGGGCAAAAAACCAGTTGAATATTTCGAACGTTTTATATTCGATGAATGAAGAGGTGCAGGCCGAAAAAATTCTTTATAAGCTGTTGGAAAATCCTGTTTGTGTTGAAGATACATCTTTCCATATCAATACTTTGTTATTGTTGACTGAACATGGTGTACCTCTGAGTAAAAAGTATGTTTCAGAAGCGTATCGATTGTCTACCGAATTTGCGAATAAAAGACTGTTGATTCAGTCGGAGTGTTTTATGGGGCGTTTTTACCAAAATAATCATAGACCGGATAGTGCTTTGTATTATTATAGAAAGGCATGCCGTAGAATGAATATTCGGAATATCGACCTCATCGTCCCTGTCATAAAGAATATGTCGGAATGTTTTGCTGCCATACAGCAGGAGGACAGTGCTTATGTTTATTTGAACAAGTATGAACAATATAAAGATTCGTTGGACCAAGTAAACAGTTTGGCTGAGATTAGACGTATGGAAAGCCGGGCGGCCATAGAGAAACAGGAACTCGAATTGCAGCAGGCGGAAGAAAGAGGCAGGTTCCGGTTCGTTTTGATTCTTGTCGTTTGTGCATTCATACTTTGTATTGCCTCATTGATTTGTTATATATTTTGGAAAAAGAGTAGGGAGGAGAAGATAAAGAAACAATTGAAAGAGTTGGAAAATAAAGAATTGGTGACTCGGTTGGAGAATGAGATGTTGCAGAATAATTGTTTCAAAGTGGAATTGGAGTACAAAGATAGGGAGCTTGCCTCCAATTCGTTGATCATCATGGAGAAGAACCAAGTATTGAAATCTCTTGTCGATGAGTTGGAAAAAGAAAAAGATGCCGGAAATATTCAATCGAACACGGCTTTGCAAATTAGTAACAATATAAGAATGCACTTGGGGACCGACGATGAATGGGATTTCTTTAAAATGCAATTTGTAAAGGTACATCCCGATTTCTTTGTTCGGTTGAAGACTTTGTGTCCATCTATTACCGAAGGGGAGCTTCGTTTATGTGCATATATCCGTACAGGTATGGAAAATAAACATATAGCCCAAATGCTCTCTTTACAACCTGAGAGCGTTAAGAAAAATCGTTATCGTTTGAGACAAAAGTTGAATTTGGGGAAAGAGTCGCTCGAAGATTTTTTGAGAGGTATTTAATATACTTGGAATGAGTCGTGTTTTATGGATTTACGAGATATAATCAACAGCATATATCCGATATCGGAGAAATCGATGGATAGGGTGTTATCTTGTTCTTTGGAACTCGGACGCCCTAAGGGGCATCGCCTATTGGAGGCAGGGAAAATCGAGTCGGATATATTCTTTATAAAAAGAGGAATTGTGAGGGCCTATGTTTCGCACGAAGGTAAAGATATAACGTTTTGGATCGGGAAAGAAGGGGCGACTATCATGTCATTGAAAAGTTATGTAAAGAATGAGGCTGGATACGAAACCATAGAGCTTATGGAAGATTCTCTTTTGTATTGCTTAAAGAGGAGCGATTTGTATCGCTTGTTTGAGGAAGACATCGATATAGCGAATTGGGGGAGAAAACTCGCCGAATTGGAATTTTTGCGAGCAGAGGAAAAACTAATTCCACTGTTATTCACGACGGCTTCTGAACGTTATAGAGTTTTGTTGGAGCGTACTCCCGATTTGTTACAAAGAATTCCCTTAGAATGTCTTGCCTCGTATTTGGGAATTACTCCTGTAAGTTTAAGCCGTATAAGGGCGAAGTTAAAATAAATTGGGCGATACCATGTTTCTTGGAGAAAGAACATTAGCTTATGTAGAGAAATTTATTCGCTTTTCATTTGTTCGAGTTATCGTTTGCACAACTGTTTGAAATCGCAATATTTACAATGCGATTCAACAGTGGTTTGTGAAAATGGTTTGTCGAGGTCGAATATATCTTCTAAACAACGAGTAAGGTATAGGTCGAATTCTTTTTCTACAAGGTTAAAGTCTGTGAGAGGCTCTTTGTCGTATTTCAAGAAGGATTCGAATTTATCGAATAAGTTACGGACAATATAAATAGACGGCTGTAAAGGTTGCATAGGTGCTTTGTCTAGTTTATACAATTTGCAGTAAAATAACACCTGCATGATTGCTTTTTTACGATCTTTTTCAGAAGGGTCGAAAAGTTCTGTTACCGATTTGAAATCGAGTCTTTCTCGTCCGGTTTTATAATCGACGATACGAATAAGTCCGTTATGTTCATCTACCCGGTCGATAAAGCCTTTCAACTGTATGGATCGGTTGTTTCCGATAGATATGTTTTTATGTATGGGAAGTTCAGAAGCTACATAGGAAAAAGGAGTAAGGGCACGGTCTTTTTCCAGAGTTTTGTCAATCAGTTTAAGAATGATTTCCCCAGTCAGGTAATCATACCCGGTTAGCGGTTCGGGGCTATGTGGAGTTTTGTAATACTCTTTGGTAAAACATTCTTCGAGATACCGGGTGAGCAAACCTTTGTCTTTGCGTATGGCGTCGATATGGTCGGCGGTGACAGTTATTTTTTCTTTTTCGCCTTTGATACGGTTGTAGATTTTTTGCATCATACCGTGATAAATGCTACCGAAAGTACTGCTATCGACGCTTTCTGCGACTTCGTCGGTTTGTTCTATCTTTTCGATGTATTGCAGATAAAATTGTAAAGGACAGTTCAAATAACGATTTATTGCACTGGCCGATAATGCGCTATTTCCCCCTTGCATGAAATCGGCTAATTTTTTTTCTATGCCATATTTCCGTTTATCGATGGAGATTATTATCGGAGAGAAGGTCGCTATGTCGCAATTGATCTGTATTTCTTGTATGGGTATGCGGTAATGGTATTTCAGTTGGTATATATATCGGCTCACTTCTCCGCTTTTGAGTCCGTCGGTGCGACTGTCGTATAATAAGAATACCCGTTTAGCCCGGCTTATCATGCGGTAAAAGTAGTAGGCATAAATACTATCTTGATGCTCTGTCGTAGCCATGCCAAATCCTTTTCTTAAATTGTAGGGAATGAATGTGGCAGCTACTTTCTTAACGGGGAACACCCCTTCGTTCATGGAAAGGATAATAAGATTATCGAAATCGAGCGCACGAGTTTCGAGTACGCCCATGATTTGTAATCCCGATAAAGGCTCCCCTTGAAACGGTATGGAAATCGATGCGGCCATTTTCCCCAATAGCCGAAAGAATGTTTCTACGGTCATCTCTATGTCTTGTTTGGCGATAACATCACGTAACCGTTTGACGGTAATGTAGTAATGATACATAAATTCCAGTTCTATCGCCGAGAATCCCATAGGAGTTTCTTCGTCGCCGGCTTCTGATGAATCGCTCCCATTTCCACCTTGTTGCAAATATTCGAGCAATTCTATCAGATAGGTTGCCGCTTCATCTGTCGTACGGGGGATAAGAAACAGAAGTTTTATCAGTCGATGATTCCCTAATTCTTTTGGGGAAACGAATGTGCGATTGTTTTCGTTGATGAAATTCGTTATTTGATAGGCTTTTTCGCCTATTCGGGACGCTATGAACCGGTGTCCCAATAATTGCTTTACATCGAGATGATAGAATCTCGGCTCTCCTTTTGAGAACCGGACGTGGCGCTGCATTTGGTATATCGATTCCATGAGTGCTGCGACAGTGGTGTGTTGCAACGTATATCCCATAGTGATGTTTACCGTAGAGATTTCCGGTGGAATGGAGTATAGCATAGGAAGCAACAATTCTTCGTCGGGGAGAACGATGGCTGTATTGATGGCCTTTTCGGGAGATAAATGATTATTGTCGATAAGGCTTTGAAGTATATCTGTCGCTTGTTTTGCCTGCCCGACAGCCGACGGTATTGATATTAATTCGATCTGAGGCGTTTGTTCGATACGCTCGTCGATCTTGATTTTTGATGGGAATCTTCGTTTATTATCGTTGAGAAAGAACGCCGCTTTGTTATATGAATCTTGCAAGGTGGGAGCGTAATAATCCCAATAGAAATCTCCTATGCCGATGTCGCGTAAATATTCCATGAATATTTTTTCGGCTTCGGTGATAGCGTTGAATCCGATAAATACCACTTGTGTATAAGGTAAGTCGAGAGCTTCTTTCCGTTTACTTTGTTCGGCGACGTCTCGGAATATCATGCCTTCATAGGCTTTGTTTCGGGAGGATAGTTCATCTCGTAATCCGGTATAAAGATCGAAAAGGATTTGCCACAGTTGAATGAATTGCTGTTTATTATCGCTTTCGGTGGAAGGAAAAAACAGATGCCCCCAGAAACGTTTGACGATTTCTATTTGCTCTTCGGTCAGATAAAATTCGTCTATCTCTTTCAGATCGTGTATATTGGTAAATAATTGCCGAGCATCGACCATGTATTTATCCACATCGTCGAAATCACCTAACAGCATGTCTCCCCAAAAGACGAAATTGTCGAATGTCTCATCGCTCTTTCTCAGTTCGATGTATTTTTTATACAACGTTACAAGTAGGCTGATTCGGTCTATTAAGGTATAGGGCGATAGCTCGGCCATTAGGTCGTTTATCGTGGTTACTTTGGGCGAGAAGATCGGTTTCCCGGAAACTTCGGCCAAATATTTTTGAAAAAAAATGCCGCTTCGCCGGTTGGGAAAAACAAATGCAAGTCGAGAGATTTCGTTACCGTACTTTTTGTAAAAGGCTTGGGCTATGCGATATAGAAAGGGTGTCATATTGTAATGTAAAATTTATGACTACAAGTTTACGCTTTTTATTCGGATTTTGAAATGGAGACTGCAAATATTCACTCTGTGGTATAGGATTCTGAATAGTTTATGACTAAATGGGAAGCAAATAAATTTTGTTCTGTATTTACCATACATTATCTTTGCAGACTGTAATATAAAAGATATGATATCGATAGAAGGACTTTCGGTCGCTTTTGGAGGAAATACACTATTTGACAATATTACTTATGTAATTAATAAAAAGGATCGCATTGCATTGGTGGGGAAAAATGGTGCGGGGAAATCGACTATGTTGAAAATCATAGCCGGGTTGCAGGCTCCGACATCGGGTAATGTGAATATGCCGAAAGACCTTACGGTGGGGTATCTTCCGCAGCAGATGAATCTATCCGATACTCGTACGGTAATGGAAGAGGCGGAACAGGCTTTTTCTCATATATTCGAATTACAGTCGCGTATAGAGCGCATGAATACCGAATTGTCCGAGCGTACCGATTATGAGTCGGAATATTATCAGGAGTTGATAGAGCGGGTTTCCAATGCTAATGAGCAATTGGCTCTTATCGGGGCATCCAATTATCAGGCAGAGATAGAGAAAACTTTAATAGGGCTGGGGTTTACACGAGAGGACTTCGGGCGGGATACGTCGGAGTTCAGCGGAGGGTGGCGTATGCGTATCGAATTGGCGAAATTGTTGTTACAGCGTCCCGATGTGCTTTTGCTCGATGAGCCCACCAACCATTTGGATATAGAGTCTATACAATGGCTCGAAAGTTTTTTATCGACTCGCGCCAATGCGGTCGTATTGGTTTCTCACGACCGGGCGTTTATCGATAATACGACTTTCCGGACGATAGAGATAGAGCTTGGGAAGATTTATGACTATAAGGTAAAATACTCCGAATATGTGGAATTGCGTAAAGAGCGCCGCGAACAACAACTTCGTGCCTTTGAAAACCAGCAGAAGAAATTGGCCGATACGGAAGCTTTCATCGAGCGTTTCCGCTATAAAGCGACCAAGTCCGTGCAGGTGCAATCCCGTATCAAACAATTGGAAAAGGTTGAACGCATAGAGGTGGACGAAGTGGATACGGCTATGCTGAGCCTGAAATTCCCTCCGGCTCCCCGTTCCGGTTCCTATCCGGTGATTGCGGAAGATGTGGCCAAGCGCTATGGCGACCATCTGATTTTCGAGCATGCCACTTTCACTATTAACCGCGGAGACAAAGTCGCTTTTGTCGGCAAGAACGGTGAAGGTAAGTCCACGCTGGTTAAATGCATAATGGGAGAGATCACCGATTTTACAGGAAAGCTTCAGTTGGGGCATAATGTGAAGATCGGCTATTTTGCACAGAACCAGGCACAGTTGCTGGATGAGAATATGACCGTTTTCGATACGGTGGATTACGTGGCACAGGGGGACATCCGTCTGAAGATACGGGACATATTGGGGGCTTTCATGTTCGGTGGAGAAGCGTCGGACAAGAAAGTGAAGGTATTGTCCGGTGGAGAAAAGACCCGTCTGGCCATGATCCGTCTGTTGTTGGAACCGGTGAACCTGTTGATCCTCGACGAACCGACCAACCATTTGGACATGCGTTCGAAAGATGTGCTGAAAGATGCTTTGAAAGAGTTTGACGGTACGGTTATCGTCGTCTCGCACGACCGTGAATTCCTGGATGGACTGGTAGACAAGGTTTATGAATTCGGAAATAAACGGGTGATCGAACATTTGGGAGGTATTTATGATTTCCTGGAACATAAGAAGATGGATAGTTTGTGCGAATTGGAACGTTCCACCCAAACGACAACCTCTATGGAAGGAAACGCTGCGGAGCCGACCCGAAACAAGCTCTCTTATGAAGCCCGCAAGGAACAAAGCAAGGCAATCAAGAAAGTTGAAAAAGCGATAGCCGAATCCGAAAAGAAAATAACGGAACTCGAAAACTCCATTGCTGCTATCGAGGCCAAGCTCGCCACTCCCGAAGGGGCGGCGGATGTTTCCTTATATACCGAATATTCCGAATTGAAGAAGAAACTTTCCGACACGATGGATCTTTGGACGGAACAGACCCTCGAACTGGAAGAACTGAATGCAGCCAATAGTTAGCAGTCGATTCTTGGTAGATACGAATCATAAATGATGATTTGCAGTCCTGCTATTTAAGCATGGATTGCGCGGATTTCCGATCCTGCTAAAATAAGGATACTGTAATTATAACTAATAAACAAATACACAGATATTTACTGCCATTACTACCATTCTTTTACTTTTCGCCCTTAGTCGAAAAGGCTTTTGACAAGTGTCGAAAGGGCTTTTGACCAAGGGCGAAAAGATCTTCGACCAAGGGCAAAAGGTCAATGATTGGGCTGTTTGACAATAGAAGCATGGCTATTGTCACTTAAATAAAACCTTCCTGGACCGACTTACTTTCTCTGTTTTGAAAAAGTAAATATTAACGCTTGGTTTTTAACTCTCTTTAGAAAATCTTCCTACCTTTGCCTACTTAAAACTAAAAAACACAAACTTAATTCTTGCGCTATGTTAACTCAGATTATAAATGGCAAGATCCTTACCCCACAGGGCTGGTTGAAAGACGGTTCTGTTCTGATAAGCGATAACAAGATTTTGGAAGTGACTAACTGCGATCTGGCAGTGGTAGGAGCCACTTTGATAGACGCTAAAGGCATGTATATCGTGCCGGGCGGAGTAGAAATCCATGTTCACGGCGGTGGAGGCCGTGACTTTATGGAAGGTACCGAAGAAGCGTTCCGGGCAGCGGTAGCCGCTCACATGCAGCATGGTACGACCAGTATTTTCCCCACTCTTTCTTCTTCTACCATTCCTATGATTCGTGCAGCCGCAGAGACTACCGAGAAGATGATGGCGGAACCGGACAGCCCTGTATTAGGACTTCATCTGGAAGGACATTATTTCAATATGGCTATGGCAGGCGGACAGATTCCCGAAAATATCAAAAACCCCGATCCGGAAGAATATATCCCGCTACTGGAGGAAACTCGTTGTATCAAGCGTTGGGATGCTGCGCCGGAGCTTCCGGGAGCCATGCAATTCGGTAAATACATCACGGCGAAAGGAGTGTTGGCTTCCGTAGGACATACGCAGGCGGAGTTTGAGGACATACAGACTGCCTATGAAGCCGGATATACCCATGCTACTCATTTCTATAATGCAATGCCGGGATTCCATAAACGGAAAGAATATAAATACGAAGGTACGGTAGAAAGTATTTACCTGATTGACGACATGACGGTTGAAGTGGTGGCTGACGGTATTCATGTACCACCTACTATTCTGCGTCTTGTTTATAAGATAAAAGGAGTGGAGCGTACCTGTCTGATAACGGATGCACTGGCTTGTGCGGCCAGTGACAGCCAGACTGCTTTTGACCCGCGCGTGATTATTGAAGACGGAGTATGCAAGCTGGCCGACCGTTCTGCTTTGGCAGGAAGTGTGGCTACTATGGACCGCTTGATTCGTACCATGGTGCAGAAAGCGGAAATACCTTTGGCGGATGTGATACGCATGGTATCCGAAACGCCTGCCCGCATAATGGGAGTACTTGACCGCAAAGGAACGCTTGAACGTGGTAAGGATGCCGATATTATTGCCCTCGACAGAGACTTGAATGTGAGAGCCGTATGGGCAATGGGGCAATTAGTGGAAGGTACCAATAAACTGTTTTAAATCTAATAAATAAAGAAGACTATGTTAACTCAGATAATTAACGGTAGAATACTTACCCCGCAAGGCTGGCTGAAAGACGGTTCGGTATTGATTTGTGACGGAAAAATATTAGAGGTGACCAACAGTGACCTGGCAGTTATCGGTGCAACGGTTATTGACGCCCGGGGAATGACAATCGTACCGGGATTTGTCAGTATGCACGCGCACGGAGGCGGCGGACATGATTTTACCGAAGCTACAGAAGAAGCATTCCGCATGGCAACTACCGCGCATTTGAAGCATGGCGCCACCAGTATGTTTCCTACTTTGTCATCCACATCGTTTGAAAAACTTTATCAGGCTGTCGATGTGTGTGAGGGATTGATGCAGGAACCGGATTCTCCAATTCTCGGTCTGCATATTGAGGGACCTTATTTGAATCCGAAAATGGCAGGAAGCCAGTATGAAGGTTTTCTGAAAACTCCTGATGAGAATGAATATATTCCGTTATTGGAGCATACTACTTGTATCAAGCGTTGGGATATCAGCCCGGAATTACGTGGAGCGCATGATTTCGCCAAATATACCCGTTCAAAGGGAATAATGACGGCAGTTACACATACAGAAGCCGAATATGATGAGATTAAAGCGGCGTATGCGGTGGGATTCTCACATGCTGCTCATTTTTACAATGCAATGCCGGGTTTCCACAAACGCCGTGAATATAAATATGAAGGGACGGTGGAGAGTGTATATCTGACAGACGGAATGACGGTGGAAGTTATTGCGGACGGCATTCATTTGCCTGCCACTATTCTGAAACTGGTTTATAAACTGAAAGGAGTGGAGAATACGTGTCTGGTGACTGATGCGCTGGCTTACGCTGCTTACGAAGGACATGAACCGATTGACCCGCGTTATATTATTGAAGATGGAGTGTGTAAAATGGCAGACCATTCCGCGCTGGCCGGTAGTTTGGCTACAATGGATGTGTTGGTGCGTACAATGGTAAAGAAAGCAAATATTCCTTTGGAGGATGCAGTGCGCATGGCTTCCGAGACTCCCGCCCGTTTGATTGGAGTCAGTGACCGAAAAGGTGCATTGGCTAAAGGGTTGGATGCAGATATTGTGATTCTCGATAAGGAGTTGAATGTACGTTGTGTGTGGTCAATGGGAAAGATTGTTCCGGGTACTGATGTTCTTCTGCATAAATAATAATTGCCGGATGAGCGATGTTTGATAGATAACATCCGGTGTTTTAATGAAAATAAAAGTCCGAATCTGAGGTTTGCCTGCAAAGCAAATCAGATTCGGACTTTCTTTATAAAGAAAAGTCGCATACAATTAAGTGTTTCTTCTTTATGGATTGTATTATATATAAACAGATAATTGTACTATGAAAGTAAAGCATTTAGTTGTAGCTTTTCTGTGTATGCTGGGATGTTGTGCGTGTAGCAGTCCGAAAACAGAAGTAAAATCACCGGACGGTCACATCAAGATGACGTTGACGGTAGATGAGAATGGTACTCCGTTTTATAATGTGTCGGTAAATGATTCATTGCTGATAGAAAATTCAAAAATGGGTTTTGTGGAGGGAAACGGTGTTATTCTGGGAGGAGGCTTCCGGATAGAGAAAACCACATTCGACAGCAAAGATGAAACATGGACGCAGCCGTGGGGAGAAAATAAAACCAACCGGAACCATTATAATGAAATGGCTGTCAATCTGATTAATGAGGATCAGGTGCAGTTGACCCTTCGTTTCCGGGTTTTCAATGACGGAGTAGGGTTCCGTTATGAATATAATGTTCCCAATGTGGATTCTCTGATGATAACTGATGAACTGACTACTTTCCACTTCCGTCAGGACGGTACCTCATGGTCGATTCCTGCGAGTGCCGAGACTTATGAATTGCTTTATAAGCAGCAGCCTATTTCCGAAGTGGAGACAGCCAATACTCCTTTTACCTTTAAGACGGCGGATGGTGTTTACGGAAGTATCCATGAAGCGGCATTGTATGATTTCTCCGAAATGACGCTGAAACAAATCGGAGATTACACTTTGAAGGCGGAACTTACTCCTTGGCCGGACGGTATCAAGGTACGCAAAAGCAACCATTTTACAACTTCCTGGCGTACTATCCAGATTGCTCCGGAAGCTGTCGGATTAATCAATTCTTCCCTGATCCTGAACCTGAATGACCCTTGTGTGTTAGAAACTACTGATTGGATTCGTCCTTTGAAATATATCGGTGTATGGTGGGGGATGCATCTGGGTGTAGAGACTTGGAAAATGGATGAACGCCACGGTGCTACCACTGTCAATGCCAAAAAATATATCGACTTCGCTGCTGCCAATAATATAGAAGCGGTATTGTTTGAAGGCTGGAATGAAGGTTGGGAAAGTTGGGGCGGTATGCAAAATTTTGATTTTACGAAACCTTACGCTGACTTTGACATAGATGAAATAGTACGTTATGCCAAGGAAAAAGGAATCGAAATCATTGGACACCATGAAACAGGAGGAAATATCCCGAACTATGAACGGCAAATGGATCATGCAATGCAATGGTATACCGACCACAGCATCCACATCCTGAAAACAGGTTATGCAGGAGCTTTCCCGAACGGGCTTTCACATCATGGACAATATGGAGTCAACCATTATCAGAAGGTAGTGGAAACAGCTGCGGAGCATAGAATGACATTGGATGCACACGAACCGATTAAGGATACCGGTATCCGCCGTACATGGCCTAACATGATGACGCGCGAAGGAGCCAGAGGTATGGAATGGAATGCATGGAGTGAAGGAAATCCGCCGTCTCATCATGTAATGTTGCCGTTTACCCGCTTGCTGTCCGGTCCAATGGACTACACTCCGGGAACTTTTGATATTTTGTTCCAGCAAACCAAAGACTCTCCCCGTCGTCGGAAATGGAATGACCAGGATAAGGGGAACAGCCGTGTCAACACAACATTGGCGAAGCAGATTGCCAATTGGGTGATTCTATATTCTCCCTTGCAAATGGCTTCTGATATGATTGAGCATTATGAAGGACATCCTGCTTTCCGGTTCTTCCGCGATTTCGACCCGGATTGTGACGAATCCAAGGCATTGGCAGGAGAACCGGGAGAGTTTGTAGCTGTTGTACGTAAAGCGAAAAATAATTATTTCTTCGGAGCAGCTACCAATGAGGCTCCCCGTACACTGGAAATAAAACTAGACTTCCTGAAACCGGGGAAACAATATAAAGCTGTTATCTATGCCGACGGTGAGAAGGCGGACTGGAAAACGAATCCGGCAGATTATCAGATTACGGAACAAACTGTCACAGCTGAAAATACGCTGACTGTACGTATGGCTGCCGGAGGAGGACAGGCTATTTCGTTCATACAACTTTAAGAAAAAATAGGTTAAGATTTAATAGAGGTTTATTGTGTTAGGGATAGGTTTGGTTTTAAGGTAAAAGATTGTTGAATGATGATAGATTAAGGAAATAAAGTTGGTTAGGTTAGAAAAAACGGTGAACAAGCACAGGGGTTTGTTCACCGTTTTTATTTATCTTGTCTTTTGTATACGAAAAAGATCTTATCCTTTTGCTTCCTGATACATGAAACGTTTGATTGATTTCTTCGCTGTCTTTTCAAATTCCTCGAAATGAATTTTAATCTTGCTGATCTGGCAGTAGTTAGGCAATTGTTGATTCAGTTCGACACGGTTGACTTCCATAGCTTTCTGGATATCGTTTTGCTGCAATCCGTGAGCAAATGCATCGTCAAAATCCGGATAGATAAGCGCCACCAGTTTGTCGTGTTGCAATACGATTAATGATTCCGCCACATACGGCATATTATTCAGTTTGCTTTCTATCTCTTCCGGATAGATATTCTGTCCGCTGGAAGTGAGAAGCATATTCTTGCTACGTCCGCGAACAGTTACATAACCTTCTTCATCCATAACACCCAGATCTCCTGTATGCAACCACCCGTTTACATCAATGATTTGTGCGGTAGCTTCCGGATTCTTATAATATCCGAGCATCATATTCGCTCCCCTGCAAACAATCTCTCCGGCATGAGTTTTAGGATCCGGGGAATCAATGCGGACTTCCATTCGCGTAGTGGCCTTTCCGCAGGAAGCAAGTTTCAATGTATCCCAACGGCTGGAGCAGATAATCGGACCACATTCTGTCATGCCGTAAGCAATGGTGTAGGGGAAACCTATCTTTTTGAGAAAAGCTTCTACTTCGGCATTGAAAGGAGCGCCGCCGATAATGATTTCGTCGAAATTACCTCCAAAGATTTCCATAGCTGCCTGGCGGGCCAACGATTTGATTTTGTCATTGACGATAGGTACTTTGAGCAATAACTTTCCGATTTTGCTATCCACTTTAGGGAGGATATCTTTCTTGATAATCTTTTCTACAATCAAAGGTACGCAAGAGATAACTCTGGGCTTAATCTCCGAGAAAGATTGTGAGATGATTTTCGGAGACGGCATACGTGTCAGGAAATAGATATGCGCACCTGCGGAGAAGCCATATAAGAAATCGTATACCATACCGAAAACGTGTCCCATAGGAAGCATGGAAACGATATGGTCGCCCGGTTTGACGGGAAGCATTTCAAAACAATAGGCCACATTCGACCAGATACTGCGATAGGGGAGCATGACACCTTTTGAATAGCCTGTGGTTCCTGAAGTATAGTTGATAATAGCCAGTTCCTCGGGCCTGTCTTTCCGGTAACAGATATGCTCCGGGCGGAAATTCTTCGGGTAACGTTGACCGTATATCGCATTCCGGTGTTCGAAAGCATATGTCAGTTTTTCATTGCGTGATACCAATGATGAGAAATCGGTGAGTGACGCGATTCCTTCCAACAGGGGCATGGCGTCTTCATTCAGGTTTTCCCATGCCTGGTCGCCGACAAAAAGCAGTTTGGCTTCGGAGTGGTTGACAATATTATGGATATTATCCGCTTTAAATTCATGGAGAATAGGAACAATTACGGCTCCGTAAGTGATAGTAGCCAGAAAAGTGACAGCCCAATGGGCACTGTTACGTCCGCAGACTGCTATCTTGTCTCCCGGCTGAATACCGGCACTTTCTAAAACAATGTGGAATTTAGCTATTTTACGAGCCACATCTTTATATTGGAGGGTAATTCCTTTGTAGTCAGTCAAAGAGTCTTTATCCCAGTTCTTGATAATGCTTTGTTCAATATAGTCGATGAACTGATGTTCTTGTTCCATTCGTTTTTGCACATTTAGTTTAAAACTGCGCAAAATTAATACTTCATTAATGTAAACCGAATTTTACAATTAAGTTTTACGGTTAATTAACGGGGGATGTTTGAACATATTTCGTCCCCCGCCTTATTCGGATTCGTTCACTTCCTCTTTTGATTTTTCGGAGATAAGGAGCAACTTGTCTCCTACATGAAGTTTCAGTGTTCCGTTAGGAATTAAAAACTCATCTCCGCGTTTCACTATCATAACCAATGTTCCTTTGGGAAGATTCATATCCTTCAAGGTATCTGCTTCTTCCAGCATTTCCGTGGTAATGGTCATGTCGCTAAGGTCGGAGTCTATTTCTTCCGGCAGCTCCACTCCAAAGTCATTCCCTGTTTTCTCCAGTGGTTTGGAGAGGTTCAGCATGCGGGCAACGAAAGAAATCGTTGTTCCCTGCACAACCAACGAGACAATGGTAATGAAGAATACGATATTAAAGATGATATTCGAACCTTCCACGCCTGCAACTACCGGATAGGTGGCAAAGATGATAGGTACGGCACCGCGTAGTCCTACCCATGATACGAACAACCGTGATTTCATGGTAATCTTCCGGAAAGGGAGCAGGCAGAGGAACACGCTTAACGGACGCCCGATGAGAATCATAAAGACACCGATCAACAAGGCTACTACTGCTACTTCCAGCATTTCGTGCGGATTGACGAGAAGTCCGAGGCAAAGGAACATGATGATTTGGAACAGCCAGGTCAATCCGTCCATAAATGTGTAGATGTCCTTGCGGTGCATGATTTTATTGTTTCCTACCATGATACCTGCGATGTATACGGCAAGGTAGCCGTTACCTTTTAGCAAGTCGGTGATAGAAAAGGTGAAGAATACAAAAGCCAGCAATAATATCGGATACAATGCCTGGTTGTCAATATTGAGTTTGTTCAGCATACGGATAGCCAGCTTTCCGAGTACATATCCGGCACCTGCACCTACCATAAACTGAATGACAAATGAACCGACAATAGCACCGACTCCCATACCTGCCGATTGGATAAACTGTATCAGCACAATGGTCAGCATATACGCCATAGGGTCATTACTACCACTTTCCAATTCCAACATGGGACGGAGGTTATGTTTCAGATTCATTTTCTGCGAACGCAGGATAGCGAATACGGAGGCCGAGTCGGTAGACGACATAGTAGCTGCCAATAACAATGAAGTCGTGATAGGCAGATAAATATTTGTCCAACTCATGCCGGATAGCCACCAGATAAACAATCCGGTGAAAAGGGCAGTGAGTAAAACTCCGACGGTAGAAAGCACGATACCTGGTCCTAAAATGGGTTTGATTTCTTTGAACTTCGTATCCATACCTCCCGAAAACAAGATGATGCTTAATGCAACCATACCAATGAATTGTGCATCTTTGGCGTCATGGAACTGGAGTCCGAGCCCGTCACTTCCGAATAGCATTCCTACTACAAGGAATAGTAATAAAGTGGGCACTCCGAAGCGGTATCCGGTTTTTCCAACAACAATGCTGACGAAAAGTAAGATAGAACCAATAAGTAAGGTGTTTTCTGCTGTAAATATCATAGGCAATATATTATTAAGTTATAAAATTGTCGTATTCGTTCTCACCGTGCGAAGTTACACATTATTAACAACAAATTAAAGGGCTTTTTGGATGTATTTTTGTGAAAAAAGGTAGTTAAATTGTCTAAAAAGATTAATTTTGCACTCAATTAATCTACATCATACTTATGGATTCAAATAATCTTACTCCTTTAAGGAAAGGGATAGTGGGAGTACAATTCCTGTTTGTAGCCTTTGGAGCTACGGTTCTTGTACCGTTATTGGTCGGGCTCGACCCTTCCACTGCTTTATTTACCGCTGGGATCGGTACTCTTATCTTTCACGCTGTCACTCGTGGGAAGGTTCCTATTTTCTTGGGAAGTAGTTTTGCTTTTATTGCTCCTATCATAAAAGCGACGGAACTTTACGGATTACCCGGCACTTTATCGGGCATGGTAGGGGTTGCGCTTGTTTATTTTGTAATGAGTGCGCTTGTCAAGTGGCAGGGGATAAGGGTAATTGAGAAATTGTTTCCTCCGGTTGTCATAGGTCCGGTCATTATTCTGATTGGACTGTCTCTGGCGGGAACCGGTGTGAATATGGCAAAAGAAAACTGGGTGCTGGCCTTGTTGTCGTTGGTTACTGCGGTTATTGTTTCGATGAAAGCGAAAGGACTTTTAAAACTGATACCTATCTTTTGTGGGATTATAGTAGGTTATCTGGCCGCATGGCTTTTCTATGATTTAGATTTATCCGGTGTCAGAGATGCGGCATGGATTGGTTTGCCTCAATTTGTTTTCCCTAAGTTTTCGTGGGAACCGGTGCTGTTTATGATTCCGGTAGCGATTGCTCCGGTGATAGAGCATATTGGTGATGTATATGTGGTCAACACTGTTGCCGGAAAAGATTTTGTGAAAGACCCCGGTCTGCATCGTACTTTATTGGGAGACGGTCTGGCTTGTTTTTTTGCCGGACTGGTAGGCGGCCCTCCTGTAACTACTTATTCCGAAGTAACGGGTGCCATGTCTCTGACGAAGATCACTAATCCGCAGGTAATCCGGATTGCCGCGTTTTCTGCTATCTTATTTTCTGTTATAGGTAAGATCAGTGCATTGTTGAAATCAATTCCGAGTGCAGTGTTGGGTGGAATTATGCTTTTACTCTTCGGTACAATAGCCTGTGCGGGTATAGCCAATCTGGTAAATAATTGTATTGACTTGAGTCGTACAAGGAATATTATCATCGTATCTTTAACATTGACTGTCGGTATCGGCGGAGCTGTTTTTACCTGGGGGGAATTTTCTTTATCCGGTATCGGACTGGCAGCTTTGGTAGGCGTACTCCTTAATTTGATTTTGCCGAGAAATGACTGACCGGAAAGAATAAGTTGATTCTACTATAAATTTCAGGCGCGGACGATACAAAAACATTGCATTGTCCGCGCCTTTATGTAAGATTCAGGTTCTATTAGTTATGACAGAAATTTCATAATATCTTCATCTACCGAACTGATACCACCGATTCCGAATTGGTCTATCAACACATTTTTTACGTTCGGAGAAAGGAAAGCGGGGAGGGTAGGACCCAGATGAATGTTTTTCACTCCCAAAGCTAATAAGGCCAGCAATACGATAACGGCTTTCTGTTCATACCAAGCAATGTTATATACAATAGGCAACTTGTTTACATCATCCAAACCGAAGATTTCTTTCAGTTTCAGGGCAATGACGGCTAGTGAATAACTGTCGTTACACTGTCCTGCATCCAGTACACGGGGAATACCGTTGATATCACCTAAAGACAACTTGTTGTATCTGTATTTTGCACATCCGGCTGTCAGGATAACCGTATCGTTCGGAAGTTTCCGGGCAAACTCTGTGTAATATTCACGACTCTTCATACGTCCGTCGCATCCTGCCATGACAAAGAACTTACGAATCGCACCGCTCTTTACAGCTTCTACTACTTTGTCTGCCAAAGCCGTCACTTGCGCATGGGCAAACCCGCCGATAAGAGTACCGTTTTCTATTGCTACCGGTGGCTGGCATTGCTTGGCGTGGGCAATCAGTGCAGAGAAATCTTTTGGTTTTCCGTCCTTACGTTCCGGGATATAATGTGCTCCTTCCAGTCCGCAAGCGCCGGTGACATAGATACGATCCTTGTAGCTGGCGTTGGAACGTGGAGGAACAATGCAGTTGCTTGTAAACAGAATCGGCCCGTTGAAGCTTTCAAACTCCTCCTTTTGTTTCCACCAGGCATTCCCGTAGTTTCCTGCCAGATGTTTGTATTTCTTTAGTTGGGGATAGTAATGGGCCGGAAGCATTTCGCTGTGAGTATAGATGTCTATTCCCGTACCTTCCGTTTGTTCCAGCAGTTCTTCGAGGTCTTTCAGGTCATGCCCGCTGATAAGGATACCCGGATTGTTGCGTACACCGATATTGACTTCGGTAATTTCGGGATTGCCGTAACTGCTTGTATTGGCAGTATCCAGTTGTGCCATGGCAGACACCCCATGTTGACCTGTCTCCAGTGTAAGTTGAACCAGTTCTTCCATAGTTATATCATTGCGGGTCAGTTCAGCTAATGCATGTTGCATGAAGGCGAAGATTTCCGATGACTGGTAACCCAGGTTATGTGCGTGCTCTACATAGGCTGCCATTCCTTTCAGTCCGTAGTGCACCAGTTCTTTTAACGAACGGATGTCTTCGTCTGGTGTGCGAAGCACCCCCACTGTTTTAGCCTTTTCTTCAAATTCATCTTCATTGCCGTTCCAAAGACATTCGTCGGGAGCGTTTTTGATAGAAACCTTACCGCTCAGTTCTTTTTTCAAGCGTAGTCCTTCCTTTATTTTCCCAATAATGGCTGCTTTGTCAAAGTTGGCATTGGTAATAGTGATAAAGAGAGAATCATAGATAAATTTGTCCGCTTCTTCGGAGGAATGTCCTTCTTTACGCAGGTGTTCGTTGTACACGGCAATTCCACGTATTACAAAGAGTAACAGGTCTTGCAGGTTAGCCACTTCGGATGTTTTACCGCATACTCCTTTTAAGGTACAACCTGTACCCATTGCGGTTTCTTGACATTGATAACAGAACATACTCATAACATTTACGTTTTAATTAGTCTTCTTGATTAATGAACGCAAATGTAGCGCAAAGGTTGCGGGCAGTTCTGTAACTAATGTTACAACAATGAATATTTTTTTGTGGATACCGGCAAACTCTATTGGATAAGCCGGACAAGCTCTTCTTTTTGAAGGATAGTGATCTGTTTCCGGTCGGCAGTGAGTAATCCGTCTTCCTGCATGTGTGCCAATTCGCGTGCCAACGAAGGACGGGATACTCCGAAATAATCACTTAATTCCTGTTGCGATCGGTCGAGGGTGATATGTAACTGTTGTTGCTGCTTATATAGGCGAAGTAAATAAGAAGCAATCTTCTGCCTGATAGTCTTGAAAGACATGAAAAAGAGCTTGTCGGATAAAGTCCGTGCGTAGTTGGCAGAAAGGTTCATATAATTTTCGAGAAACTGCTCGTTCTTGCGGAACAATTCCAGAACACTTGTTTTAGGAATTTCTATAACCTCTGTCGGCTCGTTGGCTGTCACCTCCACCGGATAACGATTTTCTTCGCCAAACAGAAAAAGCGGGGCAATCGCTCTGGGGGCGGCAATATCTTCTACCTTTATTAATCTTCCGGAATAGTCTATCATTTCTCCGCGAACACTGCCTTTTGTCAGAATGACGAGGCGGTTGCATACATCCCCCTGCCGTGCCAGAATTTCCCCTTTCTTATAAGAACGGGTGTGGAAACTTATTTCTTCCAGATTAGCGGATAGTTTTTCCGGAGTTATCCCCCGGAATAACGGATTATTGATAAGTACGGGTATCATAGGCTACTCTGTTATTTGAATTTTAATATGAACTTAGTCTCTTTATCATCCGGAATCAATGTTAGGCTACCACCCGAAAGCCTCATAATCTGGCGGGAGATGCTTAGTCCGATTCCGCTTCCTCTTTCTTTGGTCGTAAAGAAAGGGATGAATATATGTTCCGCAATTTCAGGAGGGATAGCAGGGCCATTGTTTTTTATCTCAATCAGTACTTCTTCCGCGTCGTTGCAATGAGCCTGTATCGCAATGCGTCCGCCGGGCTGATTGCCGATTGCCTGCACTGCGTTTTTCAGAAGATTGATAACGACTTGTGAAATGAGATTCTCGTCTGCATGGAGGATCAGGTCGGCGGGAATAACTTCTGTATGGAAAGTAATATGATTACACGGATTCTGGTGCCGGGTCAGTTCGACCATTCGTTCGATGAATGCTTTCAAATAAAACAAAGAAGGCTCCGGAGTCGGGATACGTGTGAATTTTCGGTAAGATTCGACAAAAGAAAGCAAGCCTTTGCCGGTGGTACTGATAGTCTGCAAGCCATGGCTGATTTCTTCGTCTTTATCTTTCACCATGGACAAAAGTGTATCACTTAACGAGGTGATAGGAGTGACGGAGTTCATAATTTCATGGGTGAGTACACGAGTTAACCGAATCCATGAATCGATCTCTTTTTCATCCAGTTCGATGTTGATATCATTCAGAGCCAGGATACGCAAATGCTCTTTATGAACATTAATTTCCGAAACACGTATGGATAGATTGACTGTTCCCCGTTCGTTATGAAACATGACTTGTAGTTTATCCCCCGGGCGGCAGTTTTCCATTTTTTCCATGAGTGTAGCGTCTACTTTACTTAACTGGCGGATATGTGTGAATATGTTGAGTCCCAGAAGTCGGAGTGCTTCTTTATTCTTCTGATATACAGCTCCATTGTCATTGAGCACTAATAATCCCGTACTCACGAAGTCGAGTATCAATTCGTAATACTTCTCTTGTTGGGCTGTTTCTGCTTTTACATTGTATAAAATGTGTCCCACCCGGTTGAGTGCCTGATTGATCTGCCTGCTTTCCGGAGTACCGTATTCCTCAGGGAAGTGAAAGGAATTATCATTATTTTCCAATGCATCAATCATAAAAAGTACCTGTTTGACGTGGGTACGGTAAAGTCGGATTTGCCATAATATGCATAGGATTAAAAGGCAAATACAGACTCCAAACCATGTATAAGATTGAAGGATACCGAAACGGACGGTGACTGTACAAACGAGTACTGTCAATACGACTCTGAACCAGTACTGCCGTGTTATATATTGAAGATACCGGTTCATAATCCGAATTTTTTCATCTTGTTATAAAGTGTCTGCCGGGTAATTCCTAACTGGGTGGCTACTGCCGACAAATTTCCGGCACAAGCCTCCAATGCTTTCCGTATCATTTGTTTCTCCATATCTTCTAAAGTGGAAATGTTTCTTTCCGGAGATTCTATTTTCCGGGAAGATAATTGAAGGATCTCAGCAGGAATCAGCGGCTCATCGTTAATGATGACAACTTTCTCAATAACGTGCTCCAGCTCACGGATATTTCCGTACCAAGGATGTATTGACAGTTTTTCTTTTGCCGCAGAACTGAATTTCATCGGCTCTTTGTCGTATTGCTTGCAGAAGCGGATCATGAACCTTTCGGCAAGAGGAATAATATCTTCTTTCCGTTCCCGGAGCGAAGGTATCTCTATATGGATCGTATTGATACGATAGAGTAAATCTTCCCGGAATTCTCCATTATCTACCATTTCTTGCAAATTACGGTTGGTGGCACAAATCAGGCGGATGTCGATCGGCATCGGGCTATTGCTTCCCACTCGCACGATGCTTCTTCGTTGAATGGCAGTCAGCAGTTTGGCTTGCAGATGATAGGGCAAGTTTCCTATCTCGTCAAGGAATAACGTACTTTTATCTGCGGCTTCGAACTTACCTGTCCGGTCGGTATGCGCATCTGTGAAAGAACCTTTCACATGGCCGAAAAGTTCACTTTCGAATAGTGACTCAGTGATAGCTCCCATATCTACGGCAATCATTTCCTTTTGTCGTCGATTGGAAAGCGCATGGATTTCTCGTGCCAGAATTTCTTTCCCTGTTCCGTTTTCACCTGTAATCAGGATGTTGGCATCTGTAACGGCAACCTTTTCAATCAACATTCGGAGTTGTTGCATGGCTTTACTTTCTCCCCAATATATCGGCTGGACACCGGCGGATTCCTTTCTTGCTCCTCCTTTTTTCCCGTTTCTCACAGACTGTGCGGCGGTTTGTAAAGTCTCTACCAGTTTTTGGTTGTTCCAGGGTTTCACGATGAAATCCGTCGCTCCTTCCTTGATTCCCCGGATAGCGAGTTCAATGTCGGCGTATGCAGTAAAGAGTACGATGGGAAGTTCCGGACGTACTTTCTTTATCTCGTGCAACCAGAACAAACCTTCATTACCGGTATTGATTCCCGAAGTGAAGTTCATATCTAACAATATCACTTCCGGCATTTCTTCCTGCATCACAGTGATGAGGGTGACAGGTGAAGAAAGTGTGACGACCTTCGAAAAATAACTTTTCAGCAAGATCTCTACGGCAGTCAGTACTCCTTTGTTGTCGTCTACAATGATGATTGTTCCCGATTTGCTCATATTCGATTAAGTTTATCAGGTACAAACTTACGAAAAAATCTCTGGAAAAGCCGAATGAGAAGGGACAAATAGTAATTCCTTTTTATACCCATGAAGGAAGTGGCCTGTCCGACACAGAAAATCATCTGAAAGAAGCATGTAGCGGAGCTACTATATTGAAAGGATTGGCAATACGGGGAACAATAGCACAAAAATCATAGGAATAGGCCAGAAAAACTGTGTTGTCATGGTTAAATAAATATTTGACCTAAATTATCCCAAAATGAGCTAGGGCATTATAAATGCCGTCCTCGTCCACATCGTCTGTAACATAGTCGGCATAGTTCTTGATCAAATCCGATGCGCCGCCCATCGCAATACCGGTTCCTGCCGCACGGAGCATGGGTATATCGTTGCCACCGTCTCCGAATGCCATGCTTTCATCCAAAGAAAAACCTAAATAATCTGCCATATCAGCCATTCCTGAAGCCTTGTTCGTATCGGCAACATTCACATCTGCGAAATACGGATTCCAACGCGAAACAGTCAAGTTGGGAAGTTGCGTCATAATTTCCTTCTCTACATCTTCACCACAATAAATGCAAAGTTGGCGACACTTACACTCATTAAATTCCTTGTCTATGTCCACAACCAGAGGAATCGGATGATTGGTAAGTTCGGAAAGTGCTATAACGGTATCATTTACATAATTGACAAATATTCCTTTATCTACTTCCAATGCCAAAGGGAAACCATATTTTTCTGCAAGATTACGGACTATTCTGAAATCTTCATGACTGATTTGGCGGGAAGTGATTTCAGTGCCGTCACGGAGCAGGCAATGGGAACCGTTCAGTGAGACGACCGCATCATACGGGATAGCGTCCAGTTCGCCAAGGTCTGTCGCCACTCTGCCTGTTGCTATAATAATCTTAATGCCATTGTTATGTACCTGATTTAGGGCATCAATCGTTGTTTGTGGTATTTTATGTGTTTTGAAACTGATTAGAGTTCCGTCCACATCAAGAAAAATCGCTTTAGTCTTCATTTTACGTCCTTTCTTTTTTATTGTGATACTACAGATTTGGCAGTCAAGAATCAAAATGGTTTGACTGCGTTACCTCGATTTTAGCCTTTCTTTCAAACCTCCTTTGTTTTAGGAGGTTTGAAAAATTTTCCAAATCTACGAAAAATATTTTATAGCCATTGGAACTTTAATCCGAAAGATAAGCTCAAATAATCACGGGGGCGGAGATAACTGTTTTGTACGGCACTAACCAGATAAAGGTCACAAGTACTTATTTCATAGAAAAAAGTAACCGACTTAGCTAAAAATCTGCGTTGCGGGTCAATGTCATAAGTCAGTCGTTGTCCCATATAAATATGAATACGTACTTTGCTCGAAAATCCATAATACCCTTTAGGATAACGGTCCGGTTCGTTTACCCAGAACTGATCTCCGAAGACAGTGTTCAGGTAGAGTCCGCAGGCAAGAGGTTCCGTCGAGAATCCTTTTCCTATATTAATACTCCAGGGCATATAGTTCTGTTTCAGTGTCATTGTCACTTTTGTCTTTTTCGACGAATATTTCGGGATGAATCCGAGCAATATATCTGTTTCCCATTGATTCCGTTTTCCGTAATCCCACCCTGTACCGAAGGAGAGCAATCCCATGTTTCCGGCATATTGGATTTTAGCATGAGTCGGGATAATCCGTTCCCAGTTTTTGCGGAAGCGATGTACCCGATTGTCATAACCGGTTCTCTTTACAGCTTTGGGTATAACGGGTAGCACAGTGTCTGCCTTGATGATAGTAAACAAAGAGTCTCCTGTATGAAAGGCGATAATTGAGTCAGCTTTTACTGCAAAATATAATGAATCGCGCTTGTATGTATTGATAACTGTATCTGTTTTACAAGTAGCTGAACTTGGACAGGTAAAGAATAACAGGATAATTATCAGTCCTGCCCGTCCGATGTATTTAATATTTAACCAGTTCATATTCATATTTCTCCGGGGTTATGGTAAATACCAGGTAAGTACGCTTGTCCATGCTGTCACTGGTAACATAGTGTATGCCGTCATCAAAAATCACATCATCCCGATAGTGATGAGTATGGGCGGCAGTGCAAAACTGAATTCCGGGATATTGTTTGACATAATGCTGGAACATTTTTACTACATTGTCATTGAATACGTCTGTATACGGTCGTGCATGCATACTTATGACTGTTTTGTTAAATTCATCTGTCCTGTTTGTCAGTTCATTTTCCATAAAGGTGAAATCCGGTACAGGTTCTGAGTAATCATATTCCAATGCATTCGTATTGAGACAAACGAATTTCACATCACCGGCAATAAAGGAGAAGTTGGTAGGACCGAATATCGCTTTGTACGTTTCTGCCCCCGTACCCAGACAATCATGGTTTCCTATGAGGGTTACATAGGGAACACTCAATCCGTTCATAATATCCCGTTGCCAAAGAAATTCTTTAGTAACTCCGAAGTCACTCATATCTCCGCCATGAATAACGAAGTCGATATCATTTCTCTTATTGATTGCTTTTACGAAATCCTCCGTTTCATCGTACCACCGTTGTGAGTCACCCATAGTGACAAAGCGGATTGTCTTTTTACCTTTACAGTCAGTTTCTATTTGTTCAATGTTATGAGCGTTTACATCTGTCTCTCCACTGATACGCACATCATAGGGATGATAGTCGATCATACCACACCCGGTCAGAAGCAGACAGGACAGAAGAGTGAATAAATTCTTGTTTAACATAAATAAAATATTTAGTTATTGAAAACTTGATGCGAAGATAGAGTTTTCAAATGAGATAACGATGATTACTTATGATAAATAGGAAAAAAAGAACAATAAAGAGGCGGAAATATCTACTTTCGATTCTTTATGAGAAAGAACTGAACTATTGATCTTTGTCTAATAATTAGACAGTGATGTCTAATTATTAGACAAAAACTATCTGATGTTGAATAGTATAACTGGTTGATAATGAGTGAAAAGATGACTTTGGCATACTTTCTGTTTTTCAAATTGAAGATATAACAAAATAAATTAATGATGAGACACTTTTATTATACGATTCAAACGTTGCTCCATGAACGAGGCGTGAATATTATCAAGATTATCTCAATGACATTGGGGATATTTGTTGGTATCTTATTGTTTTCCTGTGTTGCTTTCCAGTTGAGTTACTATAATTTTTGTCCTCAGTCGGAGCAGTTATATGTCACATATATGGATGGACCTTTTACTTATGGTCCTTTTTCAGCGGCTATGCGTGAGAACTTCCCGAAAGAAGTGGAGGATGCCACCATATTGAGGGACATGGGAACAAATGTTTTTTATAATGGAAATGTTCGCCTAACGGAGTCTACGATATATGCTGACGAACATTTGTTTTCCACATTGGGTTTAAAACTGTTAATCGGTAAGGCAGAAGAACTAACCCGTCCTGATGTTTTATTCATATCCCGTTCGTTGGCGGAAAAAATAAGAGAAGGGAACAGTTTGGAAAGTGTTATAGGCAAGACTTTATCCGTTGACCGCAAAGAGCCGATGAGCATACGTGGTGTCTTTGAAGATATGGGTGAAAACGCAGATATACATTTTGATGTAGTGGTACCGATGAGCAAGTTGTGGAATCTGGCTCGTGGGGGCTGGGGATATGATATCAGTTATATGTCGATTATTCGCTTTCGCGATCCTGCTAAAGATATAAAGGCGGTAGAAGCACGAATACCTGATATGCTTAAGAAATACATGGCTGACTCCTCGAATAAAAAGAAATCTCATCGTTTTTCTTTCCGTCCTTTATTAGAATATCATACGGCAGATCCGACAGTACGGCTTATGATATTAATGATGTCCGTGCTAGGGATTGCAATCTTGTTGATTGCAGCTTTTGATTATGTGCTCATTGCCGTTTCATCTTTAGCCAGGAGGGCAAAGTCTATCGGAGTACACAAATGTTGTGGTGCAACAGATAACAGTATTTTTAGAATGTTTCTGACAGAGACAGCTCTTGTTCTTTTCATTTCAGTATTGCTGACGATGTTGCTCATTTTTCAGTTTCGGGAGTTTGTGGAAGAAATTGCCGGTATACGTTTAAGTTCACTTTTTACGTGGCAGACACTTTGGGTACCGTTGACCGTACTTTTGGTTGTTTTTATCTTGGCGGGCGCCATACCGGCAAGCATATTCGCATCAATTCCTGTAACGCAAGTTTTTCGACGTTATGCAGAACGTAAGACATCTTGGAAACGTCCGTTGTTGTTTATCCAATTTGCCGGTATGACTTTTATTTTAGGTTTTCTTATGGTTGTATTCTGCCAATATCACATGGCGATGAACAAAGATTTGGGATATAATCCCGAACGCGTGGTAATGGGTTGGAAGAAGCTGGGCAGTAACCGGCAAAATGCCAAGAGTTTTTTTATGAATTTGCCTATGGTTGAGGAACATGGGGTAGGTCAGCAGGCCATCTGGAGAAGTTGGTCGGGAGAGGTGTTCAATGTGGGGGAAGGACGGACTATCAAAGGCCGGTTTGAGTGGATCGGAGATGATTTTGTGCCTATGATGAAAATACAGATATTACATGGCAAAAATGTAACATCTCCAAAAGAGGCCTTAGTGAATGAAGAGTTTGTACGTCGGGCCGGATGGACGGATGAGCCGATAGGGAAACAGTTGTCTATATGGGGAAAGGAAGTTACAATCGTTGGCGTAATGAAGAATTTCTCTGTTCAAAGTGTATATCATCCTCAGTATCCGGTATTACTGTTGGGAAGCGGTAGTGATTCTAACCCGGGGCTTCATTACGTACGATTGAAAGAGCCTTTTGATGAGAACCTGAAGAAACTGAATGCATTAATGGCGGAAACTTTTCCAACAGAAGACATTATCTTTTATTCGCTGACTCAAAAGCTGGATGAGCAATATACGGATATTACACGTTTTCGGAATGCAGTACTTTTGGCGTCAATCTCTATTTTCTTTATAGCTTTAATGGGATTGTTGGGATATGTCGGTGACGAGATTCGTTTTTGCAGGAAAGAGATTGCTATCCGAAAAGTGAATGGTGCGGATACTTGTGGCATATTGAAATTGTTTTCCGCAAACGTATTGTGGACAGCCCTTCCGGCGGTGCTTATCGGTGCAGGACTGGCCTATTGGATAGGTATGAAATGGTTGGAACAATTTAGTGAATCCGTCAATCTGAGTATTTGGTTATTTGCCGGAGTCATAGCGTTTGTATTAGTTGTGATACTAGTTTGTGTAATACTTAAAGCATGGGAAGTTGCTAATGAGAATCCGGTGAACAGCATAGCGAATGAATAATTGAAATATAATGAATTTAAAATATAATTGAGAAAAATGATACAAATCGAAAACATCAGTAAAGTATTCCGTACTTCCGAAGTGGAGACGGTTGCATTGAATCATGTAAATCTAGAAGTAAAAGAAGGAGAGTTCGTAGCTATTATGGGACCCTCGGGCTGTGGTAAATCCACTTTGTTGAATATCCTCGGACTTTTGGATAATCCTACCGAAGGCTCCTATCAGTTAATGGGGCAGGAAGTTGCCGGGCTGAAAGAGAAAGAACGTACTCATATGCGTAAGGGTAAGTTAGGTTTTGTATTTCAGAGTTTCAATCTGATAGACGAATTGAATGTTTATGAAAACGTGGAACTTCCGCTTACTTATCTGGGACTAAAATCTTCCGAACGTCGCCGAATGGTAGAAGATATTCTGAAACGGATGAACATCAGCCACCGTGCCAAACACTTCCCGCAACAACTCTCCGGCGGGCAGCAACAACGTGTGGCAATCGCCCGTGCGGTTGTCACCAATCCTAAACTAATTCTTGCCGATGAGCCTACGGGTAACCTTGATTCAAAGAATGGTGCCGAAGTAATGAACCTGCTGACAGAACTGAATAAGGAAGGAACTACAATTATTATGGTGACTCACTCACAGCATGATGCGAGTTTTGCTCATCGCACTGTACATTTGTTCGATGGAAGTATTGTAGCGAGTGTAACAGCCTAAATGAGAAATCGACAATGAGACAAATCTACTATACTTTATGCACATTGTTACGCGAATGCGGGTCGAATATCATAAGAGTAATATCCCTCTCTTTAGGTCTTACCATTGGTGTGCTGCTTTTCTCACAAATAGCCTTTGAACTGAGCTATGAACAATGCTATCCGGAAGCGGAACGTCTGGCTCTTGTGCGGTGTCAGATGACAAATGCCAGTACAGGAGAGACAAGAGGGGATGATGGAGAAAATAGCTATGATTATACCGTCTTTGATGTGGTGGCAGCTACTTTGGCGCAAGATATGCCCGATGAAATAGAAACAGCCAGTTGTGTACTTCCTCAAACAGGTTTTAGTATTTATTATGAAGATAAACTGCTATCTGATATAAATTACATTTACGGAGACACTTGTTTCTTTCAGACCTTCGGCATACCGGTACTGAAAGGAACCCCCAAAGATATGATTATGCCCGGAAGCGTTTTTGTATCTCAAAGCTTTGCCCGTAGAATATTTGGGGATGAAAATCCTATAGGAAAGGTGCTTTCGGCAGATAAACGACATGACTTTACCATTCGTGGCATATATAAGGACGTACCGGAAAATACGATGCTCGTTCACGACTTTGTTGTGTCTGTTCATCGGAACGGTGGTTATCAGGGAGGAGCAGGTTGGAGAGGAAATGATGTCTTTTATGCTTTTCTCCGTTTACGCGATGCTTCGGATATTGATAAGGTGAACAGTAATATTCAGCGAGTGATTAAAAAATATACGTCTTTGGATCTGGACGGCTGGAAAGTTGAATTTAGTGCTATCCCACTGGTGAAGCGTCATTTGTCCTCTCCTGAAGTACAGAAACGGCTGGCTATTTACGGATTCCTCGGCTTTGCTGTTTTCTTTGTAGCAATCATGAATTATATGTTGATATCCATTGCCACTTTGAGCCGCCGTGCGAAAGGAGTAGGTGTACATAAATGTAATGGAGCTAGTTCGACCAATATCTTCAATATGTTTCTGGTAGAGACAGGAGTCCTTGTCATTATCTCCGTATTACTTAGCTTCTTACTGATTTTCAATACACGTGGCTTGATTGAAGATTTACTTTCTGTCCGGCTTTCTTCGCTTTTTACATGGGAAACATTATGGGTGCCGTTACTCACTATCCTTGTACTTTTCATCGTGGCGGGCGGCATGCCGGGACGACTATTTTCACGTATTCCCGTCACGCAAGTGTTCCGTCGGTATACCGACGGAAAGAAAGGTTGGAAACGCTCTCTGCTATTTGTGCAATTTACAGGAGTATCTTTCGTTTTGGGGTTACTATTGGTCACTTTATTACAATACAGTCATCTTATGAACCGAGATATGGGGATCGTTGTGCCTGGTTTGACTCAAGCCGAAAGTTGGCTTCCCGGAAAGACGGTAGCGCATATAAAGGATGAATTGCGCCGCCAACCCATGGTAGAGGGAGTAACGGTTGCAGCGAATAGTGTGCTTGGCGAGTATTGGACACGAGGGCTGATGAATAACGAGGGTAAACGGATTACTACACTCAATTTCAACTATTGCCATTATAATTATCCTGAAGTAATGGGTATCAAAATAATAGAAGGAACTGATTTGAAAAAGCAGGACGATCTGCTGGTAAATGAAGAAGTGGTGCGCCTGATGAAGTGGACCGACGGTGCAGTGGGGAAGCGGTTGAATGACGTTCCGGGAACGATTGTAGGTGTTTTCCGGGATATCCGCAACACTAGCTTTTATTCACCCCAGTCTCCCATTGCGCTGATCGGAGATGAGAAGTATCATGCGAATCATGCATTCAATGTTCGCCTGAAAGAACCTTATAGTGAAAATCTGAAACGTCTGAATAAGTTTATGGAAAATACATTCCCGAATGTCGCTTTACGCTTTGTCTTGGTTGATGATATAATAAAAGGTGTATATAAAGATGTGTATCGTTTCCGCAATTCCGTCTGGATTACTTCTGCTTTCATTCTGCTGATTGTCATCATGGGACTGATTGGCTATGTAAACGATGAAACTCAACGCCGGAGCAAAGAGATAGCTATCCGGAAGGTGAACGGAGCAGAAGCCTCACACATCTTGAGGTTACTGACACGCGATATTCTTTGCGTTTCCGTCATTTCTATCCTGATAGGTACGGCTGTGTCTTATTTTGCAGGACGGGCATGGCTCGACCAGTTTGCAGAACAGATTGATTTGAATCCGTTACTTTTTATAGGTACAGCCTTATTTGTTCAATTGCTGATTATACTTTGTGTGGTACTCAAAGCATGGTATATTGCCAATGAAAATCCGGTAAAGAGTATCAAAACCGAATAGAAATAACAGGCAGAATAGGGTAGATACTACCTTATTCTGCTATCGGATGTTGTTTGGAAACCTTCTTGATATAGATTATTAAACTGACTACCGCCGTGATAAATGCCAACGCATCCGACACCGGCATACTAATCCAGATCCCCTTCAATCCCCACCAATTAGGGAAAAGTAACAAACAAGGCAACAAATAAAGCAACTGCCGTGTCAACGACAGGAAAATACTTATTTTAGCCTTGCCGATGCTTTGGAAGAAGTTACCGATAACAATTTGTGCTCCTACGAATGGGAACATAATCACCGTGATGCGAAGCCCGTCGACGGCAAGATCGATCAAATGATCGCTGTCTGTGAAAATGGCCGATACTGCATGGGGAAAAAGTTCACAGATAAAGAATCCGCTACTGGTGATAACCACCCCCGAAACAATTCCCAGTTTCAACGTCTGTTTCACCCGGTCTATCTTCTGTGCTCCGAAGTTGTAGCCTACAATAGGCTGCATTCCCATAGTTAATCCGAGCACAATCATTACATAAAGCGTTAGCAACCGGTTGATAATACCATATGCCCCGATAGCCATATCGCCTCCATGATTTTGTAGACTGTTATTGATAATGATTACTATGACACAAGCACATACATTCATCAGGAACGGCGACATGCCGATAGCGAAGATATTGCCGACGATTCTACGCTTCATCTTCCATACCTTCCCTTCAAAATGTACCGTACTGTCCTGCTTGAAGAAATGGCTCACTACCCACACCATACCGATCAACTGTGAAATGACTGTTGCCGTGGCAGCTCCCCGCATTCCCCATTCAAAGTGAAAGATAAAGATAGGAGCGAGGATGATGTTGGAGAGCACCGTTGCCATGGAAGTAATCATAGCCTTCTTCGGATATCCGGTGGCACGCATCACGTTATTCAGCCCGATCATCGTATACGTGATCGGTGTTCCTAATAAAATAACCTGCATAAAGCTGCGGGCATAAGGCAGCGTATCTGCGCTGGCACCGAAAAAGACCAGTATATCATCGAGGAAGATAAAAGACAATATTCCGAAAAAGAAAGAATTGGTGATACAAAGCATTAACGTGTGCGACAGGATTTCCGTAGCCCCTTTCATATCTTTCTGCCCTAGCCGGATAGATGCGAGCGTGGAACCTCCGGCAGAAACAAGTGTACAGAAGGCAACCACCAGATTCATCAGAGGGAAACTCACCGCCAGTCCGGCGATAGCCATGGCGCCTACACCGTGCCCGATGAATATGCTGTCAATAATATTGTAGATAGAAGTAATTGTCATCCCGATAATGGCAGGGATAGAATACTGCAACAGCAGTTTGCCGATACTCTCTTTTCCTAATATATGCGGGTCGTTTTTACTCATGCGCCTGAATCTTTAATGTTGGATGAAAAACGAAAGTTACGTTTTTTTAAGTAGTGCAAAGGTACGAATAATTTGCCTGATTCGATGATTATTCGGAACTTTGCACAAGTCAATACACAAGGTTTAACGTTTAAGGTAAAAAGAAAGTTTAGCTATGGATACAACAAAAATAATTGCAGTATTATTCGATTTTGACGGTGTGATTATGGACACCGAAACCCAGTATACTGTCTTTTGGGACGAGCAAGGGCATAAGTACCTGGGGGAAGAAGACTTCGGCCGCTGTATTAAAGGGCAAACATTGACACAAATCTATGAGAAATATTTCTCGGACAAACCGGAAGCTCAGGAAGAAATAACCGCCCGCCTCAATCTCTTTGAGAAAGCGATGTCCTACGAATATATTCCCGGTGTAGAAGCTTTTATCGCTGACCTTCGCCGTCATGGTGCAAAGATAGCGGTGGTGACCAGTTCCAATGAAGATAAGATGCAGAATGTTTATAACGCTCACCCCGAATTTAAAGGAATGGTAGACCGAATCCTGACCGGCGAGATGTTCGCCCATTCCAAGCCTGCTCCCGATTGTTTCCTGTTGGGTATGGAAGTATTCAGTGCGACTCCCGAAAACACCTACGTATTTGAAGACTCTTTCCACGGGTTGCAAGCCGGAATGACATCCGGTGCTACCGTTATCGGTCTCGCCACTACTAACACACGAAAGGCCATTACCGGAAAAGCACACTATATAATAGATGACTTTGCGGAAATGACCTACGAAAAATTGCTTACGATGCAACGTTAACGCTATTTCCTACAATATTTCAGTTTATCCTTTTAATCGTTGCAAGGCAATTTTAGAGAACGATTGAAAGGATTTCTTGTTTTTCTTTCCCAGTTATGAATTAAATGTTATAACTTTGCCGCAATTTTTGATAGCGTCCGACGCTATTATGGTACTTTAGTTTTTAATTTAAAATTTAAAAGACATGGCTGGTTATATATCAGATGATACAAGAAAAGTGACTACTCATCGCCTGGTTGAAATGAAACAGAGAGGCGAAAAAATATCTATGCTTACTGCGTATGATTACACTATGGCACAAATTGTAGACGGTGCGGGAATGGATGTAATCCTTGTAGGCGACTCCGCTTCTAATGTAATGGCGGGTAATGTGACTACATTGCCTATCACTCTCGACCAGATGATTTATCATGCTAAATCCGTGGTTCGCGGAGTAAAACGTGCTATGGTGGTAGTCGATATGCCTTTCGGTTCCTATCAGGGAAATGAAATGGAAGGCCTTGCTTCTGCTATCCGTATTATGAAAGAAAGCCATGCAGACGCATTGAAACTGGAAGGTGGAGAAGAAATCATCGACACGGTGAAACGTATTATCAGTGCAGGCATTCCGGTCATGGGACACTTGGGACTAATGCCGCAGTCAATCAATAAATACGGAACCTATACTGTGCGTGCCAAGGACGATGCTGAAGCGGACAAACTGATTCGTGACGCTCATCTGCTTGAAGAAGCGGGTTGTTTCGCCATTGTTCTCGAAAAGATTCCCGCTACTCTTGCCGAACGTGTAGCTGCCGAACTGACAATCCCTATTATCGGTATTGGTGCCGGTGGTCATGTAGACGGTCAGGTATTGGTTATTCAGGATATGCTTGGGATGAACAACGGATTCCGTCCGCGTTTCCTTCGCCGTTATGCCGATTTATACACGGTAATGACCGACGCGATCAGCCGTTACGTATCCGATGTGAAGAATTGTTACTTCCCCAACGAGAAGGAACAATATTAAGATAATATATGGCAGTTAAATTGTGGACAGTACATTTTATGCGGATATGTGTAGCTAATTTGCTGTTGTTTATATCCTTGTACGTGTTGTTTCCGGTGCTTCCCATTGAAATGTCGGAACGTCTCGGATTGCCGGTGACGGAGACAGGGGTTATCTTTCTCTTTTTCACGCTGGGAATGTTTCTTATCGGTCCTTTCCATGCCTATCTGGTAGATGCATACAAACGTAAGAATGTATGCCTGTTTTCTTTTGTCCTTATGGTAGCGGCAACGGTAGGTTATGCTTTTGTGACGAACATTACGGAACTTATCCTGCTGAGCACCGTGCAGGGACTGGCATTCGGTATCGCTACTACCGCAGGAATTACGCTAGCCATTGACATTACGAACTCTACGCTTCGTAGTGCCGGAAACGTCAGTTTTTCATGGATAGCACGACTGGGAATGATTCTCGGAATTATCCTCGGCGTCTGGTTCGACCAACACTATGCATTTAAGACTTTGCTAACGGTATCCGTTACCACTGGTGCTTTGGGGATTCTGACAGTAGCCGGTGTTTATGTTCCCTTTCGTGCACCGTTTGTCACTAAGCTGTATTCATTCGACCGCTTTCTGCTGCTTCGCGGGTGGGTTCCTGCCATAAACCTGATCCTGATAACGTTTATACCGGGGTTACTGATTCCGCTTGTACATCCTTCCCTCAACGATATCGTACTGGGAGATACGGGTGTATCTATGCCCTTTTTCGCCGGAGTGGGAATGGGCTATCTGGCTTCCCTGGTTATCGCTCGCTTGTTTATCCTGAAAGAGAAAACGCTGAGGTTGGTGATTATGGGACTCGGATTGGAGATACTGGCAATCTGCCTGTTGAAAGCAGGTTATTCTAGCGGTATTTCTTCCGTTCTGCTGGGATTGGGATTAGGACTGATAATGCCGGAATTTCTGGTGATGTTCGTAAAACTGTCTCACCATTGTCAACGGGGTACAGCCAATACAACTCATCTGTTGGCTGGTGAAGCCGGCATTACACTTGGAATTGCTGTTGCGTGCTATATGGATACGGATACCGATCAAATGTTTTACATAGGACAAATCGTTGCTTCGGTCGCCTTACTGTTCTTTGTGCTGATAACGTATCCATATTATATCAAAAAGAAAGTGAGATAAGGCCTCATTATCCCTATGGCATTATGACGCTATGATATAAAAATAGTGACGCTATTACTTGTGGATAGCGTCACTATTTTTATATAGATTCGGTTCTTAATTCCGGCTTACTTGTTTTACTCCCTTTACCGTCCGTAGCTTCTTGATAAGAGCTTCCAGATGTCCGGTGTCACCTACCATGACAGTCAACGTTCCGGAGAACAACCCGTCGTTGGAATCAATCCCGATAGAACGCAGCGTGATACCATTCTCTTTGGAAATGATAGAAGTGATATTTGTTACGATACCGATATCATCATGCCCTACAACACGCAGCGTAATAGGATATTGCGTACCTACCGACTTACCCGCCCAACGTGCTTTCACAATCCGGTAGCCGAAACGCTCGCGCATTTGCGTAGCATTCGGACAGTCTGCCCGGTGAATCTTGATACCTCCGCTCACTGTCACGAATCCGAACACATCATCTCCGTAAATAGGATTACAACATTTTGCCAGTTTAAATTCCAGTCCTTTCAGGTTCTGGTCGATCACAAGCACATCCTCTTTGGATGTTGATTCCTCCTGTGCGGCTTGCAAATTGTAACCCTCGGCGCTACGGTAAATAATTTCATCATGCGTGTCGTTGTCCCGTTTCTGCTGTTCGACATATTTATCCAGCGTCTCGTTGACATCCAGCGCTCCGTCCGCTATTTTCTGATAAAACTCCGTCACATTTTTGAATCCCAGACGCTTGATAAGGCGCATCATTGTCGCTTCATCATATTCCAGTTTGCGGTTTTTGAACTTTCGTTCCAGCGTCTCTTTAGCGAAAGCGTGCTGGCGTGCCACCATTTCTTTGAGTGCCTGCCGTATCTTGGTGCGTGCTTTAGAGGTCGTCACGATGTTCAGCCAGTCCTGTTTTGGTGTCTGGGTGTTCGATGTCATGATTTCCACCTGATCGCCGCTGTTAAGCTTCTGTTTCAACTGTACATTTTTGCCGTTCACTTTGGCGCCGATGCATTTGCATCCCAGCTTACTGTGAATATGAAATGCAAAATCGAGTACAGTAGCTCCTTTGGCAAGTTTGAATAAATCCCCTTTCGGGGTAAATACAAATACCTCGTCTTCGTAAAGGTCCATTTTAAACTGGTCCATAACCTTCATCGAAT
>ERZ894244.54-NODE-54-length-103754-cov-33.713421_pt1 | contig 103754 bp, 150 predicted proteins | sample MGYA00380299_ERZ894244 | MGnify/ENA primary metagenome ERZ894244 (study PRJEB32331, sample SAMN06328444) | human gut metagenome | biome: human gut microbiome; feature: stool | host: Homo sapiens | collected 2014-06-26 ... | reverse complement strand
TTGATTATGTTTTATTCTATCTGTTCTATCTGAAATCTCACCTGTGGCTCTTTCCATTTCCGATCTCAGGCAAGCTCTAAGCTAATGTCTGAGCGAAGCGAGTTACATTTGTCAAAGAAGCAAGGTAGCGCCACGAGGACGCTACGATGCAAGTTAGAAGGATGCAGGAGGCACGCTGCCCGGAGGCACTGCTCCTGGAGCTGGTTGCTGAACGCCTGGCTGTGCCGCATTAGGCTGCGGAGCTGGCTGTTGTGCAGCTGGTTGCTGTGTAGCCGTATTCGGCTGAGCTGTAGCTGCTGCCAATGGGTCTGGAGCTGGCTGTGTTGGCTGAGGTGCTGCGCTTCCTGCTTGTGTAGCTGGCTGGTTTGATACAGGTCTGAAGAACTGACGTTCAATAGAGCGTACTCTTGAGATAGGGTCCCAGTTTTTGGCATAGTTTGGTGTGCCATCAACCTTTGGTGTCTCGCTGATGAGGATACAGAATACAAGAACAGAGTCCATGGTCATAGGCTCATTTGTGTTCTTGTTCAGTCGAGGACTGCCATTGTTATCCAACAAATAACTCATACCATGCTCAAGCTTCTGGCGTACGAATATACCATTTAAGAAGCGATAGCGTTCTGGAATTTGGTCTTCGCTAGATGTTTGAGCTGTACCTCCATGAGCTGTATCCAAATATGGACGAATAGCTGCAATGAGGCCATCAACTCCAAACATAACAATGTTTGTATTCTCTTCAAACACACACTCCTGGTTCTCGAGAGTTCCAGCTACATAGTAATTACCTTCAGTTTGTCCTGGCTGAGGCTTAGCCTGCAGGATAGACATGTTAAATAAACGATACTTTGACATAATTATATATAATTAATGGTGAATAATCATTTATGAAGATAATAGCTATAAAGCTATATATTAAGGAAGAGATATAATAGTAAACAACGTCAAATGTATAAATATGGCGGTGTGGAGACTGTTTAACACATTCCCACATCAACATATCTACATCTTTCTCTTCTTCCTCTGCTAATAATCTAGAGGTGTTTTTTATGTTCCCGCAAGCAAAGAATAAGCAAGAGGGTAAGGCGCAAGGCCTTACTCCCCAAGCTGATACAAACTGTCAACCTTATGAGCTAAATCAAGATACTTGACCATTTCATCACTTCCATCAGTGTCAAATAACTCATTCTGACCCATAACGTGATCTGCCGCATCGAGCGCAGCACGCTGTGCATCGACGAGCTCAGTTTTAGCGTTGTAATCATTGTGTAACAACTTATACTGGCTAAGTATAATGTTCTTCCCATTCTCCTGACCAGTACAATAACCTGCAACAAAACCACACACTAAAACAACAACGAACAAGATAATCCTACGAAATGTTTTCATAATTGTAAATATTTATTGATTAAACATAAGTTAAAGAAGAAGAGAGCACGCCATTAGAATGGCAATACTCTCTCAACAAACTGCTGATTATCGAAGTGCTTGTCATATACACCGAATGATACATTGTATACGTCATGCTCACACATAGCGTCTGAGAACACAAGTTCAAGATAATCAGCACGTGGAATGATACCACGTACACGATCAATTGCATTGATTACATCAACAATTGAGTCATCAACCATATCATGTTGAATAGCGAATAGCATGATAGCTACTAAACAGAATTTATCCATATTGATTATTTTTATTGTTACTAATAGTAAAGAATTGTTCTTTATGTTCCCGCGATTAGGATGGCAATCTATCAGTGATGTCATTTAAGATGCCGGGGGTAGTCAGATCACAAACGCGAGCCGGGGGAGGCAATTATTACTGTTTCGCGTCTTTGCGCTTGTAAAACAAAAATAAAAAATAAAAAAAGCCGAGGCTATTAACCCCGGCTATTCTCATGCCTTTTTATTAGTTTGTTTCTTTATAACAGTAGTTTCTTCTACTTGGCTAATTCTGATTCCTTCATCTCCATATATTATATCTAATATAATTTTAGTTGTCTCTGGACAGTCCGAGAACATCTTTATCATCTATTCTGCTATCCCCGAATACTTCTATAAATTTGTAGAACTCTCCTTTTTCATCAAGCTGCAGTGCTAATTGTAGTATCTGTCTCGTTGGAGTCGCTTCCTCCACCATGTTCTCCAGTTCCTTCAGAAGTATCTGGTATGCGTCCCTCTGTGCTGGATACATCTTCTCTTGCCTCTTCATCTTTTATGTCGTTGGAGGAGTCGTTAGACTCCGTAATGTTTATATCTTTTAAAGCGTTTATAACCTCAGCTTTGGTAGTCTTTGTCCTTACATACTCGTTTATTTTCTTGACTATTTCATTCTTGTGTGGATTTCCCTTTGTTTCATACATGTGCATGAGTACGGACATGCTATTAGTATACTCAGTACGCTTTGTTTCGTCTTTTGCTAGCTCATCTACAAGGTTTTCTAGTTCCTCAATGGTATAGTCATCCAATCTTCCAGAAACACTATCCACTGATCTAATAAGTTTTCCATCTTTATCGTACAAATTGCTATATTTACTAATCTTTCCCATTATTTTTACTATCTTTAAGTATTATCCAACATGTTGTAGTAGCTACTATTGGAAGTATTAAAAACATGAATATTATATTAAATGGACTCATCTTTATCTGGTTCGTAAAATCCTAATCTTCTACCGTTTCTCTCGGCCCTTTGTATTATTTCTGCCGCTCTTAAATATTCTTTATCTTTTGCCATTTCGCTCAGCATGGGCTACGTATTTTGTGCACTCTTCCTCTACAATTTCACCATCGTCATTATGTATTAAGTGGGTATACTTTGCTTTTGATCTGTTGAATTTAAACATTCTAAACGCTTTATCTCGCTCCTATTTATCGTCATATCTATGAATATATTTCATCATTTGGGTAGCATTTACAGACCCTGCTACACCTAGATTACATAGGTTCTTAATAAAACTCATAGCTCCATCTTCGCCAAATTTATGCTTTAGCATACTATATTCATTAAGGCTCTTCTAGAACCATTGATTATCAAGATCGTATATTGGTTCCTATTCTACAATGTATGCTATACTTACTGGTACTCCATGTATAAAGAAATATTTACACTATTCTGTACACGGTTTGTTCTAGTATTGTAGAGATAAGAAGTCGGCATAATATAGTACAGCACTCATCTCAAACTAGTTCATCGTTTATTTGCTGTTTTGTTTACACACTCTGTAAAGTACCCAATTAAGTACGCGAATACCTCATTTGTATCATCAGAGAGCTTTATATGGCATGCCTCAAGTATATCTACAGCTGCATGAAATGACTCATGAGCAAACGTGTTTACATCATTATCACTATTCCAGATCTTGTTTACTACTATGATTTCGCAATCTTCGTCCGTTGATTTATCATATGCACCTCTAACAGTGTAGGCTGTATAATCTGCCCATTCGCCATCATATATAGATGATTCATCTTGTCTAAACGCAAATCTTTTATCCATCACAGACTTATCCGGGTTAATTATAACAAATAAGCTAAATCCGTATACTGTCTTATATTCGTCTATTATACACTTTTTCTTCTTATCCATACTATTCTTATTAGTCTTACAATTATTATTAAGCTTATATAGCTCTACTATAGTTGTATAGTCTTACATACTGTAATAGCTGTACTACTAAAGTAGATCTCCTAAAGAGAATATATAAGAGAAAGGGTTCTAGCTGACTAACCCCCTACTATCCCCCTAACGTAAAAAAGCTAAAAAAGTTGCATATTTGCAAGAAAAATGCTATTTTTACAAAATTTATACCATATTTGCAACCTTTTTGAAAATTATTTCGTTATGGCAGCGTAAAACAATAAAAGCAATTGGATATGACAAAGATTTTAAAGGTTATTAAGCCTTTCTTCGTAATGGAGAATGGTGATACATTTGAGTACAACGCTGATACAGATCAGTACGAAAGTGTATATAACGAAGAGCATAATAGCTCAAACGAAGACAATTCAACGGTTGTTTCTTCTTACAATTCTGTTTATAGAATCTCAAAGGAATATGCAAAGATGCTTCTTGATAATGGATACGTTGAGGAAGTTGATGATAAAAAGAGATTCGTAAATATCTTTGACGAGATCAACAATAAGCTCTCAGAATACAACAATGAACTTTGTGCTCTTAAGTCAAAAGCTGATGAGAACACACCTCAGTGTTTGCTTGTTGAGAAGGAGACAGTATTGAGAAACATGATTAAATTACTTGAGTACCTTAAAGGATTGAAGAAGTAATATGGATGAGAAGATGATAGATCAGACCCAGTTGGCAGAGGACTTGAGCTCAAAAATAAAGTATGAGTTCAGACAGATGTTCTTAGTAAAGCCGCTTGAGCCTGTTAAGGTTAAGAAGAAGATCTCCGAACCTGTGGTTAAGGACACTAAACCTAAGAAGGATAAGGATGGGATCGAGGCAGTTGATTATGATGAGGTAAAGACAGAGATAAAAGAAGTTGATTCAGATTTCTCTAGAGCTGTTGTACTTAAGTTGCCATATGAGTATACACACCCATATAGCGATGAGAAAATACAGCAGATGCCTATCAAGGTTGGTGATATCGTTATATATAGATCATCTAGAGGTGCTATGTATTTCGATTTGCTTAAGGACTCTCAACTTGTATCGCTTTACGATATTGTAGCAACTGAAATAGTAGAGAAGTAATGAATATAGATAAAGTTTGTAGATAGATTGGACATACATTGAACGATGACCCAGAGCTAGTAAAACAAATAGTTATGCACTAGTTTTAGTTCGTAGTTGATGTTATGAAAGATCAAGATGATACTAGAGACGTATTAATAAACAAACTATTTAGATTCAAACTTAAAAATAGATTTAAAGATAATAAAAATAAACCATTAAGCCCATATGAAAAAGATAATAAACATTGATCGCAAGCCTATTATTGTTGATACAGATACAGCTGAGGTTTAGGCGATTAATAGATCTGCAAGAGGTATCGATGATGTTTATGTTATTCCAGAAGATGCTAATGTTGAGTGGACATCAAAGCTTTTCCCTAATAAAACCATCTGTGCAGATGTAAAGAAAGATGACATTCTTATCACATTCTACGACAGAGATCTTGGCACAGACTTTGTAATAATTAAGTCTGAAGATTGGTTAAAGGCTCTCGATAACGCCAAAGCTGCTGATCAAAAACGAAAAGAAGAGTGGGCAGCCAAACAGAAAGAGAGCGCACATGTGAATGCTGCTTGCGAAGATTGTGGAGACTATTGTGGACAATGTTAATATTTAAGTTATGAAGAAAGCTATTAAAAAGACAGTTAAGGCAAAGAGACCCAAGTATGTAATCTCTATGCTGGATGTTGCTAATGCAAACGATGTTACAGCATACTTCCTTGGCCAGAAGATTTCGGCAGGTATGAGAATGACTGATTGCGACTATGATACAGTTATATCAATCCTTACAGACGCTTTGCTCGATGAGCTTCTGCCAAATAATCTCTCAGCCATAGTAAGAGATGACGGAGTTTACAGAAGATGTACAGCTGTACCAGCAGAAGAAAAGGTCAAGAAGCCTTGGTATAAACGTTTATGGAATTGGATTACTCGTACTAAGTAATCACCTTTAGAGTCTATTAGTCAAACGGTAAAGACGACCCGATACAAAGGGAATAGTTAGCAGGTTCGACTCCTGCATAGACTCCTCATTTGTTTAAGAAATTATAAGATTGATAATATGAGTGGCATCCCTGTGTGTACACTATAAATAAAAAGCTACCATGGTAAGCTGACACAGGGACCCAATACTGGTTATAAGTCCAGATAAAACTTATAAGAGTCAAAGAAAACGGGCGGGATACAGAAATGATGCGAAATCATTTAGTTGACAACGAACGCTGAGAGGTTGTCGCCATTTCTGAAATCTCTATAAACTGGGATATACGGGTGAAAGAAAAGCTTTCTGCCCTAGCAGCGCTCGGAGCTGCAGGATCCAAATGGCGCTAATACTGGTTCTGCGTAACTCCAGATAAAAGTTACGTGCTTATTGCCCTATGGTGTAACGGCAGCACAGGAGTCTCTAAAACTCTTAGTCTGGGTTCGAATCCTAGTGGGGTAACAATAAAAATAATATTTGAATACTATGGAGTTGAAATTTAAGAGACTTGAGGATAACGCTATCCTCCCTATTCGTGGCACAAAAGGTGCTGCAGGAATTGATTTGACTTGCACTAAGATTGAAACAGCTCTTAATGAAGCAAATCAGCTAATGTTGGTTTACCATACAGGATTGGCAGTTGAAATTCCTGCCGGATATGTTGGTTTACTTATACCACGCTCTAGTATTTGGAAAAAGTCATTATGGCTTACTGATAATGTCGGTGTTATCGACAGTGATTATAGAGGCGAGATTGTAGCATTCATGAAAGCTACAACAGATACAATTCCTGCTGTTTACAAGCAGGGCGAACGCTTCTGTCAGTTAGTCATCGTTCCTATACCAGAGTATACAATCACAGAGGTTTCTGAGCTTTCTCAAACAGAGAGAGGCGATGGCGGATTTGGTTCTACTGGCACAAGACACGAAAACGAATCTAGCGCAGCTGCGGGAACTCAGTCACAGCTTAAGGAACAGGTTGAGTCCGTACCAGAGCAAGCGGCGGCACAGGAAGGTGCTGAGGTAAGCGAAGGATAGGCCTAATTCGCTTACATAAAGGGGATTACCGAAAGGTAGTTCCCTTTTACTGTTTAAACACATTAATGCATTAATTATGATTTAGGAAAAAGATTTTTTATATAGAGTTCCAGTAAAGAATGCACTCGTAACAGCACCTGGTAAGTAGGTCAGAAATCCAGAAATATTGGTTGATCTTGAAGGTGGGGAATTTATGCATGGAAACATACTGGATGCAAACTCTACAAATAAACTTATTGATCAGTCTGTAAAAGATGCTATAAACAATAGCATTGAAAATGGTAATTATGTTACAAAGGATTTACTTGAAGCTGAAACAATCGCTCGTACAAAGAGTGATGAAGACTTAAATGCTAAGATTAAGGCAGAGCAGACTAGAGCAGAAGGTAAAGAAAAAGAGATATCAGATAAGCTTGCAATAGTTGATGGTGATTCAAACACAGAAGGATCATTTAGAAAAACTATTGCCGATGTGATTGCTGCTGCCCCAGAAGACCTTGATACGCTTAAAGAGATTGCTGACAAACTTGCTGGTAACGATGACTTGCATACAGCATTAAATCAGGCTATTACAGAAAAGGCTGATGCGTCTGCGCTTGCAAATGAAGTTAGTAGAGCTACTGGTGTAGAAAATGATTTGCGAACTGCTATTGGCACAAAGGCTGACGCTACCGCACTTAGTAACTACGTTCTTACAACAGCGCTTAATTAGCAGATTGATACGCTGAATGCTGCTATTAGTGCTAAGTAGGATGCAGGTAGTTATGTTCCTTATGATCAAACTGTTACATCTAGATATAGAATAGACAAGGACCTTATGATAGATAACAGTAAAGGTAGTGCAGTGTTAAGTACTTATAACATCAGTGCTATTTCGAATAGTAATACTGAAATACAGATAAACCCAGATGGTATTACTATGAGAGATGACGATAATACTATAATATTAAGCAGAGCCGGCATAATTCTACCTAATGGCGACTATGATCATGTGTTAACATCTAATGGCTCTACTATAAATATGGCTAACTATTTAAAGGAGAGCGATGTGAGCGGATAGTTTGCTGCTAAAGCTGATCGGTCTGATCTTATAACGCTAGAATAGAAAGTAACAGCTAATACTACAGCTATTGAAGGCAAACAGGACGAAGGTAACTATGTGACTTATAGTTCAGAAGATAGTGATAATTATTATTTTCATAAAGGATTTACATCAAGTGTGCCATTTGCTGTCGATGACAGTGATGGAAATGAGGTGGAATACGGCATCAATGGAATCACATCTTCCAACCATTCAAATTGCCTAGCCACTTCAGACGGAACATTTAAGCCAATAAGTGACTTTGCCAGTGCAGGCGACGTTTCCAGTTTGAGAGTAGGCCTGTCGAAAAAATAGGATAAAATCACAGTTAATGGTGTTGATGTTACAGATATAGAAACAGCTGATATCACAAAACTAAGAACTATTGTAATAGATCTTATATATGCACTTAGTACAAGTGGTCTAATTAGACCAAATTCAAATCTTGAATAAAGCTAGGTCTTAATGAAAGCATGACGGGGTTCACTGCCCCGCCTAGCACAACTGATTCTACCGCGCCTCTTTCCAAATGCGTACCAGGGTAGGACCTTTATTATCCCTAGGTGGAATATACTAGGGCTTGCGTAGTAATACGCTTTTTAGATTAAACGGGACTAGGATTATTCCAGTCCTATTTCCATATTGTTTTACTATAAAACTTGTTAATTATGGATACGATCGAGAAAGTTTATTGTACAGGACACGACAATAATGACGCTTTAGTAGCCGCTTTGGCTTCTAAGAATAATGTGATCCAATGGCTATGGCAGCCATGATGAACTAGAATGATTACATGAACAACCCATTTGCTTACCTTATCTGGATGATCTTCGCTATGCGTATGTGGAACAACAACGATGATCACCAGGGCAATGCAATTCAGAGTCAGCTCGACGCAATGCGTTCACAGATCGCTGATAATCAGAATAGTTCATTGGTAATGGATGCAATAAGAGGCAACGCTAATGCAATTACTCAGTTAGCCTCTAACCTGAACTGTGACTTCAACGCACTGAATAATGCTATTTGCTGCGTTAGATCCGGTATTCAGGAAGTAGCAGGTAATGTAAACTTCTCTGCAGAACGCGTTATTAACGCTATTAATCTCGGAGACGCTAACCTTACATCTGCATTGCAGAACTGCTGCTGCCAGACACAATAGAACATTATCAAGATGGGCTACGAGAATCAACTTGGGCAGAAGGATATCGTTAACCAGATGCAGACAGGTTTCAGCTAGACAAACTCAGGTTTGGAAAGAGCTGCAAGTAACCTTGGTTTCCAGATGAGTTAGATAGCTTGCGATCTTAAGACGAACGCAAATGCTAATACTCAGCGAATAGTAGATGTTTTGAACAATCATTGGCAGTCAGATTTACAGTAGAGATATAATGATGCACGCCTTGAATTGTCACAGCAGAAGTAGAATGCTACTTTGATTGCTGCGCTTAAGACAACTGCTGCAGCTTAATAAGTTTAATTTATGTGAGGGCTCCTTCGGGAGCCTTTACATATAAAGATAAGGCTTATGGCATTTAAAGATGTAAAACAAAACTATTCAGTATATATACTGAATAAACAGGATATAACTATTACCGATGGAAAGGTTATATCAGTTGGATTTCCACATTTAGACTTAAGCACAAAGCCTGCAATGGGTTAGTCACAAATGGTTGTAGATGTAACTATAGAGGCTAACTCAAAGACGGCAACATACTCAATCCCAGAGAACTTATCTGTTACATATGCAGGAGATGTAGTATTATCTACAGATAAGCAAGGTCTTATGGCAGAAGTAGAGCAGATGAAGAATACTGCTGAAAAAATACTTGAGTCAGTTCCTAAACAGAAGGAAGTGGTAGATAAGACGACAGTATTGTTGTCTGAGCTTAATCCTGTCTATAAGGAGAAGAAAGAGACTGAATAGAGATTCTCAAAGATAGAGGAATCTATAAGTAGAATGGAATCAACTGTTAATAACTTTATTAATTCTTTTAACCATGCACAAGGTAATAGTAATACGGCACAGTGATGATGATAACCAGAATTCTAAATATGTTGCAAATCTTTAGAAAAACGAAGATGGCAGCTATTCAGCTAGTGTTGGAGTTGTAAAAGAAGATGGGTATAATGACTATGTTAGTAAACATGGCTTACACTTTACAAAAGCTTTACAGGAGTACGCTAGTAAATAGATGGTTAATTCAAATAATTAGGAACATACATGGACTTCTGAGTAGGTTCAAAATGTATGTAATGTACTTAATCTTAAAATTCCAAATACTTCTACAATAGAAGATGTGACCTATACGGCAAATATGGCTTATGCTGATTTTTATCCAGAACTACTTAATGAGCATCAGTGTATAAAATACGCTGCAGCTGTAGCTAATGATAAAGATGGATATACAGGAATTCAGTTTTGTAGATGGGTGGCAGACGTTGTAGGAAAGAAGGAAAATATAGATTGGGATAAATTCAAATAATCTTTAACTGTGGCGTTTTAGACGTGGTCTTCGATGACACCACAGTACAATAATTGTTAACAATTTAAACGAATTAATATGATTAATTTTTGCGTAGAACCAAAAAAGCCTTGTCGCAAAAATCCAATCGGAGAATTAGATTTTAAAATAGACAAGTGTTATTCGTCAATATATTCTAGATTGTGCTGCCATGAAAATGATTCTGTCTCACATATATCTTAGGAAGAAAGAGATGAATGGAATGGAAAGGCTAGCAATTCTGCTTTACTAGATCTTCAAAATCAGCTAAACGAAATAGCTGGAGACGGAGATAACTCTATAAAGAAAGAGATATTGATAGAAGTGTCTAGGCAGATAGCGGGTGCTATTACTGATTTAAATATTGAAGAGTATGCTAAAAAGAAATATGTTGATGACGCTATTAGTAATATTGACTTTGATTAGTATGTTACAAAAGAGAATGCCGATTCTACGTATTTAAACAAGGCTGACTATATAAAATTTGATCCCACTAACTATTATACTATAGCTTAGATATAGAAGATAATCGAAGACTCTACTATAGGAAAAGATTACCCTATATAGAGCTTTACATTGGAACATAATGAGCTTATTCTCACATAGAAGAATGGTGGTTAGTTTAGAGTTGCTTTATCTGAAAGCGGATCTTATGGCGGAGTAAATGCTGATTATATATAGCAGTAGCTTTTAAATTATATTAAAAAGAACACATTATCAAAATTGATAATAAACGATAAGGCGTACTCTATTGAAAGTGGGCGTGACATAAAAATACCTATTAGTGGTGCTAGTTCAAGTATAGACTATACTAAATTTGGATATAGCAAATCTTATTTCAAAAAACACATAAGTAATTCTGTAGCGCCAAGTAAACCTAGTGCAAATAGACCACCTGAAGACGGTTCTGGGTGGGTTGACGATGCCCCAAATTAGGAAGCTGGATACTACATATGGATGACACAAGTATTCATAAATGGTAATGGATAGTATGGAGAATACACAAATCCAATATGTTTAACTGGAACTGCAGGAGAAAACGCTGTATCATACGATATTAAAACGTCTACGAGTACTATTAATTATCAAGATGGTACAATGTACCCAAATCTTATTAGTGTATATGTTGCAAAAAGCGATGGATCGCAGATTACAAATATTACACCATCAAATAGTTCTAATTGGTTATTCTTGTATAGTATTAATGGCGGAAATACATGGACCGCAATATCATCTGATTAGATTCAAACAGAAGGTGATAACGGAATGTTGTTTAAAGCTACAAATGGAACAATAACATTAACTGAATACGTTCCGATCATTAGATCTGGTATAAATGGACTTAATGGAATAACCTACTCATTACAGCTTTCAAACATATCATTGTCATACGCTCCAGCAGATTAGGACTATAACTTATAGATGAGCTGTAATGTTAATCTGTATAAAAATGAAACTAGCATAAATGATACTGAGGCGAATTTATATATGCAGTTAAATTCGAATAGTAGAACAAGTTTGTAGCATGATTCAGATCATTGGACTGTTACAGTAAATACAACTGTGCAATCCAAGTCTAGCACCATTACTATATATGCAGAGAATAAAAATGGAGCACATCTTACATCTATGACTATTCCTGTATCGTCATCTGGAGATAAAGGTGATCCTGGAGACGGATCTACTGGACAGACATTCAAAGGTTCGCCTTTAAGAATTGTTGGTGCATGGACAAGTGGCAAAAAGTACTATGATGGAAAGAGAGATGCTGAAAACGGAATATTCTATCAAGACGTCGTACTTTATGAAAACATGTATTATGTTTGCGTAAATACAGATTCCGGAGAATCCGACCATTGGGTAATGACTCCTGATGTTGCTACATATTTTCAGAAGTTCGCAGTTACAGAAAATTTTGTAGCTGATAATATAATAGCAAATTAGGCTTACGTTAAAGAGTTGTCATCAGAAGAAGTTGTTATAATGGACGGTGATGCAATCGTAGCTGGTATGACTTCTAGTAAGGCTATTGATAGTAAATCTGATCTTAATGGGAAAGTTACGAATAAGGGTGATGTTCGTATATGGGCTGGCGAGATATCTAACGCCAATTTGACAACTGCTCCATTCACAGTTACAAACACTGGAAATTTAACGGCACATACAGCCACTTTATATGATGCTACATTTTATGCTACAAATGCCAACGTTAAAATAACGAATGAATTATTTACTGACGTTGGTTAGACTATATTTAACTACGAGAAAGCCGGTCTTTATATATCAGGAAATTCTGAAGAATATGGAGATAGTAAAATGTTCTTCGGAATGCAATCACAATACCCTCTTTAGATAGGTGGTTCAGTTAGTAAGTGTACAACCCCAATTATGTATATATCTAATAAAAACAATGATATTACTATACATCCAGACAAGCTTCTTATGCATGGATAGGGATCAACATTTGAAACATTTGGCGTTTCAGATTTGTACGGTCTTACAAATATATATAAATTAGGAAGATTTATAAGAAATGATTCATTAAAAGCAAATTTAGACGACCAGTGTAGCATAAGTATTGATGCTGGAACATTCGGAAGCATTGGTAGTTCTAGTTACACAATTACATTACCAGACAGTTTAAAAGGAAGAGACATAATTATAGTAAATCCTAAATGGGATAGTCTTATAATATAGGCTCCTGAAGGATATACCTTATATAAATATGGATCTAGTGTTAGTTATGTAGATATGCCTAAATATACAATGGCGCATGCAGTTTAGATAAGTGATAGAGCATGGATTATAGGAATGATGGTATAATTAAACATGAAGATAATTAGATAGAATATACTTCCTCCAAAAGGATTCTTAGCGATTAATTTATTTGGATATCTATTCTGTAAGCCGAATGCTAAGATAACTGATATTACAATCAACCATGAACAGATACATACAGAACAGATGAAAGAAATGCTATATGTACCATTCTATTTGTGGTATGGAGTAGAATGGCTAGTTAAACTGTTCTGTAAAGGAGACGCGTATAGAAATCTTTCCTTTGAGAGAGAAGCTTACGATAACTAGTACAATCTAGATTATTTAAAGACAAGAAAACATTATAATTGGCTTAAAAGACTATTTAAGTAATGTTTGATATAGTATAGAATAAAATACAATTAAGCACAGAAGATTTAGCTATACCACCATTTAAAGACTTCTATAACAATGCTAAAGATAAACAAGAGGCATTAAAGAAGATTGAATTCATAGTGTGGAGATATAAATGGAATAGCCCATATGAGGCGTATCCAGAGAAAGAACGCACATGGAGAGTGGCTGAGGCTGTGTTTAAGGATAAGGATTACAAACCTGATGATGCTGTAAAAGAATTAGCAAAAAAGTTTCAGGAGTTGCAAGAGACTCCTGCTACTCGCTTGCTTAAATCTTCTAAGAGCGCAGCAGAGGGCATTATGAACACGATGGATAGCTATGCTGAAGAAGAGCTTGATATAGATACAGCTAAGAAACTTTCAGCTATATTGAAAGACGTTAGTGGTATTATCAAGTCATTAGACATGGCTACGAAGTAGGCAAAAGCAGAGCAAGCAGAAGCTGGTAGAGTCAAAGGTGGTGGCACTATTGGCATGTACGAATAATTATGATAGACTTTAATTAGAAGCTCCATAATACCGATAAGTTCAGATAGGCAGCCATCTTCTTTGAAAAGCATGGATGCTATACGCTAGCTCCAGTCGGTACTACTGATTATAATAAATATTGGGAGCAAGAAACAGATAGGTGCAAAAATGGTTATATAGCTCCAGACGGAGAAGGTATAACTGGATACAACTACTTCTATTTGAACTATAGTCCAATTTTTAAGCTTGTAGAAACAGAATACACAGATAGAAATGGTGATTTAAGAAAACGAAGAGAACGTATATTACAATTCCCTAGCTTTTGGGATTACGACTATTATTATTTTTGTGCAATAGAAGAAGCTGAATAGCAAGGTAAGCATATGGCTGTTTTGAAATCAAGACAAAGAGGGTATAGCTTTAAAGGTGCGTCAATGCTCGTACGAAATTATATGCTTATTCCTGGTTCTAAGAACTTTGCTGTAGCTTCAGAACAGAAGTTCCTTATTGGTGATGGTTTGCTTACTAAGGCATGGCAGATAATGGACTTTCTTGATCAGCATACAGCATGGGCGAAACAAAGGCTTGTGTCAACCCGTATGGAAAGAGTATCCGGTTATAAGGTTACCGATGAGTTTGGTAAACAGACAGAACGAGGATATCTTTCTAGTATAGTTGGAATAACACTTAAGAATGACCCTGAACGTATTCGTGGTACTCGTGGCAAACTTGTACTATGGGAGGAGGGTGGTAAATTTCCAGACCTTCTTGATGCGTGGCGTATTGAATAGCCATCTGTAGAAACTGATGATGGAGTGGCATTTGGATTAATGATAGCATTTGGAACTGGTGGTACTATTGGGGCGAGTTTCGATGGCCTAAAAGAATTATTCTATAAGCCGAATGCAAATAACGTACTAGCATTTCCTAATATATGGGATGACGGTAGAGAGAATACTGAATGCGGATTCTTTGTTCCAGCTTATTCAAACCTAGAGTCATTTGATGATGATGGTAACCAGGTTTACATGGACAAGGATGGTAACAGCTATAAAGAGAAGGCTATATAGAACCTTATAGATCAGAGAAATAAAATAAAGGACGGTGGTGCTAGTTAGCAATCTATAGACCGTTTTATATCAGAGCGTCCTATAAAGCCAGCAGAGGCTGTATTGGAGCTCGGTAAGAATATATTCCCTAGAAAGTTATTGATGGACCAATTGACCAGAATAAGGACTAACAAGAAGCTTTAGAGTATGAAGCATATAGTTGATCTAGAATGGGATGGAAATGGTCAAGTAAAGGCTACAGAAAAGCCTAATGGTGACATAACTAACTATCCTCTTAAGAAAGGCGATAAGCCTCATGGATCTGTAGTTATATGGGAATACCCAGTAAAAGATCCTCCTTTGGGTTTATATATAGGAGGATGTTTGACCCCTGGAGAAAAGGTTTGTACGTAGCGTGGACTTGTGAATGTAGAGAACGTTACATTAGATGATAAGCTTTTAAACAAAGATGATAAGTTCGTAGAAATAAAGAATTTGCAGAGATACGAAAAAGAGAATGAACCGATCTTTAAAGTAAAGCCATATGGATCGTTTAGAACAACTACATTTACAGGAGAACATCCGATATGGGTTTATGATAAAGGATTCGTGAAAGCTAAAGATCTAAAAGAAGAAGATTGGTTAGAAATACCAAATAGATACGTAAACAATAATTATGTAGATATTGACGAAAAACTTTCTAAGCTTTATTATTTTTACGGGCTTTGGTTGGGCGATGGATTTTGTAGTAAGAGCGGCAATTCTTACGATATATATTTATCAATAGGAAAGGATGAAGAAGACTTAGCGTAGTTCTACGATTCTTTGATACTTGAGTTATTTGATAGAAAATGTATACATATTCATAAAGACAGAGAGCAAACTAGAAGGTTTACTAATAAAGAGTTATTCTTGAAACTTAAGTCTATGTTTGGTTCAAGCGCTTACAACAAAAGGATTCCTGAATTTATAAAGCAATTGCCGAACGTGTACAAAAGGTCATTTATATAGGGATATTTAGATTCGGATGGATCGGTATTCTATGACAATGGAAAAGTTCGAGTAAATTTTACTAGTGTAAATTTACAGCTCCTAGAAGATGTGTAGGACATGTTATTTGGAATGAAGATAGCAAATAGTATAGTAATCCATTAGAAAGAGTGTATAAGCAGACAAGGTATCCATTCAGAACAATCGTATAGAATAAATATAAGTAGAGCTGATCAATATTTACTATAGAACACACCTGTATTTGAGAGCAGAAAAATAAAGCTTCTAAAACAAGCAAAGATACCATCTACATCAAAGATGAAGATTAAATTTATTAATGATGAAGAAATAGGTAATAAAGTATTGTTAAAAATAGACAAAATAGAAGAATCGTCGTATACTGGAATTGTGTATAACTTCGAATGCGAAACACACACATTTATGTGTAGAAACATTCTTACACACAATTGCGACCCGTTAAATATCAGCGGGGTATAATCGAGCAAAAACGGTGAAAGTCTAGAACAGAAAACACCGTGCTAATCTTATAGATTGCGAAAGGCTATAAGACAGTGTAACGCATAGGAGATGAATAAATATAATTCTCCCACGAGTGCTCGACGCCAATTTGGTGATAATATATGCTGAACTACATGGGGACATGTAGAAGTTAAGATAAAAAGCTTAACGATAACAAATTGATGATCATGATGATAGCTTTACAAACTCTCTTGGCTCTACATTTATATTTAAACGTGTAAGGGCTGGGGAAGCATGGACCGATGTAATAGTAGCAGAGTATTCCGGAAGACCGGATACAGCAGAAGAGTACTACGAGAACGTGCGAAAGCTATTAACATTTTATAACGCTAGATTATTATTTGAGAATGAAAGAAAAGGAATCTACCCTTACTTTACGAATAAACACTGCGATTACCTCTTGGCTGATTAGCCAGATAAAATCATATCTGAAGTCTTTAAAGACAGCAAAGTGCAAAGAAGAAAAGGATGCCACATGACCAAGCAGATTAGGGCGTATGGCGAAGGATTAATATTAGAGTGGCTGCTAGATGAATTTGAAGAAGGTCACCCTAATGTAGAAAGAGTATACAGCGAACCTCTAATAGAAGAGCTTATAGAGAACGATGGTGTACGAAATGTAGACCGTGTGATAGCTTTGTGTATGGTAATGATATACAGAGAGGAGCTCTATTAGGTAAAGGTGTCGTCTGCAAAAGAACAAAACAAATAGGTTGAACTCTTCGAGATGCCGTTATTTAGCAAACAATGGTTTGAAGAAGATAGCAGCACAAGTGAAGACGGTATACCGATATTCACATTTTAATACATGGAAGATAACTTATACAATTCAGCTTTCCCCAGACAAAAGCTCCCTCTTTCAAAGAAAGGAAAGAAGTGGCAGGAAGATTGCGTTAACTATATTATAGGTGAAGGTAACGTAACATCTGGAGGAAATAGTACATCATATTACGGAGAGCTGTAGACCTATTATAATTTATATAACAGCATCTTCGACGAGAAGGATTTTAAATCAATTACAAACCCATTCAAGGTCGAGGATGGTTTTCCTGCTACTCCTCACGACTTTAATATTATAAGACCTAAAGTAGATTTGCTTATAGGTGAGGAAACGAAAAGGCCTCTTAATTTCAGAGTTATCAGAACTTCATAGGAGGCTACATCAGAAATGCAGGAGAAAGAGAAATAGATGATTCTACAATATATAGAAGCAGCTATCACAGCTAATATGAGCCCAGAAGAAGCTCAGTAGTTCCAGCAGTAGCTACAGTCTGGAGAAATTATGCCACCAGAGTAGATAGCTAAGTATATGGACAAAGACTATAAAGATATTGTAGAGAATACTGCATATCATTCTCTTACTTATCTGAGAGAGAAGCTTGATCTTGACAACGAGTTTATCAAAGGCTGGAAGGACGGATTGATCTCAGGTAGAGAAATTTATTACGTTGGCGTACTTAATGCAGAGCCATATGCGGAGAGAGTTAATCCTATATGTTTCTCTTACGACAAGAGTCCAGACCTTGATTTTATTGAGGATGGATCATGGTGTTGCAGAAAGATGCGTATGCCTATAACTGAAGTATACGATAGATATTACGACAAGCTTGAAGAGAAGGATCTTGATAAGCTTGAAGAAATGATTGGTTCTACTCCTGGTAGAAACCTCGGAGATAGAAGCCCTGTTGATATGGGTATACAGTTACGCATATATGACAATCCAATATTTGAAGGATCAGGTAAATCGCTTGTAAATGTATGGCATTGCTGCTGGAAGTCTTTTAAGAAGATCTTCTACGTAACTACTACAGATGATGCTGGACAGCCTCAGATCAATATAGTTGATGAAACATATCAGCCTGTTGGTAATGAGGTTAGCGTAGAACCAGATTGGATTATAGAAGTATGGGAAGGGTACAGGGCTGGTAGTGATTTGTATTTTGGTATACAGCCTATTGAATATCAGCATGTAAGTATCGATAACCCTAATAGCCAGAAACTTCCTTATTGTGGTGCTATTTATAGTAATACAAATAGTAAGCCTAGATCATTGGTTAGTATTCTTAAGCCATTACAGTATATGTATATTGTATTGTGGTATAGACTTGAGTTAGCTATCGCTAGAGACAAAGGAAAGGTTGTAAACATGGATATTACATAGATTCCTAAGTCTATGAATATTAGTCCAGCTAAATGGATGCACTACCTGTCTAGTGTTGGCGTTAACTTTATTAACCCATATGAAGAAGGCTGGAATATCCCAGGAAGAGAAGGTGGTAAGCCTGCTCAGTTTAATCAGATAACGGCATTGGATCTTACAATGTCTAATGTCATAGCTGAATATATATAGCTAATGGATAAGATAGAAGAGCTGGCTGGAACAATCTCTGGTATTACATAGCAGCGTGAAGGAGCAGTAAGCTCATCAGAGATGGTAGGTAATGTAGAAAGATCTGTTGTACAGAGCTCGCATATTACAGAGCCATTATTCTGGGTCCATAACCAGTGTAAGCGAAGAGTGCTTAATATGCTTCTTAATACAGCTAAGGGTGCTTGGGAAGAGACTGGTAAACAGAAGCTCCAGTATATCTTTGATAATGGAGAAAGGGCGTTCCTGGATATTACTCCTAAGTTCTACTATGAGGACATGGATGTGTTCGTAAGTGATACATCTAAGGATCTCGAGAACATACAGAAGCTTCAGCAGCTTATATAGCCAGCTATGCAGAATGGTGCTAGTTTGCTTGAAGCCGCAGAAATTCTTACAAATGATAACTTCAATATCATTAAGCAGAAGCTTAAGGATATGCAGACTAGACAGGAGTAGATACAGCAACAGCAGCAGGAAGCAGAAGCTCAGCAGCAGCAGCAGTTACAGCAGATGCAGAATGAGTCTAAACAGCAAGAGCTTATGTTACAGGAGGCTCAGATGGATCTTCAGAGATATCAGATTGATCAAGATAACCAGACTAAGATAGCTGTAGCTCAGATCAACGCTTATCGTGGAACCGAGGAATTAGATCAGGATCAAAACGGAATCCCAGACCCAATCGAAATTGGCAAGCAGGCTATTGAGCAGCAGAAGATTAATCAAGAGGCTTACAATAAGCGTTACGAGGCTAAGCAGAAGCGCGAGATAGAAGATCAGAAGATTCAGCTTGAGAAGGATAAGATGAAGCATGAGACAGAGCTGTAGAAGGCTAAAGATGATGCTGCTTATGAACGCGAGAAGCTTAAGGCTCGCACGGCCCTTAAGAACAAAACGGTTGGCGAGAAGTAATGAAGTTCGATAATAAGACATTTTAGCAGAAGTACGAAGCGTGGAAGAATGGCGCTGATTACTGGAAGGATATTAGAGGAATCAACTTGGGTGGAGACACCCAGGCTGAGGAACCTAGTCCAGAAGAGCAGTAGTAGATTGATCAAAGTGTGCAGTCTATACTTAATGCTTATAATGAAGGAAAGGATGTTAATATAGCTGAAGACATTATCAAGCCATTACCTTTTGATACTCCATTAAACGAAGAGCATCCTATACTTCATAAATATAAAGGTGGAAAAGATGATTCTATTAATACTTTTGTTAACAGAATGGGTCCTCTTGTAGGACAATAGCTAAACAGATATGGTTACGGTGATGCTGCATATTATAATGTAATGCGTTAGCTTGCGTACGAATCTAATTATGGTAGATCTAGAGTTGCTAGAAGATAGCATAATTACGGTGGAGTAGGCTGGAATGGTAAGACTTACACTACATACAAGAGTGATGCAGACTTTGTTAAAGACTATGTAAGGCTTATGCATACAAGATACGGAGCAGCGCTTAGAGCTAAATCTACATATGATTATGCTAGATCTCTTAAGTAGAAAGGGTATTACGAAGATTCTCTTTAGAATTACTCAAGAAACCTTAATGGCATGAATAGCCTTGTTAGAGCAGCTCGCAATCACAAGAATGCTCATAAGGATGCTTATAACTATAATGTATAGCTAAATGACCTTGAGCAGGATTATGAAGATGCAAAAAATGCTAGTCCTATAATTATCAATTCGCCATCTACAAAATAGCCTAGTACTATTAGAGCAGATGTTCCGATAACTCTACTTGGCCCTACTTAGGAAGAGATAAAAGCTCAGCAATAGAGTGATCTTAATAAGTATAAACAGTAGATGTACGATAGGATAACATAGCCTTCACTTCCGAATATACTAAACTTGCTTCCATAGAATAACTTTGGTAAAGACTCTTACGGGTAGAAGTTCTGGTGGAGAAAAGGTAACAATCTTAAATTGATGTAATTATGACACAGATAGAAAGTCCTAAGCGAAAGATGCAGAAGAAGAATGACTATCAGCGTCATAAGCTCTTTCGTAAGATTAAACGTAGAAGAAAAGCATAGGCTGAAGCAGAATAGCACATGGCTGAAAAATAGCTTAGAAAGAAACTTAAGATTCCTAAGTTTGGAAGTGGCAAAGATATTAATATAAAGAAATCTAAGCGCGGAACATTTACCAAAGCAGCTAAATAGCATGGCATGAGTGTTCAGAGTTTCGCTAATAAAGTTTTAAGAAATCCAAGCAAGTATAGTGCAGCTATGAGAAAGAAAGCAAACTTTGCGCATAATGCAGCAAGTTGGAAACATTAAACATTACACGGGTTCGACTCCCGTGTAGCGTACAACAATTAAAAATATTAACTTAGTTATAATTTAAATTATGGCAAGAAAGAAGAAAAATCCATTAGGTGATTTTGAAGACGCTTTGAGCTCTCTCGGGTTCGGTGGCCAGGAAGGTGGCGACAGCGTTACAGACATCGATAACCAGGATGTGGTTAATCAGGTGTTAGACGACCCTAATGATGATGTTGAAAATTTAGACAATCCAGATGACGATAAGTCTTCTGAGGATAATAAAGATAATAAGAATGTAACTGGTGATCCTAATGCTCACGATGATGAGACAGAGATCCCAGATAATATTTTAAATAATAATACGTCCGACACAACTACAGTTGACAACGAATAGGATAACGACAATGATGATAATGATCAGCAGACTGACACTGACGTCGTAGATCCTGGAGAAGCAGAATAGATTGGTGCTTTCTTTGACGCATTCGCTGAAGCTAATGGTTGGAGTGTTGATGCAGACGAGAAGCCTAAGTCAGTCGAGGACCTCGTGGAGTATATCAAAGATGTCGTAGATGAGAATTCAACCCCACAGTACGCCGATGATCGTATTGCTAAACTTGATCAGTACGTAAAGAATGGTGGCAAATTTGAAGACTTCTATCAGACACAACAGAAATCTATGTCTTACGATAGCATAGATTTGGAGGACGAATCTAATCAGAAAGCAGCTGTTCGTGAGTTCTATAAATTGTAGGGCATGAATGACGAACAGATTAGTCGCAAGATTGAGCGCTATGAAGATGCTGACATGCTGGAAGATGAAGCAGCTGATGCTGTAAATTATCTTAAGGCGTACGAGCAGCAACAGCAAGAGTATATGGCTCAGCAACAGGAAGCTCAAAGACAGGAACAGGAGCAGAAGGCTGCATAGTTCATGGACGACCTTACATCTAGTATTAATGGTCTTACTAATATTAGAGGTATCAATATCCCAAAGGAGGATAGAAAAGCGTTGTTCGATTATATTACAAGAACTGATGCAGACGGTTTAACAGAGTATCAGAAGGCTTTTAATAATAACCTTGTTAACAATTTGATAGAATCAGCCTACTTCACAATGAAGGGTGATGCTCTACTTGGCGAAGCACAGCGCAATGGTCAGACATCTGCTGCGAGTAAACTTAGACAAATGCTCAAACACCAAACAAAAAATCATACATCATACAATGTTGGGCATGAAAAACAACCTCAGGCATGGGATCTCGCGTCAAAATACCTATGATGAGACAATTAACATATTATGAATAATTCAAGTTCTTTATTAAATAATCTTCAGCTCTACCGTGGTAAGCGTTTTGCTGACTTGGTAGACGAAAACATGATTGCTAACGCAATGCTTACAAAGCCTCATGAAGTAGCAGGCTTGTTGTCATTGGTTTTTGGTACAAAGGATGATGGTATTTCAACTACCATCGACTTGCTTACTGGTGGTCTTGGTTCAACCATGACTATCGAAAACAGAGAATATGAGTGGTCTGTAATGATTGATGCTGATCACGCTGTTAACATCCGCTACGCTAAGTGGAATGGTAAGGAGATTACTCCTAAGTCAATTACAAATGGTTTGACTCCAGGTATTAATAATACTCCTATTTATCTTGGTCTCGAAGAGAAGTGGTTCGGTCCAGGTGCAATCCTTGCATTTGACAACGTAAACTTCCAGGTACGTGTAAACGGTACTCCATACCAGGATGGTAGCACATGGGTATACGAGTGCTACGTAGCAGAAGGCTTCCAGGGTTCTTATATTCCTTGCGAGTATTTGCTCCCAGGCCGTCAGGTAGACCGTATCGGTTCTGCATACGAGGAGTACAGTGATGAGGCGGATATCATCAACTATCAGACTCCATTTAAGATGCGTAATAGCTTGATGACTATGCGTCTTACTTACGATATCACTGGTGATGCTTATTCTACAGTATTGGCTATCGCTTTGACTGATCCTGAGACAGGTAAGAAGTCTTATTTGTGGTCTGACTATCAGTATTGGAAGGCTCTTCGTGAGTGGAAGAAGAGAGAGGAGAAGCAGTTGCTGTTCGCTCACTCTAACCGTAACGCAGATGGTACTTACAATTTGAAGGGTACTAATGGTCGTTTTGTTCCAATCTCTGCAGGTTTGTTCGAGCAGATTGCTCCAGCTAACGTACGTTACTATACAAAGTTGACTACAGAGCTGTTCGAGGATTACTTGTTCGATCTCTGCTACAATATCATTGGTACTAACGAGCGTAAGTTCGTTGCTTTGACCGGTGAGATGGGTATCCGTGAGTTCGACCGTATCTTGAAGGAGAAGGCAGCTAGCTTCAATATGATTGACACACACTTCATTACAGGTTCTGGTCAGGATCTGAAGCTGGGTGGTCAGTTCACAACTTACACTATGACTAATGGTATTGAGTTGACAGTTAAGCGTTGTGCTATGTTTGATAACATGGAGATGTTCCGTCAGCTTCACCCATTGACAGGTAAGCCATTGATGTCTTACACATTCTTGTTCGTTGATCTTGGTCGTCGTGATGGTCAGGCTAACATCGTTAAGGTATGTCGTAAGGGTCGTGAGTTCGTACAGTGGTGTACTGGTGGTTCTGTATTGCCAAACGGTTATGCAAACAACATCAACACTATGCGTTCTAACAGCCGTGATGGTTACCAGGTACACTTCCTTGGTGAAGAGGGTATCATGTTGAGAAACCCATTGTCATGCGGTATCTTGTATTGTGATGCTGAAGACCAGGAGACTATTGCAGTCGAGAACAGAGCAGCAGAGCTTGCGTAATTAATAAAATAATATACAATGTTCAACCCCACCCAAAATCGGGTGGGAGCTTGGCATTGCAACAACTAATTGAAAAATTATGGTAGTTGAATTAAAGATCAGAAAGAAAAATCCCTGGGCTGGATTGTTAAAGTATAAACATTGTTTTGATTATATTGCACCTTACTTTACCAGATCTGGGTCGATATACACAGGTTTAACACCTGAGGACGAAAAGAAATTTGAAAAGGAGCTTGGTTATCCAGAAGGCCATCTCGCTAAAAATTCTCCATTCTGGAATACATTCTGTGTTAAGGTTGGTTCTAAGAGTACTATTCTCGATGACTCATTCCCACGACAGGCTATGATTATTAAGTTCCTTGAGGGACATAAGAGAGTAGCTACATCACTTGATAAACTCAATGCTGGTAAGGATTATCTGCTTATTAATAGACAGGCTGAAGCTATTGAGAAGAATAAGATTAACAAGCTTCGTAGAGACGCTATTATTGCTTTTGGCAAGCTTTCTCTTGAAGAAATGCGTAAGTGCCTTAGATTGTTCGGCGTTAGTGCTGATACAATGTCTAATGAGCTTGTAGAGTCTACATTGTTCTCATTGGTTGATAAATAGCCACAGAACTTCTTTACAAAGTGGGTTAATAACAAGACAAAGGAAACAGAGTTCTTGATCGAGAGTGCTATTGCCAAAGGTATTATCCGTAAGGATAGAACACAGTATTACTATGGTTCTGAGATGCTTGCAGACTCATTATAGGATTGTATTGCATACTTGGACGCAAAGAAGAATCAAGACTTAAAGATCTCGATTATTAATCAGGTCGAAAATAAATAATTAAACTAACGACGTATGACGCATAGTGATATTTATACTAAGTTTATGATTGAATATGACAAGGCAAATATAACTTCGTCATATCCGTCGCTAACTAAATATGAGATTGCCACAATACTCGATAAAGCCTACCTAGCTCTTATAGCTCAAAAATATACAGGAAATAATCCTAGAAGGTCAGCGTTTGAGTCAGATATGAAAGCAATCGAAGATTTATAGCCATTGATTAACAAATTAACTGCCATTGGTAGTGTATCTGGCGATAATAGCTATACATTCGCTACGCACACTATAGATAATCTTGTTTTATACATAATTGATGGACAGATTGAAATCAAAGAGAATATTACTTCTCATGATAACAAGAACCATAAATATGAAAATATAGTATTCGTATCGCATGATGTTGCTAAAAAATTTAAGGTAACAAAAACAAATCTACCTTGGATTGAGTAGCCTGTAGGATGCATAGAAAACAACAATGTTGTGGTATATGTAGATCCAATGGATGTACAATATAATGGAGCTCAGTCAACGGCTGAATTCACATATATTAAACGTCCTGCAAAATTTGCTATTGGACCAGGACTATCAGTAAACGACTATGATTTCGGATAGACTAAATTTGAATTATCTGATAGCATGGCAGAGGAATTAATTAATTTGGCAATTATTATGTCTACCGAGATTGTAGAATCTAGTAGACTTACTACTAAAGCTAATACTAGACCACTTGAATCATGACAAGAGAAGAAACACGAAAACTTGGTATTGAGTTTGAACGTAGACTAATTGAAGTATATCCTTAGTTTGCGTCAGAACAAAAACTTAGCACCGATACAATATATTCATTCTTAAGCGAGTTCTAGACACAGTATGTAAAAATGCTGTATTCTACAGAAGATGATTTTCAACGTGGTACTAGACGAGCTAAAAGAATAAGCGATGTTAGCAGATCTTTAATTAGGAGAGTTAATATAAAGACATCAAATGATGATGGCTTATATAAATTGCCTGAAGATTATGCAATGTACGTAAGATCTGAAAGCATCGTTACAAAAAATTATAAAAGTGATAAGGTTTTAGAAGGTGGTGTAATTACACCAAATATACTTATTAAGCAAGAAGATGTAGACAACGTAATCAATGCGTACTACAACTATAACGGGATTATAAAAAATCCATTAGTTATATTTGAAAGCACTAATTATACAAGTAATTAGTTTAAGGTTATATCTGACGTATATACATAGATAGATAGTGTGGATCTTACATACTATTGCCAGCCTAATGCATTCAATGTATTAAAGTTTAATGACAGCGATCAGTCTGCTGGAGCTGTACATAGTTATTGTTCGCTTCCGTATTCATGTTTTGAAGAGCTCGTGTCAGGTGCTGTAGACATGTATTTGACTCAGTATAAACTAAAACTTGCTTAGGGTAATTCTAAATAGAAATCACAACCAAAATAGTAGGAGGCTGAGTAATGAGGAATATAGATATTTTAGTAGGGCTAGAAAGAGAGATAAATAAATTTGATAGCCAGCTAGACAAACCATCTACTGACGAATCTTTATTCTGGCTCAATTAGGCTGTTTGTAAGTTTATTAAGCTTAGATTTAATAGCGATCTTGTTCACGGAACTTCGTACGAACAAAATGAAAAGCGTAGAGAAGATCTTATTAAACTATACGAATAGAAGACTTACACATCAACAAATATGACTGTAGATGAAAGTCAGCCGTCATATACATCTTACACTATAATCTATCCAGAAGACTTCATGTTCTCACTCAATGAGGACGTCGTAATAAGCGATCTTGATGGAGAGAATAAAATCAATACATGCATGTTTGAGTGCACGTAGGATAATTTTATGTACAGAGTTAACAACAGTCTTACAGACTTCCATTACAGATTTCATAGAGCTAGACCTCTACGTGTAAGAAATTCTAATGGATGTATGTTGCTAACAGATAAACAATATAAGATTAGTAAATATTCTTTAGGTTATCTCAGAAAGCCTACAGAAATAACACTCGATAATCCTTATGATGAATATGAGGATTTCGAGGATATTATTATGCCCGAGATTATAAAGATTGCTGCTCAAATGTATTTAGAAAATAAGAAAGACGAGCGCTATAGAACTATAACTCAAGAGGTAAATACACAAGAATAATAATTTTAACGTGGAAAGCCCAGCTAGTTAGGTCTAGCATTAACATTATAGGGTGAGTAGAAAAAATTAATTTTAATATGATTACATATGTAAATACAGTCCTTGTTTCTAACAAGAACGGTGAGACACTTGCTACAGCCGAAGATTTGGCTGGCAAGGAAACAAAAGCAGAACTTAAGCCATTGGTTGGTAAGTTTGTATTTATGAACTGCGATCCATCTGCACAGGATGGTACAGCTATCACAGATGTTTATTCTTATGATGAAAACGCAGATCGTTTCAAGATTGGCGTTATTACATCTGATAGTTTTTAGAAGGTTGGTAAGGACGGCACCGTTAAGTTTGTCCCAGTTATTAAGTGGTCAAATATCATCAATGTTGCAGATATCAAGTCTGTAACAAAGCTCGACTATAAGGACGATGCTGAAGATCAGATCACAATAGACTTTACAAACGTACCGACAGAAACACTTAAGGTTCTTGCCCAGGGTGGTTGCCCTGTGGTACTTCGTCTTACATTTAAAGATATGCCAATGCGCTATCGTAAGTGGACAGAGTCTTATAGCTACGTTACAGAAGTTGGTGACGGTGTTGAGCAGATTATCGCTGGTCTTGTAAAGGATATTATTCGTGCTCCAAAGCGTCAGAGAGTATACGCTAAAGCTGATGAGAAGAAGCTCATTCTTACAGCAATGAAGTATGATGACGATGAGTCTAATAGAACAGAAAACGTATACATGAAGGGTCGCTTTGATGCAAATATGTATTGGATGAATCCAGCTGCTCCAGGTTGGGCATCTAATAACAAGTATGATCTTGGTGCAGCTTTCTCAAAGAAGGAAGGTACAACATACCCTGCTTCAGCTAAGCTTGTTCGTGATCGCGAACGTGCATCATTTGACTACCAGGGTGTTTTGCATCGTAGCTGCTGGTACGATCCTCAGCCAGCTATGGTTACAAATATCGATAACAAATACGATGGTATCACAATCGAGTTCGAGAACCAGTATAGAACAGCTGATGATTTGTGGCGCAGAACAAAGCAGACAGTTGAGATTTATGCCTCTAATAATGGTGAAAAGTTTACAACTGGTGCTGTAGAGATTGCTAGTGGACTTGTAGAGAAGCTTCAGAATATGATTCAGGCTCGTCAGAACATAGCAAATCCTATTAGTAATGCAGACGCATACGACGAAAAGAAATTTTAATATTTAGCCGGGGTGGGGTAATAAGCCCTATCTCGGCTTTTTGTTTTTAAATACATATCAATATGCAAAAAATCAGAATCGGAAATGATATTAGAATAAATATATCACTTGTTGATAAAACAGAATATAGCGCATCTAATATCAAGAATATAAAATGTTATTTGGTTAATAAAACATTAACCGAGAGCATGAATAAAAAATGCTGCAATAGTTAGTATTTGCTAAATTGGTGTGGATGTCCTACGTATCACGTATTGCCTCATTGTAGAAATAAATTCTACTATAACGGAAGAGATTTTGACTGCAAGTGTGAAATGGATAAATATAGACCTTTGGACAAAACAAAATATCTCATGGAGTCTGAATTAGACGCAAACAATAATGTTATAAATGCGTACTTCCCATCAAAGGATTAGATATGCGGAGTATATCAGTTAGTTGTTGTTGTGGAGACATTTGTTCCTGGTTGGGGAAAAAGACAGCTTAAAACTAACACAATAGACTATGGCGAGATATTTGAAATCGTTGATAAAGGTGTAGAGCAGACTGGTGGTATAACAATAACAACCGGAGTTGATCCTTTGATTAATTCTGGATTTATTGGATATTTGGCAGTAAGACCATTTGCCGAAGATGAAGAAAGCGATAGCGAAAAGGGCTTTGATAGATCTGACGATGGATACGAAAATCCGTCCCAGGAAACGTATGATAAAGTAGGAATACAGAATGTAGATCCTAATCTACTTCTCGAAGTTCATGATTTATCAAGATTTTCAACTATAGTAAATTATGTAGATGGCCAATATTTGTGGGTAATGTCAAAAAAGCCTATTAAAAACCTTATTGACGGAAGTATGAATAATATACCATTTACTACTGTTTAGTACAATGCTGAAACAGGATATTATTATTATGCAGGTTCTAACCCAGTACTTAAAAATACTATGTCTGGAGGAGTTTCTGTAAAGGCAATATTCTAAAATGACTAATTATGGCAGATATTAAAAACTCGTATATAAGACCAAAGAAAGAGGACACAATCGTATACGGAAGGATTGTTAGTGCGTCTACAGAAGGCGTTGTGGCAGATGCTGGACAAATATACGACGAATAGCTCAAAGTTGGTCAGCACGAATTAAATGAGCGAATTGTAAAGAGCGGCATTGGATCATTTGCCGGAATACCTACATATACAAAAGATATCATAGATGGCGTAGACCCTAGTGACATCCCTGATAAATACATACTTATAGCTGATAAAGAAAGTGACCTAAAAGTAAAACCTTCTAGAGAGGTTGAGGTAAATGGTACATATGTCGACATTTTGTTTTCTGCCATAAGAGCTTTATAGAGCGAAGTGGCAAAAATAAGGAATACGTTTAGATACGGACTCAATTCGTATACAGATGAAAATACATTAATGTCATCTGTTGTAGATGGTATTTCTGATCCAGACGATGAGCCACTGTGGGCGGTTGATAAAGAAGATTTATCATCTGTTACACGTCTTACAATAGGTTAGGGCTGTGAACTTACGCCAGAATCAAACTTAGGCTATGATGAAGAAGGTATAGTAAAGGTTACCGGGGAAGCTACATGGAATGATGATTAGACTGTAAAATAGGTTACAGATCCTAAGATTTTTATGTATTTCACTGTAACTAATCCGGATGTAACCATACATTTAACAAATGGAGAAAACCAGACTCGCTTTAACATAAATTCAATAGAGCTACCAAAAGCTGATGCATACAATATAATGGTTTGTATTAGTAGAACGGTAGAAGATGCTGGTAGTAGATATATATACATTAGTATCGGTGATGCTATTCACGACAAGGTATACAAATAGGGTTATTATTATGATGGTAAGCTAAATAAAATACGAAACGATATCGGATATTCGTATTATCCAGACTGGGTTACGTTCAAAGATACAAACGTTTCCATGTTTGATATATGCTCTAAGTTCTAGGACTTTTCTAACCAGGTTATTCCTAGCGCACCATCTGAGTAGAATTACAAATATAAAGTATCACACATAACAATTCGTTCCGTAAAATCAGAAGATGTACTTTAGAAGATAAAGAATCAAATTCAGAATAACGAATTAACCTTTGTTGAAAGTACAAAGAATTTATGGATTAAAAATAATGATAAACTAGTTAAAATTGCTGCTGGTGGCGGTACAACACCAGATGACGGTATGACAGAAAGTGAAGTATTAGACTTGCTTAAGAAGCAAGGTATTATTCGCGAGGATGGTGAAAACCTACGAATAACAGACCTTTCAGATATTACATTTATTCACCAAGACACTGGCAAGAAGTACAAGTTCTTTATCAATGAGTCTGGAGATCTTATTAATCAAGAAATTCCTAATGACGAAGATCTGCTTTCTAATAGAGTAATCGCTAGTGGCGTTGACCTGGATAGCTGGAGTGCTAGAGGATTTATTGGCAGACTTAGATTAGCCGAATATAATAAAGCAAACCCATCTAGTAGATTATCTGAAACACAAAACATTGGATTATATTCTGATAGAATAAAAATTGGTGCATTCTATGCGCCGTTGGATACAGATATCGTACACGGTTGTACGAGAGCATTTGTTGAACTTGAGAATACATCTGATAGCGACTTTTGTTTGCAGGGGTGCTACTTGCACTACACTAGACCAACAGACGATAAGCAGACTGTATATCATTTACCGCTTACTGGTACAATAAAGGCGGGCGGTACATATGTTATCGCAGGAGCTTATTATGGTGACAAGAAAGACGAAAACGCTTATATTAAGGTAGACTCATACGATCAAGAGTGGTATGAAGATGGTAAATTAATTGATTTTGCAATCAATACAAGTTCTATTCTTGGTAATGGTTTTGCTTTAACATATGGTAACGAGGAATTAACTCCAACAACATATTTATGGAAAGCTAACGATAGCTCTGTAACTATATTTAACGATACTAAGACTTACCCTAACTTATATGATCCATCGTTCATTGATGCAATTTATTTCTTTAAAGGTGTTATAGATTCTTCTAAGACAGGGTATTGGGCAAAGCTTGTACTCGATATCAAATCGAATACAATGTATAAAAATACATTTGAGCTTGATCCTGCACAGCAGGCTTATCAGTCGGCAAATGTTAAAGATAGCTCTAGAGCAAGATGGGCTAGTACAGCAGATGTTTGGATTGTGGACCTTAGTTCACCAATGATTAGTTTTCCGCATTCTAAGGAATAGTATAGTGTAGCTAATTTCGCACCAAAGGCATCTTACTTAAATAAGAATGTATGTACAGATAAGTCTAAGCTTAATGTAACTAAGCCAAATATGGTTACATGTTCATTTGGTGTAAACATGCATAAGGATAGAGCGTTTAACTGGATATCTGTAGGATACCATGATGAGTATATATGGATTAGATAGAAAGGGTAGACAGACTGGACATCTCGATTTGAATCTTACAAAGAAGTAGAAAATGCCATTACGAAAGACACGTCTTATCCTAGGAGAAAAGAATACTCTAAGGACGTTAACAACATTGTCTATAGTAGAATTGTAAGCAGATTCCCAGCAGACGGCACATAGTATACATCTCATAAATGTGTAATTAATGTTGCTAATTCTGCAGTTACAGGAGGCCCTTAGGTTTGGGAGTACGTTGTTGGTAGACCGGACGCTAATGGTAATCCTGGTTCATATGTATCAGATGTACAGACATTTACGTTGTATCCAGAAACGTATAAGCCAGTTATTTATCAAACAACAGACTAGCAGGGATTCGATTGGTTGTAGTATCAGGTTTGGGCAGCAGCAGCAAACAAGCTGAATGAAAAGATTGCCGAAGACCAAAAGAGCAGCAATATCATTCCTATTGTTATGAATACTGGAGATATGACACAGAACGGAACAAGAATCAACGAATGGTTTGATTACTACAATGCTGGCCATGTTTTGTTTAACAAGTTTGAGCAGATGAATGTTGTTGGTAACAATGACCTTTGTGGTACAAATGTGACAGATCTTGGAACCGGTGACGACCTTGGTAAATCAAACTCTTTCTACTTCCACGTATTCTATTGTTACGATATAGATGAGTCGGTATTCGTTCCTATTGTGAATAATAAATACATTCCTTCTTTGTACTATTTCGAGTCAAAGAATTATAGGTTTATTATGATTAACAGCGAGATTACAATAATTAACTGCAATCAGTGGTTCAATCTTAAAGATGGTAGTGATACGATAAATATTTACACTGGCTACACTATCGGAACAAATAAGAAGTATGTTAGTAGCTTTACATCAATCTACACAATGGTTTACAATATGCTTGACACTAGCAAAAAGTGCATAGCTGCTTGTCATGAAATGCCGTTTACCGTTATTACCAATAGCAGTATCTCCACTGGATAGGAATAGTACTCTAGATCACTTGGACCTAATGGTGCTGCATTAATCGGTAGTCATTGCAATTAGATTGATATGACAGAAACTGGTGCTGGTACATACTGGCTTAGTAGACTTCTTGAGTATAAAGGAGTAAAGCTTATGATCGGTGGTCACAAACACACATACGCTTGTACGTACCCTGTTAGAGAATACTTCTTCTTTGGACAGGATAAAAACAGCAAAGATAATTTTGCAGAGTATTCGATGAGCAATACATTGTAGAACGATAATGTTAAATTTGTTGCAAATGGTAAAGATTATACAAAATTCCCTTTAACAAAACGAGAGGATGTAGGACAGGCTCCTACTGGCTTCTTCCCATATACAAGTGCACCTAATCTTGAAGGCGGTGTAACTTATTTTATGTGTTAGGCTACAGGATTTAAACTTACATCAAATAAAGAGCTTCCTTCTGCAAACTAGAAGTTCTCTATAGCTGTACCAGAAACAACAGTTAAAAATGGAAAGGATACAGCTAATGTTAATTAGAAATATCCTATGTTTGGCATTATAAGACTCTCAGATTCTAATTACAATGTTGAACTTGTTAGAATAGCTAACATTCTTACACCTACAGCTAAATTTACACAGTATGATTACTCTACATCTCCTATGAAGTTACAGTACTTTAAGTAGGTTTCTGATAACAACTACGGAGAGTGGGTTGACATAGAAACAATAATGCTTACAGTATGAGATTAAATAACAATTCTAAGATTGTTAGTGATGACGATATAATAATGTCGGATGGCTCTTTGATGCTGTCCGACAAATTGTCGTCTATAACTAATGATGTAAATTCGCTTAAGACAAATGTTAAGTGGATTTATAAATATGGCGGAGTCGGTTCTGGCTCTGGTCCTGGTGGTGGAGGTGGCGATAAACCATTTAGTGTATTTGCGTCGCTTAATGGTATTTAGATTAAGGGTAACAATATTGTTCTTAATGGAATAGATACATATCCACTTCTTATTATAATAAACAACCCAAATGGTGGTAAGTTTAATGTAACATACTCGTACACAACAAAAACTGCTAGTGGCGGAGAAACCACTCAGACGAGAACTTAGATTTTATCTATCGAAAACGCGTTTAGATTTTAGACGAATATTAATCTTAATACAAACGCTACGCTTACTATTACCGTAACAGATGGTAATGACACATAGCAGGTATCATGTCAATATATAGTTACTCCGTATTCGTTCGATGTATCACTTGTTGATGATAAAGGTAAGAAGTATTTAACAGATAGTAATACGTATGAGATCTTTATAGAAACGGCAAGAGATACTGGTCTTAATATAAAGGTTGACTATGTAGTTTCTATTTCCGCAACAATAAACTACTCGGCTAGGTTTAATGGATAGGACTTAAGTTCTGGCAGTATTGAAGATCAAAAAGGATCACTTATATTTCCTATAGATAAGAGTAATTTTACAAACGATAAATCTGGACTTTACTCTGCCGTATTTAATACGCAGATTATACCAGATGGTTAGGAAATGATATCAAATGATCAGACTGTAAACATATCTCTTATACCTAACGAGTTGTACTGTTTAATATCTCCAGATGTTGGTGTTATATACAATACTAAACAGACCGAGGGATAGTATATTTATAATCCTGGATATATTCAGTTTAACTATAGAATATATGAAGGTGTAAACAATAACAGAAGTTACAATGTTTTCGTAAAGATTAACGGAGTATCAATGTTCGAAAACGGTCTCATTGTAACAGAGCGCCAATAGAACTCATTTAAGATTCTTGCTACAAAAGCTGGAGAAAACACAATTGAAATAAACGTTTCAGGATACAGTGCTAAATATTATTTTTATGTAAAAGAATCCGAAGATCAACTTGATTGGTTTGAAAATTCATAGTAGTGGAGTTAGTACTATTATAGAATTAATACTTGTACAGATAATTTTAAGCAGTATCTAGCTAACACAAGTATATCTTAGACTGTTAACTCTAATGCTATTAGAATAACAGGTATCGAGCCTCCGCAGGTTAGTGGTACAGGAAACATTTGTACACATATAGCTATAGGTTTACAATTTAATCATATAAACTCTGATAATGCTACTATTATAAGTTTGTACAACGAAGGAGATTCTCCAATTATGACGATAGGGTAGCAGATGACAACTAGGGGCAGCTCGTTCGTAGATTGTTATGTATAGAAGCAAAACGATGCAGATAAAGATGATCTTACAAAATATCACCTATTGTAGGTTTTCTCAAATTTTGTAAAAAAAGATGGAAACGACTCATACTACGACACTTCTATATATATTGATGGACGAATGGAGGCATCATTCTCTAACTTGTTCAACGCTCCATTGCTTGTAAAACAATTATAGATAAATCCTGCTAATGTTTACATCAATACAATAGATGTTGATTATCTGCCTGTATCTGGTATTGGAGAGAACGGAGATTACGACGTATATCAATATTATCTTAAATATAGATCAGAGATAATTCGTGAACAAAACGAAGAGTTTTAGCAAGAACTTATTTTGAAACAATATTTAAAAAAGTTTAATGTTGGAATAGATGGCAGAGTTATTACCGATGGTGCTACAATTAGTGATATCGCCGCAAATACATCAACTCCGGTTCTTGTTATGACATGCCAAGATAATGGTACGGGAACGCCAATGATATAGAGGCTTGAGAAAAACTACGGTGAGGATGGAACCGGCGAAGGATCTGATCTTAATTTTCCAGTATCAATTGAATGGAGTTCTGGAAAATCCGCGTTAACAGAAGTTAAGGTGCCAGACTCATTTACTAATGCACAGTTTAGAGCATCGTTACAAGGTTCTTCTACAAAATTGTATAGGGTTAAAAACTTTACATTGGCAATAGAAAATACCGACCAATCTGAAACTGCTGACGTTTACTTATACTCTCCTAATTTTAATCAAGATAACCCTGATACATTTTTACCAGAAACTCAATTTACATTAAAAGCCGATGTTGTTGATAGCTCTCACTCAAATAATACAACTTGCGGAAAGTTTGTAAATACCGTTTGCGAAAAATTTAGCGACAGCATTAGTGAAGATAGTATATTCAAACCGTACATAAAGAACTGTCTTGAGGGATTCCCTATACTTTTGTTTATGCATATTGTTACAGAAGATCCTGAAACAGGAGATAAAGATGACGTTTATTATTACTTCGGAGTATATAACTTCAACCTTGGTCGTGAAGCATATTTTAATCTCGGTTATAAAAATCTTAGAGTATTTGGTGACAAGACCACATTAACTGGTAGTGGTAAAGACTTTGTGTTCTATAAAATAAACAACGATGATAATACGTTGAGAGAAGGTCTTGGTGTTGCTGAAATTTAGGGAGGTTCTAACTATTTTGACTTCTCTCAGTACCATCCTACTATATTATTCCAGCAGAACAAAGAGAACGATAACACATATATGTTTGGAGACCTTGTTCATGGATCAAACTTTTCTGAAGCAGAACTGTAGGCATCTATACAAAAGTTCGTAAAATCAGTAACGCTTGGAGGTGGATATTTGTTTGACTATCTAAAGAAGGGAAGAGGATCTTATGAAGATGGATATTCTGCAGAGGAACTTGATAAATCTGGAAACAAAACTGGTAGGTCATTAAATATGGTTCCAGATTATACTAAATAGTATCAAAGGAAGTCTGCTGGTTCAAGTTGGAAGTATGTATTAAATGATACAATTAGTCCTGGAACGTAGAATAATTTAAGAGATCTTTGTATACCAGACATGGATAACAATAGACCATCAGAGTTAAACTTCTAGTCAGTATCCGAGTATTACACAATATGTATGGTCCTCGGTCTTGTTGATAGTGTAATGAAGAATCTTAATATTAAGACGTGGTCTGGCAAGAATCCAGCTGGTACAACTTGGGTGACAGCATTCTATGATATGGATACATGTTTAGGTATTAACAATAGTGGTGGTAAAATTTCTTATTTTGCCTTCTCTGACTATTGGGATGGTAAATTAAAGAAAACTCAATACGGTGTTGATTATCCAGACAATGTAAATATATATAGAGACTTCTCTCCATCTACACTTGGATCAAATGGATTCGATGTTCCTTCTTCATATTTATTTGCCGTTGCTAAATATGCCAGATTAATATTTAAGGACGATGAATAGTATACTGTTAACTATCCATAGGAATTGTATGCAAAATGGAGAAGCAATGTTACAAATAAAAAGACTCACGAAGGTATTCTAAAAAATGCCGATTATTTTGTAGATAATTTCTACGCTAATAACCTTGGCTCCATAAACAGCTTGCTTGTAACATATAATTACAGATCTAAATATTTAGCACTCGATGATTCGGGTAGTCAATGGAATCCGGTTGATTATCAGAAGTTTAATGGAACCAGAATTAACTATGTAAGAGATTGGTTTAATGGTAGATTACATATTCTTGACGCTTACTTTAATCTTAACTCAAGCATAGGAGTTCCTATACAATATAGAGATAGCGACGGATAGTGGAGAGATTTAAATTTAAGTAGTGATCCAAATGTTGAAAACATCGTATACGATTGTACTTATAACGCCGCAAATTACTCTGTACCTATGAATAAAGATGTAATTATTCTTAGAGACATATTCTCTTCAGGAAGTTCTTCCGCTGGTATCCAGATTGGTGCAAATGCCAGCTTTAAGATTAAATGTCCTAAATTCTCTCCTTTACAGATTACTAAGGCTAACGCAGTTATTGCAAACTATATAATTGGTGGAAATAATTATCAATAGGTAGACATTCCAACAACCGGTGTGCAGGGTGTTAAAGTTGGAGGTTCTTAGTTATGGTCTTATCTTGAAAATATAAACTGGATAGAAGGAAATGCCCAGACTGGTTTATATATTGGATCTGATAAACTTGAATCAATAAATGGTTCTTCGAATACATTTGGAAGTTTTTCTTTTAATACACCTAGTGTTAAGGAAATTAATTTGACATCTCCTGGATACACTGCCACGTTAGCACTTAATGGATCTGATAATTATCCTAACCTAAGCTCCATTAATCTTAGTGGATCAAAAATGGGTTTAACTGCTAATAGTTTAAATGTAACAACGGTTAATGTTAGTAATATCAAAAACTCTGGAGCAAGTATTACTATAACGAACTGTCCTAATATTACAAGTTTTTCTGTAGATAATAGTTAGCTTTAGACACTTCAGTGGTCATAGATATCTGGGAAGTATAAGAAATTATCATTTAATAACAGAACGAATATTACAAACTTTAATTTAAGCTGTATAGAGGGTGACAGCAGCTTTAATCTTTCTGGTGACAATTCCGTTGAGACAATAACACTGCAGGGTTTTGAAACAATAAATATAGACAATTGTCCTAAACTTAGAACAGTTACAATTACGGAATACGATAACCATTCTAATGTATAGATTTATCCTAAGAGTATATCTGTAACAAACTGTGCACATAGCTAGCTTTGTATTAAAGATAACACTAATGCTACGGTTGATAACACAGTAGACTTACGTAACTCAACACATCTGTAGTCTGTATGTTTCTAGGGTAGCACTAATATAAAGTACGTCATACTTCCATCAAATGTTACAGCTGCAAATAGCTGTTTCTAGAATGTTACAGGTCTTTAGACGATTGATGCGACATCCCTCTATATTGGGCCACATACGTTCCACAACTGCTTTAATTATAAAGGTTTAAACAAGAGCGGAGGATATACAGGATTGGCAGTAAATCCTAATACAACATCTTTGAATAATGCATTTGAAAGCAGTGGTGTTGATATTGAATTTATAGCAAACTTTTTTGCACACGCAATTCCAGAAAACAACAATGTTACCAACGTCTCACAAATGTTCATGAGAACGAAGGTTAGCTTTACACAGAGCGACTACAGGAAGTGTATAGTAAACGGTGCGTTTAAGAGCCCTATAGATCTATCAATTTTAAGTAAAGTTACCAATGCCAATTAGATGTTTTTTTATACAGGTATAAATGTACACTTTAAAGAGCTATATAATTTTGGTAGTCCATCAGGATGTTCGTATAGCTAGATATTTAATACACATACATCAAGAATGGCTACAGACTGTTTTAAATACTGTGTATCGAAGATGACCTATTGGGGCGGTGATGATGATAGTGGTGGCCATGAATTTTAGATTCCAATGGACCCAACAACCGGCAATGATATACCTACATCCGAAGTTATATCTGCTAAAGATATATGGAATCCTGATGGTGTGTCACCTAAAAAGCTTCGTAGTATATCAGATTTTAACATATCTAATTTATACAAGGTTGACTTAAGTGAAATGTTTAACTCTAGTTGGACATCACTAGTTACTCTGTATGGAAGCTTCCTTAATTGCTATAGTTAGAACCTAGGAGGCTTGCTTTATGACTTACCAAATATAGATGAAATCAGAACGTGTTTCTCACAAGATAGCAGAAGTACAGATGATGTTGATTTATGGGAGTTTATTAATTGGGAGAGGTTCGTTCCAAGAAGTTGCGGTGGATTTTTAACAAGTGAATATAGACGTGATTACGGATGTTATAACTTTAAAGCACATGTTTCGTTGGAACACTATAGAGATATATGTGATCTGTATATTAATAATGGCAAAGAAGACTTAAGTAACTTATTCTACAATACAGATATAACGGAAACTGATGGAGACTTAACGTTTGGAAGAGCGTCTAAAATAAATTCAAAAGCAAAATATATGCGACATACGTTTGATGGTGCTAAGTATGGTAATGGTGCTTTAAGATTAGATGACAATTTCTTTGCCAAACTACCTAAAATACAAGATGTCAGATATTGTTTTGCAAATATATCTTTAGCAAAACCGATACCTTTTGATTTCTTTAGAAAGAGATACGATGACATTAATACGCATATCTTTGTAAAGGTTGGCGATGAGTACAAACCAGCAACTCTACACTAGTACAAATACGGAAGAGCTAACGATTATAAAATCTGGAGCTTCTCACATGTATTTTATAATGTTAGTCCATCTAGTGGTGCATAGCAGTTTGATATGACTACAGAAATACCAGATAACTGTGCAAAGAATAATGACACAAGCGACCAGACTGTATATATGGAATACTATACCAGAACACAGGATCCGGAAACTAAAGAGTACACATATACAAAACATTCTATTAGTAGCTGTACAGAGTTTACTGATACACAGAATTTGACAGGCGGATATTAGGCTTCATACAATCTTGGAGGTGATCGAATGTTCGATAATGGACAGGTACCCGATGGAGGCGTAGACAAATTGATTATTCCACCAGATTTCTTTTATTGTGCAGCAACTTCTCATGCTTCAGATAGTGGAGACGGTGGTAAAACAAACTATAGTTATGCATTTGCTAAATCAGGAACATCTAATACAATGGCTGGAATTATACCTGAAAATATTTTCAAGGCAAACAGGGATGGTATTGTGACCGGTGTATTTAACAACCAGGTAGTTATACCTCGTTTGGTAGGTTCTACAACATCTGGAAGTGAAACAATAAATGTATATGTTTAGTATCCTAAAAACTATACTACATATTCTGTTTTGAATGATGCATTTGGAGCATAGCCTGTTATATTGTAGGATAGTAAAACTAGTACACATACAACATATAATTATTCGTTTGTGTTGTTTAATGATTCAATACCTTCTACAACATCTACATTAAGCAATGCGTTTAATAATAACTGCATAATTTATGGTCTAGATGATTATAACAGTTATTCTGGAGAAGCTAGATTAAATTTAGCTTGCTCTTATAAGAATGGTAGTCTTACATAGGGTTTTGATATGACTAGATTCCCATCAATTACGTTAGACTAGATGCTGTATACAAACTTATTGTGCGTATTAAACGGTCCAATATTTGCTGGTACATATTATATATCTAATTGCAAGATGGCTTCCGATAGCGCAAAGATTGTATCAACGTGGGGTCAGAATGTACTTAACCATACATCTAAATTTATAACATGGCCTGCAGCAAATAGCAGTATTGTTAACAAGATGTTTGCAAATATAAATTAGGGTATAACAATATCTTCTGCTAACATTTAGAATTCTGGAGAAAGTTTAAAGTACTATAAAGAAACTGGAGTAAATATAATATGAAATTAACATTAAAAAGAATAGCTCTCCGTCCAACTTACACTATAGGTAAACTTTATATAGATGATGTATATTTTTGCGACACCATAGAAGATACTGTAAGAGACACAAATAAGAGTGGTAAGTTTGATAACGGAGAACAGAAAATAAAAGGAAAAACAGCCATTCCTTACGGAACTTATGAGATCAAGTGGACATATTCACCTAGATTCAAGAAGTATACACCACAGCTGATGAATGTTCCATCATTTGAAGGTATACGTATTCATGCAGGAAATACAAGCGCTGACACTGAAGGTTGTTTGATTCTTGGTAAAAACAAATAGGTTGGAAAAGTCCTTAACTCAAGAGCTACTATAAACAAGTTTTATCCAATAATAAAGGAAGCTTGTTCTAACGGAAAGGTAACTATTGAGATAAAATGAACAAGGTAACAGGAACATGGCGCGAGAAGATTTAGTATTCAACCGCATGTCTCGCGTTTTTAAGCGGTTAGGTTCTCACATGGGTACAGTATTTACAATAGGGTGAAATCTCTACAGGTGTACTAGGGTTTGTAGCACAAACATTAGTTTATTCAGCTAGTATATATGGAGTATCTATTTATATACAAGGTAAGTTTGGTGAGATGAAAACATATTTAAAAGAGTGTTTAACTAATAATGAAAGCAATTGTAATGTAGTAGATATTAAACAAAATAAAGAACAACTACAAAACGCTGCTTAATGCCATTTTTGGGCTTCTGATAGCCTTTTGTGTAGCGTCTGGTATATTCTACCACAACAAAGCTAATAGGCTCTCAGAGGAGCTTAAAATGGCTAGTAATAACATCGAAGCCTATTAGGATGCCTTAAGCGGCGCCTAGTAGGCTTCTGGTGTTTTAAGGCTAGATATGAAAAAGCTTAAAGATTATAACGACAAGCTTGTATAGTAGTTGGATTCTGTACGTAAGGCAGAAAAGCTAAAAAGCAAAGAAATTTAGGTAGCGGCAACTTAGAAGTAGATTATAAACGTTAATAAGAGTAAGGGGGTAGGGGGTAATATTATAACTATACTTAAAGACTCTGTTTACAAGGATAGCTTACAATATAACAACCTAACTAAAGTATACTATACAATCGGTAAAGATAGTGTTAATATCAAGTTAGATGTATAGAACACTTAGTACCTCTACGTTTATAAGCATAGAGAATATAAAAACAAAAAGAACTTCTTTAAGAGATTGATAACATTTGACTGGAAAAAGAAAGATGTATATAAATACAAGATACATAATACTAATGACATACTTAAAGAAGACAGTATAAGAATAATAGAAGCAATATGAAAACATTCTCAGCTCGTACATTGATAGATGACATACTTCTTATTGTGCGAAATAATAACATAAGTGAGAGTGAGGACATGTCTAGGGATTAGATCTTATCTTGGATAATGTAGTACAAAGCTTATTTGTCTAAGAAAGAAAATGACAAGGATTCTGAGACTGGTGATGACGAAGATCCAGATGATAGTTAGTTATCAACTATTGGACCACTTGAACTTATAGACGATCCAAATTCTGGGTCAGAGGACTGTTGCTGCTGTCGTTGTGGTAAACTAAAGAGAACAAAAAATAAGCTGTATACAATGGAGGATAGTAGCGACGACATAGTTAACGTTACTGACGCTAGTGGCTGTGTTATACAGATTATGAGTAAATCTAGAAAGCATTATCATAATTTTAGAAGATATACATATAACGAACCTATGTGTTGGTTTGATGACTAGTACATATACGTTGATGGTAATGGTTCAGAAAACTTTAAATACATATACGTTACAGGAATATTTGACCCGACACAAACAGCTGGTAGTGAAGATGATGTAATGATACCTGGATGGATGATACCAGATATTAAAAAAGCTATCATGATTAACGAATTAGCGTTTATGCTTAAGAGGCCTAGTGATGATAGTAACAACTCAACATTAGCAAGCATTAAACCAAATGGTCCTCAAGATAAGGAAGAATAAGAAAAGCTACACAATAGCTGATATATATAGAGACTACATTAAAAAGAACGATGTAGAGCTTAATTACGCGCGATATAAGCGCATTATAGACGAATTTAATAAAGTTGTCAAGGAAGAGATTTTAGAGCGCTCACAGCCCTTTAAAATGCCTTATGGACTAGGCACTATATGCATAGTAAAATATAAACCAAAGAGCTACTCTAGTTAGTCATTGTCTACAGATTATAAATCAACAAAAGAAGTAGGCAAAAGGGTTTATCATTTAAACGAGCACTCTAATGGATATAAATATAGATTATATTGGTCAAAAATACCCAGGATGTTTTCTGATAGATATAAATACTAGCTATGTATGGTTAGGGAAAACAAAAGGCACCTTGCTCAACTTATATTTAATAAACAAGATTATATAAATATAGATGATATACAAATGTACAAAATGTGAGTCAGTTATAGCTAAAATTATGGCTGACTCAAACATGCAAGAAAAGAACATACGTATTACAGATATACGAGAATGGATCTTTGAAGCTGTTGAGAAGATTGGGGCTCCTGTATAGTATGTATAGAAAGAGTCTGGTGAAGATTGCGTTCCAATATTTGAAATACACGAACATCAAGTTCCAATACCAGAAGACTTAGAGTCATTGACAACTGTAGCCTATTCAAACAATGGAACAAATTGGGTATAGGCACTAAAAGATGAAAGCTCATTTAAGTCTAAAGCTAACACAAAGCATATACATCACTATCACCCAGAACAACCAGCTGGAGTAATGCTACCTACACATAGATCATAGCTTTTAGGAATCAATGGTAGCACTGCACTAATGGATGCTATTAGAGACCATAAGATAGATGTTCCTACATACTGGATCAAGCCAGGTTGGATAGTCTTTAATAAAGACAAAGGTTTTGTTAAATTGTCATACAAGGCAATAGCTACAGACGAAAGGGGTTACCCACTTATTCCAGACTTAGCTTCATATTAGGAAGCTATATACTGGTATGTAATGATGAAGTTAAGCTTTCCAAAGTTCCTTAGAGGATCACTTGGTGGAAAAGCTAGATATAATTAGAACACATACTTCTACATATAGTAGTAGTGGAATTTCTATAGAAACCAGGCTTACGCTGAAGCAATGATGCCAAACGAAAGTGAAATGCTTACTATTAAGAATGAGTGGACTAAGCTTATACCAGAGTGGGATGATGACGAGAACTTCTTTAATAACACCGGAAAGAAATAGTTAAACTTTAACGATTATTGCTATGGATACTAATACTGAACCACAAATTAATAGTTTCGCAGGAGGATTAAATAGTGATGATGATCTCTCTGTTGTTGCCACAAACTAGTATATTGATGCTAGAAATATAAAAATATCATCATATAGAGGTGGAGAAGGCAGAGATAATAGACATGGATCATTAATGCCAGTCTAGGGTGTAAAATTAGCTGGATCGTTTGCTGGAGAGGATAATAAAGTTGTAGCTACTGGTTCCATAAGAGATTACGGAGTGATTGTTTGCATTGATGGAAATAATCTCAAAATCTATAGCTTTAAAAACGCAATAGGCGGAACTGTTCATGATTAGGACTTTAATAACATACAAAATAGTAGGCTTGTTGTAGACGCACCATTGTTACCATTAGATGATGGAGAAAAATATCCTGATGCATTTGATATTTAGCTTAATTACGAGAGCGAAAACAATATCAAGCTATACTTAGCAGATTCAATACATCCGATAATGGTTTTTAATATAAGCAATGATTTTTTATATGACGATCTTAACAAATGCTTATCTTATCCAGAAGCTGTTTGCAAACCACCGGTATTTGAAGAGTATGTGCCAGGAAAAATAGAATTTGGTGTTGTAAGTTATTGTTATTAGTTATATAATAGATACGGAATACATACAGGAGCATCTATACAATGCTAGCAGATACCAATTGGCAATTATGATTTCGATAGCAAATACGTAAAGTGCGGTGGTAAATAGGGTGCTATATCAAATTGCGGAGTAAAGATATCTATACAAATTCCTAGTAATTATTGGCATCTTGATTATATCAAAGTATTTAGAGTACAGTACACGCAAAACGGATAGATGCCAATTGTATCTGTAATATACGATACTAAAATAAACTTTGATGAAGAACATGATTCTTCAGAGTTAGTTATAAACGATGTTGGTAATGATCCAATAGAACATATCAGTGTTGAAGAATTAAATTCATTACAAGGCGTTAGAATAATACCTAATTCATTGGCATCTAAAGACGGTTTTCTGTTTGCTGCAAACACAAAGACAATACAGACTACTATTAAAGATTTCGATAAATGGGATGCAAGAGCATTTAGGTTTAATTACAAAAACAAAAGCACTGTAACAGATGTTAATGGTGATAACTCATTTATAATAGACGCACACGGCAAAGACATAGAAGACGACTCTGTTGCCGTTCCTCCATTTGACCATGATTGTTATGATGATACTTATAATAACATAAATAAAGAAACTTTATTGATTTTTACTAATTTTGTATTCGATTCAAAATATCAATGGGTCGGAGGATCTGGTAAAAATATAGAATGGAGATTTGTTATTTCTTCTTAGGTAGAAGATTCTTGTGTAAAAGAAAACAATACAAGAAAGATAGGAACATTATACAATTATTCTCAAAAAGAAAATGTATAGCAAAATAATGTTTTCTACATCGATAAAGATTTTGAACCATCTATAATAGAAAAAGCAGAATTTGATCCAGGAATAAATAAAAACACATGGTTGATAAAGTCACTTAGACGAAACGAGATTTATCGTTACGGAATTGTTTTGTATGACAAATATTGCCAAGCATCTCCAGTTAAATGGATTGCTGATATAAGAACACCAAATGTTACTGAAAAAGGTTTCGAGCTTATGTCATCCAATACTATTGTTAATGGCAAACGTTATGAACTAGTTATCAGAAATCTAGGAATATAGTTTATGGTAAAGAGTTTACCAGAAGGCTGTACTGGTTATTAGATAGTTAGATGTGCTAGACATGAATCTGATATTGCTACAATATCACAGGGTGTACTCAGTTCTCCTGTGTCTAATGCATATAGTAGACAGTTTGAAGGAAATAACGATGATTATTGGGTAACAAAATACCATATGTTTTGTCCAACAGGATTCTTAACAACAAATAAGTTTATAGAAGGATATAATGTACATGATTAGCTTGTTAAAGATGGAAAGAATTCTAAGTCTCAATGTATGACAAATATAGATAATGACAAATTATTGCAATTTGTTTCAAAGGAAATTTGTTATCAGCCAGAATCGTTTAAACAATTTACAAAAGACAAAAAATATTATTTACAAAAATAGTCTTTTTTATTTGGAGCTAGGGGCGATCATAAGTTTCGTGATGACTAGTATGACTTTACTGGGTGGGGTGATACTGGTTCATAGTATGATTATGGACCATTAGTCGGTTATAACAAAAGAACAAGTTTTAAATTTATAATACCATGTATTTCAAACTGTGCTGTCGAGTTGTTTACTGGACCAGGTGACAATGGAGATGGAAGAGGAGAATTTTATGTTAACAACTTAACAATAAACAACAGGCTTTATAAAGATAGTACAATCTGTTATCTGGATACACCATTTAATCCAAGTTATTTCTATAAAGTTAATCCTTAGTCTCACAAAAATAAAGGAATTAATAATATTGGTACTTTCCATTACTTTGCGGCTACAATTGGTGGACTTGGAGACGATAGACCGTATTCGTATGCATTAGCAAAAGATTGCATTTTAAATTTTGATAGACTATATAATAGTGACGACTAGTCTGCTAATGATAGAAAAGAAAAATCTGGTAAATTTATAATACAGAAAGCCTTCGCTTATATAAAATTGTACGAATAGGGTACTTATGTACAAGATTTTTTTACAGGTATTTTTGCATATCCTGATGATTGGTTTACAATCTTTTAGAGAAATTATATACAGGACTTTTAGTTAGTTGATCAAATAAAATGGGATTAGGCATTCAAAAGAAACTTTAATAATGATAATAATGAACAGATGTCATCAAAGTCTTATCCAAATTATGCAGTTTCTGCTGGTGGGGCACTATTTGTAAATATGATTACCGGTGGTATTTGTAATGATTCTAATTTCAATATATTAGAAGCATTTGGTAATTATAATGGCGGTTTTAAAAATGACGGAACCGGTAAGCATGGTGATAAAAACGCATGTTTTGGAACTGGAGGAAAGTGTTTATTGTTAAGTTGTTGGTATAAAGAAAGAGGAACAGCTGGTGCGACTTCTTATTATTATCCTAAGAATGGCAATTATTATGATAGCTTAGAGCTAGAACTACCACAGACAGATCATACAGAAATTGGTGAGATATTCAAGATAATTAGACCAACTCTACTTGGAACATATCTAACTAATCTTAGATAGCAAACAACTCCTTATGGTGGGTATTCGTTTACAAATAGACTTACGAATATATATTATGGAGATGGTAATTACTTTGAGTCTATAAATAAATGGAATACAGTATTTGATGGAGATTGCCATGTAGAGACATTCGAATATACCTCTATGCATAAAGTGTATGGAACTTATACAAAGGACGGAAGTGATAATTTACAGTTCCCTAATACACATATGATAACATACTCTATACCAACAGAATCAAATATATGGTGCAAATTCCAACATGGATGGACATTTAGTTCTAATGCGAGAGACAATTACGCATCTTTTATACAGGCTGAACCGTGTGAAATAACAGAAGCTTACGTACAGAAAGAGCCTGAATACGTTTATAATTCTGTCTATAGTGTATATAATACAAGCATGCCACTTGCTGCGTACGATGATCTTAATCCACAAGATTATAATAAAACTATAGATACAAGAGTATATTATTCTGATTTAAAACAGAATGATGAAATTATAGATAGCTGGTGTAAATTTAGAAGCTCTAACTTTATAGACGTAGATTAGGAATATGGCCCTATAACTGATATATGTACATTTAAGAATGTTCTTACATTTTTCTAGGAGCAATCATTTGGTGTACTCAGTGTTAATGACCGTAGTGTTGCTACAGACAATTCTGGACAAAACATAGTATTAGGAACTGGAGGAGTACTTGATAGATATGACTACTACAGCAATACTTATGGAATGCATAAGCAGCAATTCTGTTCAGTATGTACTACAGGTGGTTTATATTGGTTTGATAGTCATAATAATGTAATCTGCTTATTCGACGGATAGAGCGTAGTACAGCTTTCAAAACAAGGTAAAGTATAGAATATATTAAACAAGTATAAGAAAGACAACAACTTTAAAGTGTTCTACAATAATATGTACAATGAGGTTATATTTAATGTGCTAAGCGATGATATGCAAATAGTGTACAACGAAATGCTTGGAAAGTTTACGTCGACATTAACTATACCATTTGATGGAGCTATACAGTTCTTTAATGGAGAGTATCTTGTAAAGAAAAACGATACTGTATGTGTATATTAGTACGACTATCTTGATGAATCACCTAAATCAACAACTCAGCAGCTTCTTTCAAGCTACGTTAAATATGTTGTTGCTCAATAGCCACTCGTTACAAAGGTATTTGACAATCAAGAAATTGTTACATACGAAAATCTATAGTTACAGGATATAATACGCGACAATGATGATTATTTCTCAAAAAATCATAAATATACATGGTAGACAGAATCTTAGAAAATAGAATCTAGTCTAGAAGAGTAGATAACACTTAGAGAAAATAATCATAGATTTGTCATACCTAGGGCTGATGGATTATTTGGCAATAGAGCTAGAGGCAAAGTCATGATTTGCAGTATAGAAGATGTTAAACCAAATCCAGCTATGGCAATACAATATATAATAACAAAATATAGATAGTCATGGAGTTAAAGTAGAGAAAAAAGATAAACAATATGCCAAAATTCAATAATGGTATAGATTCAAAAGTTGGTTTTGGACAATAGTATCAAGCTAATGATCTTACAAGCATGATTGGCGGTAACGCTCCTGCTGGATCAGCTATAGCTGGAGCAGGAAGTTCTAGTGCATCATTTAATATTGGACAAACACCGGCTTCAAGATGGAATCCAAAAGGCGGAGTTTAGGCAGCCGGAGGAGGCGGAATAAGCGTCGGTACTGTAAGTGGAGCGGTTAATGGAACGATAGGAATGATACAAGGATACAATTCCATGCAGAACGCAGTAAAGGGAACGGATGAACTTATGGCTTATTCTGGACAAAGAACAGATTAGACATTCGGTGTAAATTACCAAGCATAGAATGATATCAACAGACAGAAAGCTATGGATGATATATCTAAGTCAAATAAAAATGCGACGTTAGGAATGGTTGGATCTGGAGCTGCTGCTGGAGCTTCTATCGGATCTGCTATACCTGGTGTAGGTACACTTATAGGAGGAGCAGTTGGAGCTATCACAGGATTATTCGGAGGCTTGTTTGGAAGTAAAAAAGCTAAAAAAAGATAGCGTAGAAAAGTATTTAATGCGCAACAGTAGGTTAATCTTATTAATTAGGTTAATCAATCATCAGCTGCAACAGAAGGTCTTACATAGCAATATTATTTAGATAATGGTAACACGTATGATGATGTATTATACGCCAACCGAGGAAAAGATTTAATAAAACCAAGATATGTTAAAAGGAAATAAAGTATGGACACCTAATGGGTATTAGAGTGGTCCTGTAAATAGTTTAGTTGGCAAAGGGGAGTCCATTATAGATTATACTAATGGCACAGGAACTCTTGTAACCAAAGGAAAGGTTGGAGTTGATAATTAGCCTAGTTCTGTTAGTATAAACGATAATAATGTTATAGCTGGTAATGATGTAGACTGGAGTAATGGGATGAAGTTTTCTGACCAAGTAGCCCCATTAACTGCAAAACTTTAGATGTATAACAACATTGAGAAAAGAGCTGGAAAGAAATCCGAACTTAGCTCTTTATCAAAGTAGACGATGGAACTTTAGAAGAATCAGCTTGATCGCGCTAAAGCTCCTATTTTGTAGGCTATGAAGAATATTACAGATAGACAAGAAAGATAGCATTAGATCGAAGATTACGCTGCCTATATTAAACATAATTGTGGAAAAGATAGGTTTGATAATGGTAAAAGCTTATGGGATAAAACAAAATAGACAATTTCTAGTTGGTCTAAATCAGGTAAAGGAAAAGTATCTAATTCTATGCTTGACTTAGGATACGCATTTCCAGCATTACTTGAAACATAGATGCTTAATCATTGGCGTAGAGAAAACCCTGTAATGCCAAATATATACGCAGCCAATAAATATGCGCCAATAGCTTTACAGACTATGGCTGGTAATAGAGTATCAGCTAATCCTATTCTCGAAAAGTTATATGCACAAGATAGACAGGCTGCTTATTAGCTCGCTAATTCTGGTGGTTATACAGGTGGTCAGAGATAGGCTAACAGAGTAGCTTTGGCTTTAGGTAATTAGAGAAATGTTGCAGACGCACTCATGAATGTGCAGGAAAAGAATGCTGCATACAGAAATGCTTATGCTGAGATGGCTGCTAGACTTGGTGATAGCGATGCATAGAGATTACAGCAGTCTAACCAATATGGATGGGAGGCTTACAATAGAGCACACGGCGCTAAGACTAAGGGTATTGAAACACATTTATCTAATCTTGGTCTTATTGGTCAGAAATGGTTATCACAGCGCATTAAAAACAAGCAGTATGGAGATATACTTGATATATATCAGTAGGATGTAGATAACAAGAAAGAGGCATTAAAAACTATATACGGTATAGGAGCAGATGGTTCAAAAGGTGCGACAGCAAGTGGATCTGCAAACAAAGTAGGCAGTGCATCTGGATCGGCTTCTATTAATTATAGAAACATAGCTCCAGGTTGGACGCCTAGTTAGTATTCTCCGTTTATTGGATCTCCAAACATCACCCGTCAGAATACAAAATACGACCCAATACTTAATACCGGGAAACAGGTTGTCTATAGTCAGACTCCGTCTTCAATTCCATTTCAGTCTACTGGTAACACGATTATGCATCATAATGATTTTGTACCAGACGATGGTAGATAGCTCACAGACGAACAAAGAGCTAGGTTTAATAGTATAGTTTTGCATCCAGGAGAATAGAGATATCTAAGATCTTATAAATACGGAATGCAAGATGTTATACAAAACCCGTTGTGGTTTTTATATGGATCAAGACCAGATGATAGGCTACCTGGATTTTATATGAATAAAAGGAATAGAACCAATTTTTATACAGGTATTTAATTATGATAGGAATGTATGACGAACCAGTAGCGGTGCCTATAATCGACCTACTGGATAGCAGTATGATGTCATAGTACATCAGTGCTGCAAGAGAACAATACAATTAGGCTGTACAAGAATAGAAAGATTTCGCTAAGGAATTTGGTGAGTTATATGGGCCTAATGCTAATGTAAATAAAGAGTTTTATGATATTACAAGAGGAGCCGTTAATAAAGGACTAGATTACCTTTATTAGAATGGAATAGATCCTCTTAGATCAGCAGAAGGAAGAGCATATATAGCAAAGATTATTAGAGAAAGACCATATGCTGAAATAGCTAACCTTAAAGCTTAGAATGAGTCAATGAAGACTTATTAGAAGTATAGAGCAGAAGCTATGCGCAATGGTACATATGATCCAGACTTTGAGAAGTTCGCACTTGGAGGTAAGACTCTTGAAACATGGGATCCATCTAAAGACGGAATGTGGACAAGAGAAGCTCCTTCTAAGTACTCTAGCTTAAAAGATTGGACTAGCAATTTGTTTGACAATATGGAGTTGGAATATGATCCAGAGTTAACAAAACAAGCTGGAGGATTATATCAAGTGTATTCAAAGTCACCTAAGAAGATGCAGCAGATTCTTGATGCGAATATAAAGGATATGACAAAATCTGATCTTGGTAGATACTATCTCAACATGTATGGAGGTGATATAGATGCTCTTAAGGCTGATATTATTAATCGTAACAGAGAATATACTTAGGTAGATAGACGAGCTGATCAGGTAAAAGTTCATCTTAATGACCAGGAATTCCAGGCTAATGAAGCTGCTAAACAGAGAGCATTCCAGAGAGAAATGGCAAAACAGGAACACGAATGGGATATGGAAGAGCTTTAGCAAAAGAATGCGAATGAAATTGCTAAATAGGCAGCTAAAGGAAATGGAAAAGGCAGTAAGTAGGATTACAATCTTGTTGCTGATGTTATGACCCAAGCTTCATCTACGCTTTAGAATTATTTTGCTACCCATACTTTTGGAGAAAAGAATTATGGTAACAACTTAGGATATTTATCTAGAGCGCAAGGAAAGGCATTCTCTAATAAGGGCTTTAACCTAAACGATGTTTCATTCGATTTACCTAGAGGAGGATATTCGGCTTGGACTGGTGTACAGAAAAATAAACTTAATCCTACATTTGGATACGCATACAATGCTAACGAAGTCAAAGGAAAGATACTTACTGAAGGTGAACTTAGAATCAAAGCTTCTTCTGTTAAAACAGGAAAGAACGTATATAGAACCTATACAGATAAGTTGTATAAGAAGAACAATATTCTTGGAGTGACCCCTGATGAATCATCTAGAAACGGTATAGCCATTGTTGGAAGAGATGGAAGAATGCACTTGTATCAGAAGGTTACAGTATATACAACTGATGGCACATCTAGAGATAGTAGTGGCAATAAATATAAAATGGTAGATGGTGAGTGGACGAATATAACTACAGGTAAAAAAGTTGAAGATACCGATGAAGGAAAGGCATTAATTAAATCTCTGAAGAAACAAAGAGGTCATTATTCAGCTTATCAAGAATTACCTGCAGGAGACGTATCTTTCACAAAGAAGAGCTATACTGCACAGAAAAATAAGAACGGAAAGATTACAAAGAAGGTTGTAAATAGAGGAAATGTTATACCTGGAACAGAATGGTATGATAATGGTGGAAATGTAACAATAGATAGTTACGATACTTCTACTCATTCTTCAAAATGGACAAATATAAACAAGAGTTACAATCAGTATTATAAATAATAATTATGGCAAACAGAACAAGGAACGTAAGTCCTAGTATAATCCCATGGGGATCCGAAGGCAGTACTTATGACCCTATCGGGTACATAAGACGTGATAATAGCACGCCGTACAGTAGGGTTACAAATAGATTTAGAAGCAACTTAGCTAGATATCAGAGTACATCTCCTGTTCAACGAGTTGTAAATAAAGGATACAAAGATTATGTAAATGTATCCAAATCTCTTAACAGGGAGGAGCGCGAAACTAGAAGTCTATCTGATACGTACAATAAATTAAAAAAGGCTAAGGAAGTGAATGATGAGCTTGCTATGTAGCGCCCATTGTTTAGACCTTAGAATCCTGGATTTGATTTTACAGCGATAGGCAAGGAAATGCTTGGAGACATATTCAGATCTACTGATCAGGTAAGGGCAAGCAACGCTTCTGGTAAAGTAATGCTGAATAAGGAAACTTCGGCAACAGTTGATTTAGCTAAGAAGAATAAAGAGTTAAAGTTGTAGAGATTACAACTTTAGCAGCAATTACAAGACTACTCTAATAATAGGGCCAACTTATCAAACAGAGATAAATAGAACGTTATTAGAATAAATAGTCAGATTAAATAGCTTGATAAACAGATAAACGATGGTGAAGTGTATGAGCAGAGAGCTGAACAGCTCCGAGCTCAGCACGACATGGATAATGTATGGAACTCCGTCAAAGAGGGATTAGCTGGTGCAGGCGGATTTCTTTTAGACGTATTAGGTAAGGCTGGAGCTTATCTCAATACATCCAATGCTTATGGTGTACATAATAACTAGGATTACAAAACACTTAAGATGAATGATAAAGAAAAGTTCTCTTAGGCTGCACACTAGTATATATACGATAAGAATATAGATAATAATAGAAAGAGATTCTAGGGCTTACCTTTAAAAGACTCACTTAGAGCACAGATTGATGACTATACAGATTTCTAGACTCAGCTTAATGCTGAAATAAAGGGAGCTCAAGAGGATTATGAAAAGCATGTAAGATACAGACAGGCTGACGAGAAGTGGTTCCCAATTAGTGACGATTACAATAAGAAAAAGCAGAGATATGCTAATGCTAGTGTATTCTCTCCGGAGTACTGGCAGTATGAAATGCCGTCTCAAATAGCTGCTTCTAATGCTTCTACAGCTGGAAGAATAGCTATGGCATTGAATACAGGAGCCGCTATTGGTGGTGCATTCTTAGGACCAAAAGGACAAGCCTTGTTAAATGTCGGCTCATAGGTGATAACTACTGCTACAGGTCTCGATATAGAGAACATGAAGTTTGAGAATAGAGGTGAAGTTAGTGATGCTAATGTTGATAAGCTTAAATCAAACTTAATGTCTGGTGGCAAGAAACAATATTAGGATATAATAAAAGACTTGAGAGAAAAGGCTAAATAGGTATATCCTAAACTTAATATGAACCCAGATACAGAAAGCGATGACGAGATATTTCGTAGCGCATTGGCAGGCATTATAACTTCTAATCATCCGGAATACAGAAAGGCTGAGCTTAGAGCTCTTGCTGGAAGCAACGCTCTTTTCCAGAAAGATAATATAACAACAGGATCAGACCTTATGGTACAGAAGGGTTTGTAGGTTGGCATGTTCGGAAGAGAATTGTACAAAGCAGGAAAAGGAACCGTAAATTGGATTGCTAGTAAAGCTATTAAGCGTACGGCTAATTCTGCTACAGGCGCGATAGAGCATACAGTTGAAGGAGCAGCTACAAATGCTGCTGCAGAAGCCGCTAAAGACGCTGTAAACGGCAGTAGATACGCAACTCTTAGAAAGGAGTTCACAGATAGCTTTAGAGGCGGATTTGGATTAGGAGAATAGACTGCTACGGTATTAGGACATGGTATGACCGGATAGTATGTATATGGTACCATGACCGGTATTGGAAAGGCTGTATTAGATTAGGCTAAAAAAGCTTTGCCAACTAGAGGTTAGGCATTTATTAGACTTGCTACACATAGAGCAGGATAGTACTATCAAGACATCCTGGATAAGATACCATTGACAGCAAGAAGACTTTCTGCATATGGCTTAAAAATGGGTAAGGTTTGGGCTGTTTCTTCAGCCTCTGAGGCTGCAGAAGAAGCCAGACAGTATGTTAATGCAGAACAGGCTAAAAGGCAGCAGATGGGCCTTGGAGAGCTTCCTAGTCTTGGTAGTTTGTTCGCAAACGAATATAGTGCAGGTTCAAGAACACAGGCCGCCATATTAGCCGAATTAGGAATAGGAGATAGTGACCTTCTTGACAATGAAGAGTTTTGGCAGAATTATAAAGGAGGATTTGCTCTTGGAGGTGGTCACACCGTTGCAATGAGAGCCGTGTCAGAAATACCTGGACTTGTACGCCAGATATCAGCAGATTAGGCAATACTTAATGCCGGTATTACTAATCGTGTAATGATGTAGAACGAACGAGCTTAGGGACAGTTGTTTGCGAAAGAAGCCATGAAAGGTAGATCTAATATGGAGTAGATCTTAAACACTATGCAATAGCTTAAATAGGAGGATGCTAGAAGAAAGGAGCACACTTATTCAAGCGATGAGTGGGACGCCTCAATAAAAGCTGCATAGGACATAATGAGAATGACATTAAGCCCTACTACTAAGGCTATAATGGAGAAGCATGGCATACAATATGGTACAGACAAATATGCTGCAGCTGTAGCATCTGTATATTAGACTGGTTAGAATTCTGATGAGAACAGAGATTAGAGACAGAATGCTATAGATGAATATAATTAGATCATACATTCGGTACAGCTTAATCAAGCTATTGATGAGGAATTAAGAAGAAGATAGAGTGGATCATCTATAGAGAGTCTTGCTTAGCAGAGAGCTGACAAAGCTAGACAAGAAGCCGAATAGAACGCTTAGTCTCTTGAGGAATTAGGCTAGGAAGTAGATTTGATATCAGCGCAAGCTGAATAGGATAAGCTAAATAGGATGACAGGTCCTACAGGAATAAGTAACGTTGAGGATCTTCGCCAAAGAACTATACTTGTAGGATAGCTTAGAGGATTACTTAAACTTAGAGCTGATTGTAAGACTTCTGACGGATTCTTCAATATGCTTAAAGACAAATTCGGATTACATACAATAAGAGAAGACGCAGCCAAAATACATAAGTCTATAGATAGCGATATAAAGATTATATCTTAGAGGCTGTCTGAATTATCTGGTATTAATCTTGACGGTCTTAATGATGCGCAAGTAATGGATAAGCTCGACGCCATGGGAGCTATTGAGTAGTTCTCTGATGATATAGAGGAGAACACAAGAGTAAGGGCACTTCTTAACGCAGACGCAAAGCTTATAGCAGATAGATAGAAGATGTTCTCTGATGGTCTGAAGGCCGAAGGAAATGGTAATACTAAATTCAGTAAGTTCATAGACGACGTCATGGCTACCACAGAGAGAAATAAGGCAATAGATTGGGCTTTAGCAGATGCTATCAATGATCCTTATGGACAAAAGTGGAACTAGGACAATACGTCTACCGGAGAAATAAATACAGAGCACAAAGACACATAGTCTCATGTAGAGTCTCTTACAAAGTAGGAGAATAAAGTGTATACTCCGGAAAACAATTATTCTGTAGAAAATAATACTTTCGAGAATACTGATAGGCCTTATGTTCACGATGATCTTGAACTTAAGACAAAAGAAGACAAGCTTGGCTCAGTAGGAAAACTCAAGGGCAAGATTGATGACATGATCCTTAGAGGCAGAAGCTATGATAAAATAAATAGATGGTTATAGTCTTCTAAGAGATATAAGAATATCATTACCAGAAATGAAGATAACGCTAGAATAATCGAAGATTATATTAACGATTAGCTTCTTAACGCCGGATTGGAACCTAATAGAGCGATTGTAGAACAATCTAAACCGGAAGACGAATTAGTAGATTCTTTTGAAAAGCTTAATAATCTTTCTGAACAAAGACAAGAAAGAAATGAAAGAAGGGCTAAGATAGAGGCTAAGAAACGACTTCTTAAGTCTAAGATGAAAGCCGCGATTAAAGAGTGGGCTAGATCTGGAGAAGCTTATTCTGGTATAAGTCCTAAGTTTTTATCAACTCTCGCAAAACTTGTCGCATATGGTACACAATAGGGATACTATTCATTTAAGACATTCCTTGACGACATTAAAGATATGCCGTTAGATGCTATGGATATTCCAGATTTAAGCGGAATGTTATCATATGTATATCTTAGTAAATCTAAAGAATAGGCTGGAACTATTGCCGAGAATCTTGATTCGGAAGAGAATGTTCTTAGTGTTGGAAGTGTCTAGAATTATCTTAAAAATGACAAGACAGATCATACTGAACAGCTTAAGCAAAATGTAGGCAAGCTAGTACAGTAGGTAAAGCAGAATCTATCCAACATAGATAATATTGAATCAGCTATATAGAAGATTGCAGATTAGTCGTTAACTCCATTCGATAAGACTAGCATATCACAGTATATATTGGATGTAGACAAGCTTACAACTGAAGACTAGTTAAATGATGCTATAAAGCAGCTTGGCAATATAATACAGAATACAAATTAGGTATATAGCGATCTTATGGATTAGTTAAACAATCTGAATAATTAGAAGGATATTCCACAAGATCCACTTGTAACAGATTACAACGATCTTCCAAAGACTGTAGCAGAGTTGGTTCTTGAGCTTGAAGACGCTTGTAATATACTTGATGCAATAGCTAGCACAATAGCTGATGTAAAACCTACTACATAGCCAGAAAGAGATGCTATAAACGATTTATCTATACAGTTAATTAGGGCGGAAATAGCTCTTGATAATCTGCTGCAGGACAATGAGGCTTAGGCTGTAATTGTTTCTTAGGAGAGAGACCTTATAGATAATGTTATTATGAAGTTTAATAACAACAAATCTATATGGGGAGACACTAGTGAAGAGATACTTGATTGGTGGTTTACTAAGTATGCAAAAGACAATGTGATACTTCCAAGAGATAGTAGAAACACTATCACAAACGGAAGCGATAATCTTACGCTTGATTATAATCAGAAGATAACTGATTATATAAGACTGTATGGAAACAAATTCCAGCAGAATCTTGGTGAAGTTGAATCTGATTGGTATTGGAGGTTGCTCAAGAACTACTTCGGAACGCTCCTTAATAACGCTCAAGATTATATTGAACAGAATCCAGATAACCCTATGAACCCTGTCCTTTAGGACAATATTAACAGAGGTAGATTACTTATATCTGGCTTTGCTAATAAGTACGGAAAGCAGCTGGATGATTCATACATGGATACAGATGCTTCTATAATTAGAGAAGCAGAGGAGCTTAATAAACAGGAGTTCTTGTGGTACGAGTCTGGTGGTAACAACTATATCTCTGGCCAAGGCGTAGGAACTACTTTGCATAGACCTGGAGTAAAAGCCATGCAGGAGAACAAAACTTATGTTGAGTGTAGTAATTAGCCAGACTTTATTACCAACGGCAAGTTTGAGATTATATTCAGAAATGCAACAGAGTATAGCAATAGACCTTACTTAAGAATTACATACAAAGGACAGTCTATAGAATTGCACATATATGAAGGTGGCGATGAAAGTAGAATGGGATACCAGTAGCACCTCGTCAATTTATGGAAGTTCTGCTAGAAGCATAAAAACTATTCATTAAGAGTTATACCTACAAGAACAAATGGATCACTTATTTATGATCCTGCGTTTGTTGGTTATAATGAAAACTCTCCAACAGTAGAGGGTTTACATTCTGTTGTTGGCAACATAATGAGCCTTAATGATACGTATTCTATTGACCTTAAGAGCAAATAGATTGGTATAGTAAAGTAGGACAAGAAAGGTAATATGAATGTAATGAGTCTTGATGGCTTAAATAGTCCTATACATACTTTAAATAGCGCAAGAGTTGGAACATAGAATACATCTGTAGGTTCTACAGTATATTTATGGCATACAAACTTCGATGAGAAGAAAGGAAATTAGACTACTATTCCAGTTGTACTGTATCAGTCTAAGCTGTCTTAGAATCAGGCTGATTCTCTTGTAGACTTATTAAGAGCTTATGCTTAGGGATAGGTTAATTATAATGGGTACAACACGCTCGATCTTATCAAGATGCTTGTACATGTTAATGAAAATAATCAGCCTAACTACAAAACGAATCAGACTAGAACTATAACATTCTCTTCAAACAAATAGATTATCATAGGATTGCCTCAGTATGACGACAATGGTAAGCATGTAGACGGAACGGGAGAATCATATGACCTTACAAGTGAGCATGACTTAGAGAGGCTTAGAACCGATTTAAGATCTGTTGGTGTTGCATTTGAAAAGACCATGCTTAGCCAATAGCTTAACTTTACTAATAACTCTGTTATAAACAACGTAAAGCATTACTTTGAAGACAATCCTAGCGTTGATACATTTGTTGCTCCAAATGGCTTAGAGTTTAGTAGAGACGATTTCTTTGACTAGGATGGAAACGAAAGAAGAAAGAGCACGTATGCAGGTTACCTTATGCGTCATCAATACACTTAGACATCTGTTATAGGTTAGAACTATACTGCCACTTATTTTAGAGGCCCGTACTTGGTTCCTAATACAAAACAAGATGATCGTATAGACGATATACTCACTGAGCAGCAAAAAGAAGATTCAATCTCAATGCCTAGATTGAACTCTCTCAAAAATCTTTTAAATCGATCTAGAGGACTCAAATTAGAAGTTCAGCCTAATAAGCTTAGAGATATAACAGATGGCGATAGAGAGCAAATGGATGCGTATTTAAAGCGTGTTATAGGTGAAGGTAATTATGAGATAGGTAAATAGCTAAATGACGATATACCTGCAGACATGGCTGTTGCCGGAAAATGTATGTCGGATATGGTTTACATTGGCAATAGGGTTGTAGACGGTGTATAGTATCATGAAGCATTTCATAGAGTATTGGAGCTGTTGCTAAGACCATCTGAAAGACAGAAGATATACGATTGGTATAAGAGTAGAGAAGGTAATGACAAAATGTCTGATACAGAGATTGCAGAAGGATTGGCAAATCTGTATATGGATGCTCAAAACAACTACGATGATAATGAGTTCTCTAATAATAAGGTGATAGCTCTTTTCTAGAAGATTAAAGCAGGAGTACAATTTGCTAGAGACCTAGGAAGTATTAGACTTACGCTTTTGTCAGCAGTAATGTCTACAGGCTGGTACAAAACAAAAGCAGGAAACAAGATACGTAAAGAAAACCTTGAGCGCTTTAAAGCTAAGTTTGGTAATTCTCTTCATTATGATGTTTACAATCAGAAGACTGGCATGAAGCATAGCTTCGAAAACATCTTAAACAATGAGCAGCTTAACGATTGCGTTGAAACTATAGCTTTCTATATAGTGGAGAAGGCTCTCGAAGAGGGAAGAGTTAACGCTGTTGGAGATAATATAGACCAGCTTACAATTACTGGTACAAATATCAAAAAGCTTATCGGTGTAGATATGATGAAACAGCTTATGGGTGAAGATCCAGAAGTTCCAGTACCAGAAGCTTAGGCTAAAGCATTCCAGGAAATATTTAAGCAAGGCAAAGAAAGATACATAACCAATAAAGATGGAGTAGCTGTAGGAAAAGAATAGTATTATCCAAACTTTGCTGTTATAGCTGATAGAGTGTATGCTAAGATTGCTAATATAAGTAAAGAAGGCGTTGTTAGAAATACTAATGACGAAGATATGCAGGAGTAGCTTGAGGCTGGTTCTGCTGGAGCTTATATGGATTATGTTGGCAAGGAGTCTTATGAAATGAGTAAGCTGCAAAGTGTGTCTCAAAAAGCTAAGTTCTTCTTTGGCACTGTTCCATATGTTAAGTGGGCTAATGCTAATAATCATGAAGAAGGCATTGAGCTTGATACATCACATAGCTTGTTTGGTGATCCTAGATTTATGCCTCAGACTGAAGTATTCAGTAAGATGTTCGAATAGCTCCATAATGTAAAGACTGTTCAAGAGCTCCATGATGAATTAGCTAGACTCGCTTCACAGGACCCTATGTTCTTCTATTTGTATTCTACATTTAATGAGTATTTCTAGGCTCAGTACATAGATTACAATAAGACGACCGGAGAAGGAATCAATTATAACGCAGAGGCTGTTGTGACACAAGTGTTCCAGGCATTGGTTGGTCAGAAGTATAACTTTATGATGACAAGATCGTCTACAGATAAAGATGGTCGTGTTAGTGTAAGAATGTCTAACTTATCTGTCGATAGAGATACCCTTAAATTCTCATAGGACTGGTCTAAGAGATTAGCTAACGGTGTTACTGGCGTTGTATCAACAGTAAGAGATCAGAATGGTAGAATCTTATTCAATAGAGATAGAAGAGGTGTTGTTTACAATGCTCCAGGAAACGATATATTTAAGCGTACATCAAACTGGATTAAAGATATATGGACACAGGCTAACGCTGGTAACGAAATAAAGATAGGTAACAACATATACGATATTACAAGTCCTGTTTAGTTATCAGAAGTTATAGATAAGATTACCATAACACTTAATAAGATAGGTATATAGATTGATAGCGATACTATTAATTATATGCTTATTAACAAGTATGGTGAGTTTAGTGCTGATTCATTTAGATAGATGCTTAATGAAGCAGTTCTTGTAAGTTTGAGTAAGTTTTTAAATCTTCTTGATTCTGTTATAGGAAACGCCGGCTAGATTAATGTTGATCTTGATACTCTGTATAACAAAGACTCTTTTGTAAACGAGCTTGCTAAGTACTAGTCTATGAATAATAAGGTTAAGAATGAGATGATGAACCTCTTAACCAATAACAATAAGGCATATACATAGGGAGAAAATAACACTGTATCAGATATACTTGCAGATATATAGGACGAAAATCCTAATAACGAAGCTAAGTAGAGAATCTAGAACTTCTGTTATAACAAGCATTCAATCGTTCTCAGAAGAATAGCTCAGAATGACGGTAATAAGATGGCTAAGATTCTTATGAATAATTATGCCGGATTTAAGACTGATCAGAATGATGACTACGGTTCTGATTACAATTAGGTTTCAGAAGTAGAGGACTACATGTCTAAGGTTACAATGCTTATTAGCGGAGGATTGATTTATCCTACAATGTCTGATAAAAAGACATATATGTATTTACAGGCTTCGGATCAAGCTATTAACGGATTCTTGATCCCTGGTATAGATTATAGGCTTATAAATAAACTTATATCTAGTTCTGACAACGAACAGAAGGCAGCTATTAGAGGCGAGCTTCTTGGTGCACTTCCTAGAATAGTTACAGATACAACCGGTAAGACTATAGCAAGACCATCTGATTAGGTTTTGGATATATTTATAGACTACGCTAAGGATGAAAAGGCAGCTATAGTTGAATGCATGCATCAGCTTGGATACTTTGAAGGCGATACAGCTATAGATGATACCGTAAAAATAAAGAACTACCATACATCTAATAAGTATAAAAACAGTAAAGGTGAAACAGTTACTGTAGAGCCTAATGGTACAAGATTCTCATCACTTACATCTATACTTAATGACAATGGTGACAGAATTAAATTTAATGATCCTAAAAAGAGTAGTATAGACTGCTTGAAACTAGCTGATTAGGAATTCTTTAATAAGAGTAGAGAGCAATAGAGAAATATAATGGCTAGAGTTCTTGATATTCAGTTTAAAGAAGAGCTTAAAAAGGCTATTAAACTTGGACTTATCAAAGGAGATATAAACAATTATTATTCTTTACAGAATGTTGGACTTAGCTGGAACGAATTCAATTCAATTAGACAATCTTTTGCAGGAACAGAAGGTATTGCAACCATTGAACAGATGAATGCTGCAGCAGTTGTAGCTATGATGTCAGATATTTCTACAAGATCTATTATTTCTGTACAGGAGGTAGAGAGATTGTTCGGCGGTCACCCTGCGTTCTACAAATGGAAGTATAGTGAGAATGAGCTTGAAGATAGACAGACTGACCAGTTAAAGCGTCTTGGTGGACTTATTTCTACCGGAGCTAACCCTAGAACAGACTTCCAGGATGACTCTGAGTCGCAGTACACATGTGCACAGGTTGATGACTTCATGGTATCTTCTGAGGCTGATAAGATGCATGATGGCAATATTGATGATGCTTACCAGAATAGCGTTGAAAAGATGTTTGTATAGGCTAATACAAAAGAGGCTGTGTACAACAAGCTTGTAAGAAGTGGTAAGAGTAAGAAAGAGGCGGCAGAGATAGCTTATGTAGAGCATAAGACATAGAAGGATTTCGAAGAGTTTAGAGATAAATATCTTGATGAAAACGATAAAGCAAGAGTAACTAAGAAGTATCAAGCAGAGTATAAAGCTTATGCTGGAAAGATATATGATCCTAAAGCTAAAAACCCTATAAACGTAGCAGATGGATCTGCGTTTATTACAGATAGAATGTGTGAAAAGCTTTTAAGATCTCTTGGATTATATAACAATAAAGCTAAATAGCTGTTTACTATGCTTAGAGACCCAGACAAGCAGTATACATTCAGACAGAAAGCTGATGCCTTTGCAGAGCTTTAGGAATTTATTGTTGGCGCTCAGAAGTATAGTGCATTCGGACACAGAAATGATGACCAGCTTGGTAGTCTGCTTATACCTTACTATAATAAGATGGCGCTGTTCCCTATATTCCCATCTATAGCTATGGGAGATATGGGTAAGGTATACAACAAGATGATAAACGAAGGAGTAGATATGCTTTTGTTTGATTCTGCTGTAAAGATTGGTAATAAACATAACTCTGAATTCAAATAGGGTAAAGGTATAGAAGAACCGTTTGTTACATTTAAACAGGATCTTAGATATCTTAGAAAGCAGCTTAATACTGACCCTAATGGAAAGATTGAGATGAATCTTGGTACACAGACTGCTAAGGTAGCACTTGCTAGTTTAATATTGGATAGAACTAATTACACAGACTCTCTTACAGGAGAAGCTATTTCTGGATCTTAGATTCTTGACAATATTATGGGTTCTATAAAAGAACTTTCTGATATAGGTGTAAAAGAAGTAGATGATTTATTCTTTACTAACGACGAATTTGATATTCAAAAGTTCGCTAAGTTCTTAAATGACGAGCTTACATCAAGAAACGCTAACAAGAATACAATTGACGCCATTACTATTAAGGTTGACGATGCTGATGGTAGCAAACACTTAAATGTTCCACTTGCTGCTCAGTCTGACCCACATTGGATAGAGAGTATTCTTACATCTGCTCTTAATAAGAGAATTATAGACGTCAAGACTCCAGGAAACGCATTCTATCAGAGATCTGTATTCGCTATGGAGGGTAATGTGATTTCTGACGACGAGTACGATAAGTTACCAGCTGCTGCTAAAAAGCTTATTAACTGGCAGACTCTCAATGAGGGTAAATAGTTACAGTTTGTAAACAATGATGGCAGTATGGATGCTGTTATATCTATAGATTATTTTGAACACATAATACCGGAAGGAATGTCTTTTGATTAGGCTAGAAAGTGGCTGTTTGACAATAAGATCATAGGTAATAGAAGTGATGTGAAAGCCAATACTATCGGTTACCGTATTCCTACACAGGCTCAGTCATCTATACATGCTTTACGATTTGTAGATGTACTTCCTGTTGTAAAGGATACCATCATTCTTCCTAGAGAGTTTACTAAAGTAACCGGTTCAGACTTTGATATCGATAAACTGTATTTAGCATCTTTAGCATATAATGTAAAAGACAATAAAGCTAGTATAGAGTTTGATAAAGATACAAAGCAGTATCATTAGAACAAGCTTCTTGAAAACTATATGACACTTCTCAAGGATAATGAGAACTCTATACAGATAGCTATGAGATCTATTGATAATGATACAGAGCTCGTAGAAAGTATAGCTAATCAGTTCGAAAGCGCAGGCTCAACAAAGACTTTGCCATACAACTTCTATACACTTCATGAATAGACCGATAGACGTAGAGACTATATTACCGGTAAACTTGGTATTGCACCATTTGCCCTTAATGTAACAAACTAGGCTCTCACAATGGCTTACGGAGTTAAATTAAAAGAATCAGAATTTACTAAGTAGACTCCATTTAAACGTATAGATTTACGTGACGACAAGAATGGTAACGCTGTTATGTCTTGGCTATCTGCATTTATTAATGCACACTGTGATATCGTAAAGGATCCATATGTATCAAAAATAAATGTAAATAGCTTTACTTACAATATGCTCAACTTCCTCGTTAGAACAGGACAGGCAGATAACTCTGTATGGTTTATTACTTAGCCTATTGTAAAAGACATGGCGTTTGCTGCAGAAGCTGCTAGTGGACACTATGGTAGAGATTTAACGAAGAGTAAGTATAGAGCTTAGAAAGATGCTACAGAGAAGGCTTTAAGGCAGTACATAGCAGGTTATTTAGGTATTACTATTAACAAGGATTCTGAACTTTACAACAACTCTGATATACGTAGAGAAATTAACTATATCAACTCTGATATCAATTCAGCTAATACTGACACAGTTGATCATGACTAGAGAAGAATTGACATAATCAACAGCATGTTTAAGGGTGATAAGTATTTAAAGAGTTATGCTCTTAAGTATACAAGTAAGGAAGATATGTTAAAGGATCCTGACTTCTGTAAAGCTCAGATATAGGTATATAAGGCATGGAATATATTACAGCCATTTGTGAATGATATTTCAAAACTTGTATAGCTTACTAAGATCGATACAAAGAAGCAAGGTAACACACTTGCTAAACAGTTGCTGTACAAAGGTAAGTATGACTAGTTCTTAAAGGATATTTAGCAAGGTAATACATCTTTTGAACCAGAAGGTGTGATGAAGATGATGATGCATTCTTGGATTGATAAGAAAACTAATTCGTTCATGAAGGCGATGAAGAGTATTCTTGCAGGACAAGTATTTGAGGCTACTACATCTTATACCTCATTAGTTGGATAGCTTGGTCAGTTTATGAATAACTATTCATAGACAGAAGATATAGCAAACAAACTTGATAGAAACGTCTCACAATGTATTAAGTCACTCTTTATTAGATCTTACGCAGAAATAAATAATATAGATGTTAATAGGCTATTCTTCGGCAATAACACAATAGCTGATAGACTTGCTAATATAAAGCGTAGAATTAACAACCCTGATGACAAGCTGTTCTACTTAAGAAATAACAAACTGCTTACATCTTTAGTTGAATCTGATCAAGTAAAAGATGAAACTACTATTGGTAATAATGGATAGATTTATCCTGCGCCTAAGTTTGTTAGTACATTCCACAGTATATCAGAGTCGTCATTTAACCAAGATGATTTAACTGATGCGTGGGACGAGCTTCTTGATTATCCAGATGATTAGGAGTTAAAGGATTTTGCTAGAGACCTTGTAGTTTACGCATGGTTAACATCAGGTGAGAAATCAGGTTTCAACAGATTCTTTAAATATGTTCCTAACTCATGGAAGATTAAGAGTGGATTTGTTGGTCATGTAGAGTTCTGGTTAAACAAGTTTAACACAAATCTTGAAAGCGATGTTAGAAACGCTATCATAGACGATATACTTAGAAACAATTGGAACGACACAGACTTTGTTCCACAATATGATTATATACGTAAAAACCAAAGAAACTTTACAGACTCTGGTATATATGACCCATAGTTAATGAAACCTCTTGCTTTGTGCGGATATACATAGAACGGAAAAGGTGAATGGGTTACAACTATAAATAGACTTGATAATGGTCAGTATCCTAGATACATCACTGTAAAGGATGAAATAGCAACAAAAGATAACAACAACTCTAATAGGTCGCTTTACAGATTAGTAGGAGTAAGTAAGTTTGATGGAATAAAAGATAAAGATACTGGTAATACAAGTTTAACCGAAGTGCCTATTTATGCATTATGCAAGAAGAGAGGATTACATTTTAAAGGAAATGATATATTCGAATTCGGTAATAGTGATTTTGGTTTTGCTATGAACTATATTGGTTATCAAGAGAATGATTCGCAGTACGCAAAACTAATCGAATAGATCAAATAGAAGTTCTATCTTGATACAAAGAAGCTCGAGCCAGAAGAAACAAAGACAGAATCTCCTGTAAGGAATACTGATGTTACTACTGTTAGATCAACTGGTAAGTCTGGCGGAATTACTTACAATAAAGAACAGCAAAGTGCTATTATAAATGCCGTGTCATTCTTAAAGACTAACACTGATCCAACTTAGTATTATGTTATTGAAGGTAAGGCTGGTACAGGTAAAACTACTATAGCTAAAGAAATTCTTAAAGAGTTCGAAGATGAGTAGATATATGTAGCAGCAGTATCTCATAAAGCCAAGGGCGTAATAAAGAATAGTTTTGGAGAAGATACAAGAGGAAAGAAGTTCTTTAGTATAGCAAGTTTGCTCGGAATGAAAGGTATTAATGATAATGATACATAGACAACCAAATTCCAGGTAGGTCTAAAAGTTCCATTGTTGGATAATCCTCCAGCATTACTTGTTATAGATGAGGCGTCAATGATAACAGAAGATGTTCTCAAAAAGATTATTGATATAAACTCTAGTCTTTCTAGACCGTTCTAGATGTTATTCTTGGGAGATATAGGTTAGATATAGCCGATCAGAGACGAACAAAGTGAATTCTATAGGACTCATAAGGATCTTTTAAATAAAAAGTCTGACATATTTAATAGTAAACATAAGTCTAAGCTTATTACTAGAGTTAGGCAGGGTGAGGCTAATCCAATATTGCCGTATGCTGATTATTTCTGGGAGAACTCTTAGAAGGAAAATCCAGAACTTAATCCTACATAGCACATTGTTAGAAACAATCAGATTACAGACAAGGGATCTTTATTATTCTCTAACAGTGAAGCGGAAGTTTTAAGCTCTGTAATCAAGGCTGTGAAGAACGCTGTTGAAAAAGGTCTTACTAATCATGTAAAGATTGTAACATATCATGTAAACGAGAAGACTGAATTAAATCAGAAGATTCACGAGGCTTTATTTGGTAAGGACTCAGATTATTCAAAGGGAGATATGCTTATATTAAATTCTCCATACGATTTACCAGATGTTAATGCTACAATGGAAAACTCTTCAGAAATATAGATAAAGAGTATTTAGGATACAGATGTTGATGAATTTGGGGTTCATACATTATATCTTGAGACAAATGGTACAGCATATACGAGAACTGGTAATGAGCAAAAAGATTGTGTTATACAGGTTGTGTCTAGAAATGATATTGGGTTATATAATCAGAAATTATAGGAATTGGCTTCTCGAGCTAAGAGATAGACAAATAGAGCATTGAAGAAATAGGCTTGGGGTGATTTCTGGGAATATAAAGGACGGTATGCTGATGTTGATTTTGGTTATGCTATTACTGCTCATAAATCTTAGGGTTCTACATACGATATTGTAGTTGTAGACGAGAAGGATATAATGGGTACAACAGCTACTTCTAACCAAGAGAAATCAGAGCTTATCTATACCGCTTTAACAAGACCTAGAAAGACTGCTATCGTTATATCTAGTGTACCTGTATCTAACCCTTATACAGGAGATATAGAGAATCCTTCTTTACCTAAATAGGCTGAGAGAAAGATTGAATATCATCCAGGAAATTGGACAAGATAGGAAGTTAATGATAATCCTGATGTGTTATATGTATTCGGAGACAATACAAATAGAACTTCTGGTAGTAATCCTATAAGCAACGATAGTAAGTACGCTAGAACTTATGGATTAGGCAAGATGTTCCCTAATGCAACAGCGGCTATAATTAGAGGTATGGATAACGCTATGCCTGTATCTACACAGCATTGGTACGATCCTTCAACAGGTAGAACAAGAGATTCTGGTAGATGGAATGATTCTGATATAGATGATTTCAAGAAGATTATAGATGCAGAGTTTTAGGCTATTAAAGACGAATGGGATACAGGTAAATATAGAAAAATCTATCTCCCATCTACAGGTTTGTCTAATGGTAAAATCTCATAGATTACAGAAGCACGTACTCCTGTGTTATTTAAATATCTGTATGATAAAACTGCAGATTTAGCCAAATATGTTAGTACAGAGCATAAGGATGCTCATAGTATTTCTTACGAATAGGCTTAGAATACAATAAATTCTCCGTAGAATAAGCAGAATAATAATCCACAAGATTACACAATGAACTCTGGTGGAGCTTATGGTGGTGATACATATTGGGATGTTATTGGTAGATAGTTTGGTTTGACAAAGATAAATCATTTTAGACCTATAGATAATTAGAATATGTCTAAAACTCTTAGAGATAGAAATGTTAAACCTTTCTCAATTACTCATGAACAATCTAATTATGCAAGAGAACAGATTAAATAGCTGACAGGAAGAGAGCTTCCTTATACTCTTGCTGGAGAATTGCTTGCAAGGGATTTTTATCAGGTAGATAAGTCTGACGGCGTATTTGCTATAGCTAATATAACTGGCTCACAGAGAGCTGTAGAAGGCGGTACTAATATGGCTGTACAAGTTGGTATCAAATAGGGTAAGCCTGTACATGTATACGACTTAAATACAGAAAGCTGGTATTAGTATAATCAATCTACAGGTAGATTCGAGGTAGAAGATACACCTGTATTAACAAAGTCTTTTGCTGGAGTTGGTACCAGAAATATATAGAACTATAAAGTTAATAAAAACGGATAGTGGGTTGATAGAGAAGGTTATGTAGGATATGATAAAGCTTTGAAGGCCGCTAATGCTATAAAGGCTGTATACTAGAAGACCTTCAATACTACCACAACATCTAATACTGTTAATATATACGCTGGAACTGGTGAGAATGCTGATTTAAGCAATTTTGCAATTAGACCTTTTACTCATCATTTTAATGATGGCTCAGTTAAAGAGTTCTAGTCTGTAGAATAGGCATTCTAGTATATTAAAGCTAGTGAATTTGCTGATACAAGATCTAACGATGGAAACACTAGACCAAGCGGTAAGTCTATATAGGCTGAAATTATGGGTACTACAACAGGTTCTTAGTTAAGATCTTTAGGAAGATAGATTAGAAACTTAAATGTTTAGGCTTGGGATAGATCATCTTCTTTTGTTATGAAGCAATTGTTAAAAGAATCATTTGAGCAAAACCCACAAGCTCTTCAAAGACTTCTTGGTACGGGTAATTCTATTTTAACTCATATCCAAGATAATGGTAAATGGGGTAAGGAGTTCCCTAGACTTCTTATGGAAGTAAGATATGAGTTTAAAAAGAAGCAGGATTCTTATAAAGTTAAAAATAATTAGGATATAAAAGACGATCTTAAAGAACTCGGAAAGAGAAGATAGGACGACTGTAATAAATAATTATTATGACGTGTTTGTTAAGAAATAAAGAAAACGAAGCGTTGTTAAATGAATATGAGGGTATTTTAGGTAGCCGAGAGGCTGCCTATTATGCCTTATCATAGAACAACGGATATCCTTTAGATAAGGATTTAAATGGTAAAGACTCCACACTGTATAAGGATTTATTACAGCGTAATGGAGGTAGTAGAGAAAAAGCCATATTGGAGAAGGCTACTATATTTACGTCAAAGTTCATAGAAGATCATTATGACTGGACGCAGGATAGAGTAGAGCCTACAATAGATGACTTAGATAACTATAATGGAGTATTGTAGTTTGACGCTAAATCATTTAGCTCTATGGCTCAAAATTATGGCTCTAGAAAGGATAATTTTATCCTTGCTTAGTAGTAGGAAGGCAAGACTCTTAGAGAGGCTACATAGGCCTGGAATTAGGCAGAATACGAACGTTTGCACACTACTTTGGCAGATAGATTGGAGAAATCATTTGGTCTTACAAAATCAGTAGATAAGAAAGGCAATATACTTTTATCTTCTAAAGATTTGTAGATATAGTTTGTAGACTACATACGTAGCACATCGTTAAAAGATGTTGCAAAAGCTTCTGGTTAGTACATATCTAATAAGCTTAGTGCTATAGGCAACGTGATTAAAGTAGCATTCGGAAGAAGTTCTGCAAAGCTTAACACTGAGTCTCACGAGATTTGCCATCATTATCTTGATATGTTTTAGAACTCACAGATGGTACAAAAGGCTCTATCTGATATTATGAGTCAGTACAAGATAAAAAATATAACAGAAGCAGAGGAAAAGCTTGTAGATATACTTGTTGGTAAAGCTAATGATATTGCAGAGCGTACAAAGGCTGCCGATGTTTGGGAGTAGTTTAATACGTAGGTTAGAGATGCATTTAAAGACTTAGTTATAGACGACTCTAATAAAGAGATGCTACACGAGTATCTAGCATAGTCATTCTTGCTTAATATAGACATTAATTAGGTTAAAGTATCAGCAGAGTTTAACAAAGTAAGACTTAAAAACAAAGCTAAGTTCTAGCTTATGGCTGATAACACACTTAGCAAAGATGAGGCTATACAAAAACTGTAGGATCTATTTGATACGTATGATCATATTGTTTCAAAAACACCATCATAGATAAAGATATAGGACAAGCTATTCTAGACTATGTAGAAAATGTAGAGACAGTCTGATGATGATGCTATCTGTACATTTGTCAACTACGTTGTAGATAGAATTGGTTATATGGACCAAAACGGAAATATAACAGATGGTTCTATATACAAGTTCTTGGAGAATTCAAGAAAAAATAACTTTAAAGGTATTACAGCCCAATAGCTCATAGATATAGATAAGAACTCTATAGGCTTCTTTAAAGAGGTGCTAAACCAAATAAATTCAGCTAAGGTATTCGGTAACTTCCCTGCTATATTAAAGACTCATATAGATCAAATAAATGCATCTATGCAGGATATTTCTGTATTATATAGAAATGCACTACATGCGCTTACAACCGGTATTGTAGATCAATACATAGATGATAACATGGGTCTTGGTAATATAGAGAATGCTAAGATTGTTGCTGAGGACTGGCTTCTCAGACAAGCTATGTATGGAGATATCAACTGGCTTGAGATGTGGGCAGGAATGTATGGAAGATCTAGTTCTCCTATACTTAGAATATTGTACAATAAGGTTAACGATATCGATTATGATAGATAGGTATTCGTAAACAATATTGGTCACCAAATAGATGCGCTCAGACGTAATGCTTGGAAAGCTATGAGTAAGCTTGTTCCAGGAAATCCAGAGATGGTTTTGATGGAATTTAATAAAGATGGTAAGGCTACAGGTAATTTTAGAACCGAGTACAATCAAGGACAGTATGAACAGGACCGCCGTGAAGAGCAATAGCGATTGATGGAAAAGTATGGCTACGAGCAGGACGAAGACACTGGTGAGCTTATTGATAAATAGACAGGTTGTAGTGTATACCAGGAAAAATGGAAGTATACTCCAGCTGGATGGCAGAAGCCAAAATATTACAAATACCTTGATGAGATGGACGCATTTGATGATGGTAGAAGAATAAAGTAGTACACTAGAAAATACTACCAGGAGATGCGTTCTGCTCCTATATATTATCCTAAAACTAAGAATGACCCTATACCTGCTAATCCTCATGGTCACGGTTTGTCACCAGATACTATAAGAGAAAAGCAAAGAATAGACGAAGATCTTAGATATTATGCAAAACAGGCTACAAGAAAAGACGGAACAGTACATTACGAAGATTTATCTCCAGAGTAGCAGAAAGCTTATTTGCTGGCAAAAGAAGAGGCTGAGTAGTTATCTAATCCATTCTATCCTAATGGAGAAAAGAAGGAGGATGACAAGTACAGGATGGCTATAGAGTTAAGATCATTCAATCAATGGGTATCTGATTAGACTGATTATGATTAGGATAATGCTGCTTTTGTACAAGAGCTTAATGCAATTACAGATCCTGTAAAGAGAGATTAGTTTATAAGACTTAATTCTACAGTAGCTATAAATCCTTTGTTATATAAGCTTGCAAATGTTGGTCAGTCTTAGTATAACGACCCTGTATTAAAATACTTGCATAGTGGTCTTCTTACTTTAACGAAAGACAACAGGAGCATATCTAAAGACTTCTCTAGATTACCACACGACTCAGAAGCGTTCTTTGCTAATGCATAGTAGATTGAGCAAGATATAGAGGATTCTGGTAAGAACGGAACAAAATCCGATTTTAGAAAGTACTTTACTTATAGGCTTGCTATGCAGCCTGGTTTAAATAAAAGTAAACTAGACTTCTTTAGAGACAAATATCTTGACAGAGCGAAGAATGGAGAGCTTAATCAGTTCTTCGGTCAAGATATAACAACATTTTCTGATGCTGATTTAAGATATCTTATTGATAATAGATTCTTCTTTAAGAATACAAAGAAAGGTCCATAGCCTCTTGATTGTTTCTACGAAATAACACCAAAGAGTAATACGTTTGTTTATAATGGATATACATACAATTCTATTATATTAAAACCTATTGGAAGATTTTCTAAGAGAAGTAATGCTACTCCAAGCAGAATTTATGACGATAGGTATGACTTTTAGAGAAAAGAACCAGGATATTAGCTTACAGATAAATATAAGGACAAATACTTTGACTAGGAAATAAATTAGAACTCAGATATCAGAGCGCTTTATGATATGCTTACTGGTACGATGAAGTAGATGTATGAGAAAATACCAGCTATTAAATCTGGTTATAATAATGCACTCCCTTAGATAGAAGGTACTACAGCTATGCTTTTGTCAAGAGTATTTAAAGGCCCTAATTCAGCCAAAGATACATTTGGATATATTTGCAAATCTATGGTAAGCATAATGCCTAGTGATACAGATGTTGAAGTAAAGGGTGTAAAACAAAGAGTTACCCCTAGTGGAGAAGATGAAAGTACCGTTCCTATTAGATTTGTCAAGCGATTGGATAATCCAGAATACATAAGCTCATCTATCTGTAGCAATGTTATACAGTTTGTAGATATGGCTAAGAATTATGAAGGTAAAATGGAATTATTGCCGGAAATTCTTGCTATACAAAAATAGCTTAATCCAGAATATAGAGAAGATAAATATAAAAGCTCTAGATCAGGAAATGTTTACAAGCATTTCAGGAAGATGGATAAGTATAGTAGTCAGAGAAGCGAGGAAGCTATAAACACACTTCTTGAAACATAGTTCTATGGTAAGAATGTAGTATCAGGTCTTACTAAAAATAACGAGAAGAGCGATACCGCAAGAGCTTTGATATCTAGGGCAAAAAGATACGGCTCTATACATATGCTTGGTCTTAACACGGCTTCTATGACTGTTGGTGCATTAGATGCAAACTTACAGATATTTAAGGATTCTCTCGTAGGTAAATATCTTACTATGAAAGACTTCGGCTGGGCTATAATTAAATTGCTGAGTCCTAAAACTATTATGAATAATTTTAGGGGATTAGGAAAATCCTAGCCAACAACTAAAGAAGGAGCCTTAATGCAGATGAATCAAATAAGTAAGAATAATTCTGAAATATTTGAAGGTTTACATAAAGGTTGGTTCAGAAGATTTTGTCTTAAATACCTTATGATGGGAGGTTATACTCTCGGTGATTATATGAATAACTCTATAGTAATGATGTCATTTTATCATCACACTAGACTTTTTGAAGATACATCATATGCTGGAGTTAAGCCTGGATTCTATACTCGTAATCAACTTATAAAAGCATTTACTGACGCTGGATATACAAAAAAGTAGGCTAAGGCTGTATATTCTGACTTGCATACAACACTATACGACGCATATGATTGGGAGCCTGGTGATTATTTACCAACCGTAAATAAGGCGTTTGCAAAATATTTGAATAACAAGATAGCCAAGAATGTAAAGAACAAAATTGCCCAAAGAACTGCTTTTTATAATGGTGTCATGCCTGCAACAGAAGTGTCCAAGGCTAGGTAGAATTTGTATACTGCTATGATGTTTATGATGCGTAACTTTATCGTAGGTAATATATACGAAAGAATGTAGAACGCAAACGATTACATCGTAAAAGAATTGGATGAAAACGGAGTTCCTGTAAAGAATCCTAAGACAACAGAAGAAGCTTAGAGCTACGGATACTATAACTATGAAACCGGAGAAATAGAAAGAGGACATTATACGTCTATAGCTAACTTAGTTAGGAGATATGTAACCAATTGGGTTTATGGATTACGCTCGCTGCTGTCTAACGACTATGCGAAGAAATAGGAATATGCTGAAAAGAGAGAAAAGCTAAAAGGTATAACATAGCTTGAAATTGAAGGCGTTAAAGCAGTATCTGCCGATATTGCTATCTGTGCAGCTGCTACGTTGGGTTCTATATTCTTAAAGATGAAAGCTGATGAGGATAAGTCGTGGTGGATACAGTATCTATACTTGATATCGCTCCGTCTTGCAGAGGCTAGAGGCACAAATCTTGATCCAACAACTGTTGCTGACTTTGTAGGATCTATTACAACATTGTAGTCTGTATGGAACGACTTCGGAACAGGATTTACTTACATGCTTGACGCAATGGGTCTTACTGGTCATAACCCTACTGACACTGTAAAGTCTGGCGCGTATAAAGGGTCTAGCAGATGGTTTAGAGATATGATGAAGATGGTTCCATTTAGTAATTTGTACGAAGATGCTAACTATAATACATTGAGAGCTAAACAGAACTACTACAGAAATAAATACTGGTATTTACATTTGTTCGGAAACGACTCTACAGGAAGCTCTTCTGGCGAACCTGTAATGCCTGACGACTATAACAACGACTCTTTTGGAGAAGGATCGTTTGACGCAGGAGATGATTTTGGAGGCGGATCATTTGATGCAGGTGGAAGTTTTTAGCCATAATGACTCTATCTGAAATTCACCGAATTATCGACGACTCTTTTGAAAAAAAATAAGGGGAGGGACTGCTCAATTGCAATCCTTCCCCTTTTGTTTTGCCTGTAAATATGTCATCAATTGTATATTGGAAATCTTCCAACGGCATTTCTTTATTCACCATTAATACGCAGGGCATATGATTAATAACGTTTATGATATTATCATTATAGCCCCAAAAAGATGCTATTTTCAAGCAATCTTTTAAATCTAAATCACAGTTACCTGTAATAAGACTTTTCCGTTTTCCCGTTAGAATAAACCCATAAGCTACACAATTCGTACTATCAATCATTTTGTATCTAGTCGTATGCAAGTTCTTACACTTCTCAATACGATTGATACGGTTAATAGAATTTTGCGTAACTTTATCACACTTGAACAACATGTAAATTATAGGCATATCTGTTGGATGATCCAGATCTTCTGTAAAACATCCAACAAACTGCTCATCAATGTCTGATTGCAGTATATCTTCATCAAGTAGTGGAATTACTACTTTATCGAAATCTGTCATAGGTTTAAAGTTTCACTACCGTCTCCAGCATAATACTCATAACCATGTTCCCATAGATTTTCATCCATGTGCCATGCTATTTCTGTCATCGCATCATTTATTACATCGTTTCTAGAACAAATTTGAGATGAATCCAATCTGAAAACCCTTATTTCATTACTGCCTGTTGTATCAATAGCAATAATATAAAACTCGAATCTCCATTTATCAAATTCATCAGTTATTCCTGGTACATTTGCAAGATACCAATATACAGCATCCTCATAAAAACACAATTGTCTACAGTAATCAAATTCTTTCATACTGTCCTCAAAGTGCCACAGTTTGGCCGTAGTCTTGATATCCATAATTGTACATACTTTGTTTTGAAAGTCGAATGTACAACTATCTAATAAAGATTTGCATTTAATGCACTTAAACGGTAAATGAAAATCCCAATTTATTTGGAATTCATGATATATATGAGTAAAGCCGTATTCTCCAGATTTTCGCAACAGTATGCATGCTAATTTGTGAGCTTGCACATTATTCTTAATAGTATCAAGTTGCTTTAAATCGTATTCAGATATAAGTATCTTGTTCGTTTTTAATGCTTCGATATAATCCTTATACTCTACGCTTATTTTAAGCGCTTCTGAGAGGATTTTATCTTCACTCTTGCCAACTATACTATAAGACTTGCGATAGGCTTCTGAGAGCTGTTTATTTAACTCTATTTCAACGGTATTTATTAAGTTTTCACAGAACTTTTGTGCTTGCGCACTTTTAGGCTTTTCGCCATCGAACAGAACGTAATCATTCCAGAACTGATCTGGTTGAAGCAGGAACTCATGTATCATGGTTCCTTTACGTAACTGTGGCAAATCTAAGCCTTTCTCTTTACCATCCAGCATATTACGAAAATAGGCCGGCCCTTTATTCAAGAACCAGCCTATCGCACTATTACTAATACGTGTATTATCTTCGTAGTATGGAATGTCGTATTCCGGTATTTTGTACTTTGGTGTAATCATTAGCATTCTGCACAACAACAATCACAACAGCAATCATCTGAAGTTAATTTCTTCTTAAAGTTCTTATGATTGTTTTCTTTACAAGAACGAGCGTGAGGCTTTATGGTACCTTTTGAAGAAAGGTTCATATCCTCAAACAACTCTTCGAATGTCGTAGTAGGATAATTGTTAGCTTCCTTTACAAAAGATGCAATGTTATCAAAACTACATACTTCGAAATTGTCCTTGATAAAGTCTGTTAAAGATTTAACTTCCTTCTTGTCGTTAAGCTTATCATTCAATACCTCCATTATAAGAGATGGAGACATCTCATCAAACTCACGCCAATAGCGGATACGAGAACAACGGTCTATCAGGTATTCTGATATTTCATCGTCATCGTTACATGTAAACAAAATCATATGCTTACCCTTAGTATCAGAACCATCCAATACCTGTAACAATACAGAATCGTCATAATCCGCAAGAACTTTATCAAGTTCGTCGAACAGGAAACAAACGCTTGTGTCACCAAGCTTTTCTACAAGATTTCTAAGGATATACGGACGTATGTTTTTGTCTATATTTATAATTGGGAGACCGCTCTTATTGGCAATTACCTTAGCCATTACAGTCTTTCCAGAACCCTTTAATCCCGCAAGCATCACACCAGTAAATCCGCTTTCAGACAAGTTATAGCTATTGATAACCTTATCTATAAAGCGTTCGTCACGCTGTGTACAATATACCTTAGAAGGTAAAGATAAGCCGCTAGACTCTTCGAGTGAAATTGCGTCAGTATAACGTTCTACACTAATATTGTAAACCATTCCTGGAGTTAAATCACACTCAAGACCTTCTGTGTTAAACTTAAAGTTTATGCTCTTACCTACTTTCAAAAATTTCTTTTCCATATTTACTGATATTATAATACTCAAATATTGGTTTTTATCTCTTCTATCATCTCGTCTACCTGTTTGTGGTTACGTACGAGATAACATTTCATTTTACTTCGATGTCGCTTAAGATAATGCTTAAACAATTTCCATCTAAGAGGGAATGAATCTCCCATAAGACCTTTACATTCTACTACAAACCCATTTCCTATGAAGTCAGGTAGATATGTTAGAGGTCTTATTTTTTCGCCTAAATACTCGAATTTATCCAGTAATACGAAATGCTTTGGCTCATATTTAACTGGTATTCCAGCTTTCATAAAAGCTTCATAAGTATAGCATTCGAGCTTACTCCTAAAATGGAGACCATACTTATCGACTTTAGTCGCATTCCGTACTCTGCCTTTAGATTTCTTGCCTATCATAATAAAAATTCTTTCCCCTTATCTTGGATACAGAAGTTCTATTAAAATAGACAATTTCGCTGTCAGTTACTTTTTGTTCACCTCCATGACTAACACATGCGCATATACATCTGTCATCACTATAACTATCCCAGATAGTCATTTGCAATTTGTTTGGAAGATAAATACGTATAAACCCACCTTTGTCAAGATGAATTTTCTTAGTCAGCTTTTTTGTAAGCCATTTATGCAATAGAGGAGACATTACTGCACCTCCCAGCACACCTAATAGGCATCCTATTACTACATCAATCATATTTCTGTAACGTTTTTGTTAACCAGTCTTTCATGGTGCTAAATCCGTTGTCACGAACAGCATCTGATAGATCTTTGGCTTTAAATTTCTTATTAATGAAAAAAGCATCTATTTTGTATTGTTTACTATATTGTCTAGCCTTAAGCATACCTGTTTGATCTCTATCATACAGTATAACTATATGTTTCCATTTGGAACGTAGAGACCTGAGTATATCTTCAGGTATAAACACTGTCTCACTAGCAGCAGCTATTGCATTAAAACCCATCTCGTAGCAACACATCACGTCTTTCAGTGATTTTGTTATTATGAGTAGGTCGCCTCCTTCCTTAGGCAATTCGGATAATCCCTGTACGTGCCGATTCGTCAGATTGGTACGCCATTTAGTAAACTTGGAAGCAAGTGGACGATAAATCTTAAACTTATCATACACTTTATATGCATACATAGGACTATTTTCTTTGTAGATACTTCGGACGATACTATTACAAAGAAAGTATTTAATGCTGAATACATTGAACTTCTTTAGGGTATCAATATGTATTCCGAACTGTTTCCAGTACTGTTTGTCTACATTGGTAAACGGCTGTCGAACTATTCCGATATCAGTATCTCCTTTCGGCTTATCGTACGTATTTGTCCTTACGATTGTATTAGGATTTATTCTGCGTACGATTCTCAATAATTCTCGTTCAAGCTCTTCTCTAGTCGTTATACCTTTGTATTCTTTTAGGAACTTCAGAGAGTTTCCGCATTCTCCAGTTCCAAGGTCTTTCCACAATAGTCCTCCAGTTTTAGAATGAAATATTCCAAATGAAGGATTCTTATCTCCAGACCTTAAAGGACTATTCATAAGTTTTCCAACTTTAAATTGTCCTAAACAATACGTATAGATGTCTAAATCATTTACTTTGTCCAAGATATCTTTCAAGGACATAGTAATTGCTGTTCTAGTACTATACATAACTTATAAGTTAGTGGGCGTCCACAGCCTCGAACTGTGGCTATATATTTCTATATTAGATCTTTCCTTCATCACGCCCTTATAAAAATGAGCAGTTTAATGACATGCTCAGGTCTACGTTGACGGACGTATAGCAGTTTACGGAGATGCTAAGCTCGGACTTTAGGTTATTCAAACCCGCACTTACGTAGCGTACACGCGTATGAAATCTGATGCCAGGTAAACTGTGCATCATAGATAATATCGGCCTTCACAGGCGGACAGAGCTATTACTTTCACAAGCTGTAACTCTTCTTATCATCAGAAATGTTGTGGCTCTGCAGGGATTCGAACCCTACTGGACTTTTGTCTATATAACAAAACATGATTAAAACGTCGATTTTGATCTGTTTTCGCATACGTCCATGCTTGTGTCTCACGACACCCTGCGAGCCTTATTGGAGGCATTTCACCTCCAAAGGGTAACTGAATTACCTAGCTCTACCAACACCCTTTCATGGCAGTATTACCTCCCTGGGGTGTATCCACTTGTTGTATAGTTTGGCACTCCTGCTATGTAAACAGTATAAGAACCATTTACCGGATTTCATACAATCAAGTAGTATTTCTATTTCTTCAGGCGTAAACCCCTTAAAAGGGAAGATCTGATGCGCCTGCTGCATCCGCAGTTTCCGGAGTAACGGTTGGTGGTACGTTAAGCGGATCGTTGTTCTCCTTATCGGCAACAACTGGTCGCTCCATAAGATCGTTCTTAAAGAGCTTAATCTGCGAATCTGTATTAGACATGTCTTCAACGAAGATTCCGAGCTTACTTACTTGAGTATAGCCCTTCTTGTCATAGATAACCTTCAAACGGAGCTTTTTCTTGGTAGCAATCATAGGGTCAAGCATCTGCTTTGTCCAGTCAATCATCTCCTTGAATGTAGAAAGCTCTGCATCTGGTCTCTGTGGGTAGAAACAATCAAGAATCTGACAAACTCGTCCAAACTGAGCATTATCACGCTTCTGCAAGTCTTCGTCTGTCTTAATATACATTCCTTTTGTATTCTTCCACTCTGTCATAGTAGCTGTCTGACCATCCTCATTCTCAAATACGATCTCGAGGAAATCGAGACCCTGAGGAGACTTGTTACAGTTCACCTCTTTAAGAGTGACGTTCTGGTTGATGCCTACTGGCATATAACTACTATTACTAAATTCTTCGTTGCTAGTTGTGGCTGTCTTTGTACTAAACATAATCTCTATTATTTTAATATACGTAATGCTAACATATCAAGTTTATTCTCAGCATAGTATGCTGTTGATCGAACGAACCGATATACTAATTTACTTAAATATTCTATCCCAATGTGTTGTAAGTGTCCCATCTTCATTACCTTCTGCAATAACGATATCCTTTCCAGCTATGTGTCTTGCACGTGCTTCCATGATGGTATCAGATGTACCACCTTTAAAGGATATATGTGTTTCATTTCCTTTGCGATATACATAACCAACCGCATCGGCTAATCCACACACGATTTTACTCAGCTTACCAACTAAGTCGAGCTCTTTTGCAGAAACTTCAACACCATCCTTTTCAGTTACGGTGTCTTTAACGTGACCTACAAGAATAAATTCGTCACACAAATCTCGGAACATATCAACTACCTTCTTTACTGCGTCTCTAAGATACTTATAGCCAAGACCGTTAGGTAAGGTTGTTACGTCTGTGCCGTCCCATTTCTTACCCATTAGAGTTTGGCGATCTTTTGTATTCTATATAGTTCGCAAAACTATATACGTTCTCTAATGAACTGCTGCACGTCACCGTGCAGAATAGACTATATCATCTCCTTTTGCCTTATGCGGCAGTCAGGAGTTCCGCGCTTCCATCGCCATTAGCTTGCGATGTACTCCCTTCCGGGATAGTCGTTGAACACCTATCAACGTGAGTTCTGTAAATTTCTCCAATTTTAGAAAACCATTTATCTATATCAAATTTATTTTTCATAATATTACACATTCCGCAACAAGGTACGCAGTTATCTAAAGTATAATCTTTAGACGAATCTATTCTATCTATTCCCATTGCGTTTTCTTTTCCGCAATAAAAACATTTTGAAGTTAACATATTCTCTGCTTCTTCTTTAGTTAGAAACGATTTTACAACCTTACCTTTTCTGTTGCTATTATGTGTATACTTTGATATTTTTTCGTTTAAAAGCCTTCTTTTTCTTGGATATTTTTTATTAGCTGTTTCAACTTGTAAATTGTTTACACAATTTGTACATGACTTTGGTATATACTTACCAAAAAATCTATCACTTCTAACCACTGATATTGATCCACATCTAGAACATTTTACCTTAAAGTACGTTCTTTTTATTTGCTTCTCTTTATCGTAATCTTCATGATCTATACCAAGACAAGTTAAAACTCCCCACGTTTTTCCAATATACTTTTCCAAAGTTTCTTGTTTCATAATAAATGCTGCTGATTTTCTTTCCTATTATACTTTATATTGCTATAACGATACAAATGGGAAAGAGGTTTCAGCAATTCACGGAATTTTCTGTAGATATTTCTATCTATAGCTCCATTTTCATAGAGTGTACAAGCATAGCTCATACAAATATCCTCAAGTCGTGTAGCATTGTCAATAGTGATATGCTTATAGAAATTATGACCTACTTCTTTATTCTTGGCACGAATGGCACTTGCTGCTTCTCCTAAATCATTGATCGTACGACACTGGATGGCCATCGCATCAACGAAGACAGAGCCTCCCTCAAGGTCTATGATAAGGTTATTATCCAGCTGTGCAAGACAAGATGTCTTACCAGCCTTTGGAAGACCATAGAGTATAAGATATCTAGGATTTTCAGAAACTGCAGGAATTTTACTAGTAGGTAATGTTAAACTCATGATACAATGATACTAAAAGTTTTAATTAAAGCTTAATGTTGATACTAATGATTGTCTTCTTAATCTCTGGACTAAGTGAAGAGATAAAGTTGTAATCACTAAAATCAGAGTAACTATAAATGTCGGTACCAATCTGAATCTCATCATTGTAGAAAATGATAGGGAGACCATTCTCAAGACGGTAAATCTTACCGAGCTTAATACCCTTCATAATACTCTTCTTCTTGCCATAGTTAGCAAGAATATCACAAGCCTTTGCGAACAAAGTGTCGCCCTTCAGAGGCTTGTAGATATAAGTATGATCCAACTCGTCGAACATGGCATCAATTAGATCGTCGTCCTCCTTCTTTGTGTTAAACAAATAAGAGTTGTTCTTCTTTACAGTAGAAAGAATAATATCATCGAGAATCTGAGAATAAATTTTACCATTGTTAGTGTTCTTAATGTTGTTGTCAGTAAACTTAATATCGTATGTTGTCATAATTCAGCCTAAATTTTAATTGCTTAACTTTCTATCAAGTTGTTATATGCTAAGTCATTCTGGAATTCAAGTATGCAGGGCTTTCCTGCGTCTCGATTCTTCAAGATGTGTAGATACACCTTGTTCTGAGTAGGTAAATGGCTCGGGCCGTATTCTTGTATTCCAAGAATTTCAGGCCTATGAATGACTATAACATAATCGCTAGCTTGAAATAAAGCATCAGCAGATGAAATGTCGCTTCTCATAGGATAATGCGACAAAGGATTGTTTATTCTTTCTGGTGATTCAATATTTCTATTCATCTGTGCTAGTTGTAACACTGATGTCATAGGATACTTTTTGGCACTTATGAAAACTCTTTCGAGTTCCTGCATGGTTTCTATAACGCTGCCTATCGGCTTCGTTAATAGAGCATGGTCATACATTATCACAAAATGCTTATCGGTACCCTTTATATATGTATTATAGAAATACTTAATAATATCTTCTGCTTCCTTGGGAGTTGTAGGATTATCTACAAACCATATAGGATACTCCTTTAGTTGATTAGATACTGAGATGACTTTTCTGAAGGTATCGTCATCTAGGTCCGTTTCCGAACTATACAAAGTCGAAGTCGTTTTCCTAAGCTTACTAGAAAGCGTTCTTCCAACTTGCCTAAATCCAACCATCTCTAACGAGAAAATCAGAATTACTATTTCTTCACCAGGATTCAAATCAACAATATCAGTTGAGATCTCATTTGCGAATGAGCTCTTACCACTTCCTGAAATACCAGCTATGGTATAAACGGTATTAGGTTCAATACCTCCCATACACTGCTTATTAAACTTAGCCCATCTAGTCTTTAGAGATGTTATAGAATGATCTCTACGACCAGATATGTAGTTTATCGCCTCTTGGGCTACAACTGACATTGGTCTTATAAGATTAGATAAGTTCTGTTCCATAAGTCGATTCCTCAATTTTAGAGTTGTCTTGCATTTCTTCCTCAGATTCTTCCCATTGATGGTCTACGAGCCATCTCCACATCGTCTTCATATAACTTAGTTTACCCTCGTTAGTCTTTTTCTTCATTTCGAAGTCGAGACACTGAATAAGATGTTGAGCCATAGCTTCGCTTTGACCTACATAAACATTAAATAAATGTCTACACTTGTTAACGTTGGCTCTCAGATAGTTTTTTGTACCATCTGGTCGTAGAACGTATATTGGGTACATTTCATAGAACAAATCGAAATAGTCCTGTTTAGGTCGAACTATATCTTTAAGCGTATCTGTTGCATGATATGTAATTGACTTACCTCTCTCGATCGAGGTAATAAGTCCCTGAGAAATTAAGTTTGATATTTCTTCGTCGCTAACTAGGCTGACAATTTTGCGGACGTCTTGATTATAAGTTTTTTGATTCTTATCCAATACCAAACTTAGGAATATTAATTGATTTGAATTTAGTCCTGGAATGTCCAGGAGTTTTGTGTTTAGTTCAATAATCATCTTATATACGTTGATAAACGATTAATCATCGAATATTGTCAACTGGCGATTAACAAACTCACTAGCTATCTTTTTTGCTTTGCTAATGTAGTACTGGTAATCCAGATGACGTTTCTCTATTGGTGTGGCATCTATCTTGTTAAGAAGTCGGACTCCATATTCTGTTATTTTTGTTTCAGAACGACTTTCGTACATTTTGTCCTTAATTCTTATAAGATAGTAGCCACTACTTGACGCGTAGTATCTATTAATACGTTGAATGATGTTTCCACCATACTCAACTTTTGATTCCTTATTTACGCTTTGTGACATCAAGAAATCACGGATATCTCTATCCTTCTTAATAAACTTGTCTATCGGTTCATTGTTTAAAAAATAGTTTATCACAGCTTTGGAGATAACAACTGGTGTCATGCTGTTGTTAAGACCAATTTCTGTGATAAACCTGCCTTTCTTTTCTATCAGTCTCGGATCTCCAGATTGAGAATATCCTTTGCGAACACCAAAGTAATTGTTCACGTCGTACTGATAAAACGACTCGTAATCATCGGATTCGAATGTTAACTGGGTTAATTGCTCAACTTCCTTAATTGCATCGGCTATTGCGAAGCGGGCGGATTTGTCGGCAATGTAGACGACACCATCTGTATTGACTTGTACAATCTTACAATTCAATTCTAGAAGCCTATCCACTAACATAAGTAGTATAAGTTGCCCATTTATACGTATCTTGTATACGTTAAGTGGATCATAAGCCCAGCTACTTTCTTGTTGCATCTTTCCTGTAAGAGCATTAAGAGCCTGTTTAAATGCCTTAGACTTTAATAACTCTCCATTACGTTTGGCAGCCAAGCGCTCCTTGTATAGAGCGCTGTACACATTCCAAAAATCTTCTCCTAAGTGAACTGGAAGCCAATGGTTTATAATGGCTAGCGAAGGATACATAGACGTAACGTCGGAGTGTCCTATAAACTGTTCATCTGTAGGTTTGTAGACTCTAGGTTCGTTGATGGTGTGTATACCACCTTCTCCTATAGAGTAGCAAATGTTTGAGAGAACAAACTTCTTCTCATAGTTTTCTTGTTTCTTATCAGACTTACTTGCATTGCAAGTAGCATTCTTTACATCCAATAAGACTTCTTTCAACTTTGGATTAGAATATTGTATAAATGGGAGTATGATGTCACCTAGGCGAATGTTTCCGACTTTTCGAGCACGAGTTTTTAGCTCGTCTTTTGTTGTGTTGGTAATGTCTAAAGTCTTTCGCAAGAGTACTTCTTCTCCAAATCGTACACCACTCATCGACAGTGCATCAAACCCCCATTCTTTTTCCACTTCAAGACGTAGTTCTACATCTTCTTTTACTTTATTAAGCAAAGTCTCAGTAGCTTCTACGTCGTTCACATTATACTCTATCATAGCGTCAATATCACATTCTGGGATCTGCAGATCAAAGCTTCCTTCATACTCTTGTACATTTGGCATATGTAAGAGTATTTCTATTTCTTTTAAGCTTTTCTGCTGTTTGGCACTATAGAGCATCAACATAAGATCAAATGAATAGAAGTAGTTTGAATACTTGTACACTTTAATCTTATCAATATTTCCTGTTTTTTCCGAACTTATTATTTCTTTACTAAGATAGTAGAGAGAACTACAAATTCTCGAGTATCCTAGTCGCTTCATTCTACTGCAGAAATGTATAATGTAACTTATGATTATGTCATCATAATGCTTATTGTTGTAGCCGCACATTATATGATCAGTTCTGTTGGTGTAGAAGAAGTCAACTAGTTCTTCTAGTTGATTTTTACGACAGGATATCTCGAATTTATATAGTTTATGACTCTCTGAATCTTTACAAGTACAATGAAAACAGTTTGGAAAAACTTCTATGTCATATAGAACTACTGGTCTTTCCTTTACTATCATAGTTCCCTAGTGAGGGTTTGCACCTCGCAGTCATATCCTTTCGGAGCACACTAGGGTGACCAGTGGTGTCCTGGTCGGTTTTGAAGAAGTTACGCCTTAAGCTGCCATTCGCATCTTATTTGCGCCTGGTAACAGGAGTCGTCCCGTCTTCTTGCGATGGTCTTTAAGGTTTGTACAAACAAGATTACTGCGCTTTGCTTTTACCTTGTTTGTCTCCTTACGAGCCATCTTGATGACTTTACTACTTTCTGGAAGATTGTTTACTCCTCCATGTTTAGCAGTCTCGCCATTGTCTTTTATCTGAGCAACTTCCTGCTCAGTAAACTTGTCGTCTGAATGCTGGAATCGTCCTACAAGTTGTAATTTGTCATATTTAGATACAACTAAGTCTCTAATATGTTCTTCTGCGGCATTCTTTTCTGCTTCCCAAACCGGGAACTGCTGCGCGTAGAACAAATCGTCTTTCTTAACCGGACACTGGTGCTTTCGCTCCCATTTCTGCAACTTGTGTTGAACATACCCTTCCATGAGCTCGGTATGGTTAAGCTTCGTAACCTTTCTGCGAGATTCAATTTTGATCGAATCACGCTTGAGCAGTATGAACCAAGGTTTCTTACGGGAAAGACCATGGATACAATGTTCTTTACAGAACTTAGAAGTAGTTCCGTGAGACTTGTTAAAGTCCTTAAGCCACTTCTCTTTGATGTCACGATATTTTTCAACATAATCGTCCAAATATTGATTATTCTGGGTATTCATAACGTTGCCTCCTATAATTAAGCTGCCTGTTTAACTGACTTTTGTTTAATTTCTTTAACCTGTGTAGGCTTCTTGTTTACGGCCTTAGCCTTTACTTTGAGCCCACGACGAAGCTTGCGCCCTTCAGCCTTAGAGCCGTGACGGAAGTTATATGTGTTCTTCTCAAGAGCCTCCTTAGCCTTCTTTTTGGCTCTACGGAGATTGTAAAAGTTAACACTGGCGTTCTTTGAACACTCGATGGTATGAGGATCTCCTCCCTTCTTGTGCTTGTTGTGATTGCCTGACATATCTATGCCAGCCTCCTCAAATGGAGACTTGCTATCAGAACAATACTGATAGAATGTAGCATTATCTACGAGATCACGCAGTTTTGCTACTACGCTTGCTGGCACATCCTTAAAGAATGCTGTAGAGTTAGTAATGCATGCAGACTTAATGCCGCAATCCTTTACCAGCTTCTCGAGCTCCTTCTTTTTCTTCAGAATAGAATCACATACAACTGTAATATTGTATACAGTGGCGTTGTCCCACTGCTTCTTTGCGATGTCTATCACCTTCTTGGTGTCGGCATCATTGAGATGCATACGCTTGCACCGACGGGTAATTGATGCGATATGACGAGCCATGGCGACATTACGACGCTTTTCCTGATTCTTCAGGCGGTCTTCCAGAGTGATTTTAACAGGCTCTGAAGCCTTTTCCTTCTTGGAGTCGATCAGTTTATCCATGATGCTCTTTTTGCGCGCCTTACGGGCCTCTATGCGAGCTTTAGAGGCAGCATATTTAGCCTCCTCGTGAGCTTTCTTTTCAGCCTTCTTCTTTGCCTTAACATCGTCTTTTGCTGCAGCAATTTCTGCATTCTTTATAGCAGCCTTAGACTCTTCCTTCTTAGCTGCCTCAGCCTTAACTGGTGTAGTTCCTATCTTAGCCTGAACCTTCTTGAGGTTCTTCTTGTTATTCTTCTTTGACATAATTTTGATAATTTAATGTGTTAATAATGTTATTTTTAAGGCAAGGGATTCCTTATTGTGGTTCGTGTAAGCCTCGATCTTACTCCTTTCGGCGACCCTTATATTTGTCTCGAACCTATAGTATTTAAACTGTCAGATCCATCTCAAACTTATCCGCAATAGTATCCTTAATCTCAATAGAAGTCTCATTGTTAAACTTCTCGAGATTAGCGTCAAACTTATTTGCTAGTAGTTGCTGATCATGGATAAGCTGAGCAATCTTAGATGATGAGAATATCTCACGCTTAGGCATAGCCTTCAATCCCTTTTTTGCCTTAGTTGATGGATCAAGTGTCTTGATCATCTTAAGTTGTGCTATTGCCTCCTTTGCCTCACATGCTGCGAAAATACTATAGTTATTTGTCTTCTTAAAATCCTCGTAAGAGAATGTAGTTGTACCTGTATTAAGAGCTACCAAAATACCCTTAATCATAATACGCTTCTCACTAAGCTGTACAATCTGGTTATACAAGCTCTTGAGATCTAAGCCAGAACCCTGCTTTGCTGCAATTGCCTTTTTAGACATGAGGTTCTCTGCTCGAATAATTCGCCAATACTTATTGATAGTAATATCAATGTTCTTACGAATTGTAATGATGTTTGCTGAGTTCAATTTAATTGATTTCTTATTCATATAGTTTGATTAAAATTAAACAATTTACTTGAATCAGCCATTTACCTAGTTTCTATATTACATATAACTGTAATAAAGAATAAAAGACATCCATTGGCAATCCTGCCCCGCAGGGCGGATTACCTATTCTCCGCAGAGAACGTTTAAGGATGCCTTTTAATATAAACTAATAATATTGTCTTTGCATTTTGTTGTAAACAATAACGATAATACCATGCATGAATGTGTACTCTTCTGCGCACAGTTCGTACACCATTCCCGCAGGAATGTTTCTGTTTATGGCATTACTCGTTTAGCGTTTACAATTCCGTACTCCAACTCAATCATTGGTTTACCTATGCAGTCTTTAACCTGCAAAACTTCTTTACGTCCGTTGATATTGATAACAATTTTCTCAGGAAACTCTTGCTGAGCGTTAAGCCTTGGCCCTGACACCCGGGACCCCGCAGGGTCCGCTCCTACGCCATCAGCAATGCTAGAATTCTGACATACTTTTGTCGCAACATCATACAGTCGTTCTACGACCCAGTTAAAGTTTTTATCTTTAACTCCTTTCATCACAATTTCTTGTGATAGTCCTTCCATAATGGCTTTTTGGTTAAGCCCTGTGGAAAGACTCACTAGTGCATCCCATACCTTGAGAGCGAAACTCTCAAATGGTAAGGTTTGCTCGCAGCCGATTATCTTGTTCCAGAAATGAAACTTAGTTGAACCCAGAGTAATACTACCATCATCGTTAATGGTATAGATTTTGTACTTCTCTGTATGGTCCAACTTTTCATAAACGGCTGCCTTAATCTTTGGTTCGGAGAGCATTACAGCAATAAGCTTAACACTCTTCTCAGTTAAAACAGCCTCCATGAATCCTACGCGATCTTATCAGCTGGTTTTGACTCTGCCTTCTGGCGCTCGTAGTCAGCAATGATCTTCTCATTTGCTGAGATGGCAGATACACACTGCGCCTTAGCCTTCTGCAACTGCTCGATCATGGCGTCAAGACGAGCTATCTCACCACGGTTGAGGTCGTTAAGAATGCCACCCAAATCCTTAGGATCTGAGAACACAGCCTTAGAATTCTTGTCCTTGAGAGCGTTCTGGACAGCCTCTTCAGTGGTCTCACCAAACTTGGTGCTGTTCTCACCGAGAGGAATATCGATCTGGTTGTCGGTGCCCTCATTGAGACGGCAAACGACATCACCGATTGCGTTCTGTTTTGTTGCCATAGACTCAATCGTGATATAGCCGATCGAGAAGCGACGAGGCGAACGATTGAGTACAAGGTTTACATTGGAGCTCTGCTTAGCCTGCTCTAAAACCTTGTCATGGTCTGGGTTGAACATACGTGTCTGGGGGGTGAATACATCCTGACCAAACATTTTCGCACCGAGCATGCTCAGTGGGGTACGATTTGATTTAATTGTAGTTTCCACGATGTTTACATTAATTTCTGACATAATCATATCCTTTTTGATATCGTTATTGATTAACTAACGATATGATTGAAAAATATGGCGTATTTTGGCTACACCTTTGCCGTTGTTTATTGAATAAAGCAACGCTGATACGAAGATACTCGGTTACTACTTTGCTTACTTAGTTTCCTAAAGGAAGTTCTACTATTGTAGACGCTTTTATCTAGACTTAGCTGCACTTTCCCTATTACGACAATAGGATAATAGGCTTGCAGCAGGAATTGCATACGTATGATGCAATTAGCATTTACTGGTTTATCCAGGCCCATCGTCTAAAGCTTTGAATGCTTCCTTTGCATAATCAAATGCTGAACTGTTTTCTGCTATTTTGTTCACGTTTTTTCTAACTTAACTATTCTAATCTTCGTTGGTGAAATTTTGCATAGCAACTAACACTCATAGAATCTTAGAATTTTCTATAACCCACGAAAATATGTAGAATCTCGGTCGTATTTCCCTTACTATACTTACAAGATATTCCTACACGATTGTTATTAAAGCAGATGATCTCTACTGCTAACTTAGAAGCGACTGTCAGCTAGGTCTCCTTACTGCGGTACTCGGCTTATGGCATGTACCCAGTGGTTGGTTATCGGAATGTCTCAGGATCAAACCCATCACAGACCTTACGGCTTTTTATATCTTTGCTGATATTTGCAATTTTTCTGTACCGGTATTACTACCTCCTATTTATAGTGCACGAATATTGGGAATTCAACCCATACATTTCATCTTGTCACCCACTTATAACGTAATATACATGTATAGAGACAGTATACACATATAATATACACAGTCGTTTTACAACATAGAATATAAGCTGCCCATCAATTTCTTGTATTGCTTCGAACCTTTATGTTTACATATACTGTTGCGCAGTATACTTTAGCATGGTTGGCATATCGGTTGGCACTCGACTTCTTCACCTCAAGCCCTTACTTACAACGTAAGATTCACTCTATGAAGGGACATCAATTTTTGTTAAACATGTTATCTTTTAAACTTTCTAGGTTTTCATAATTTATATCTCTTGCATACAACATACGCATACATAATATACCAGCTTACTACTCTGTAGAGACTATATAATATTGTATATCATAGTGCAAATAAACTATTAGTCTAGATTGTTTTGGATGAAAGTGGAGGTCAAATGGTCCTGGATGGACATATCTCGAATCAACTTTCTACCTGCTTGCTATTTCTTATTCTAGGATAGCTTTCCATCAATTTTCTTTGACTGTAACGGAGTCATCGATTATAGTCTCATGAACGATTTAATTTTCATGGAAATTGGCTGTAAGTTTGGATTGCCTAACATCCTAATAATACAACTGGAATAGATTTTCACCGCGATCTTCACCCGCGTACGATACTCCTGTAGAGCTTCGATTAAGGGGCTGCCCAACCCTTGTGCTTGTTTTACTTTTATATACCGCATAAACAAGAAAAGCCTGGCGGTCACAATCAGACACTTCTACCCCATCCCTGGCACCCCTTCAACGGAGTTGTACTGAATCGAACAGTAAGGTTTTGGTATAGTCAGCAAACTCATTTAGTTTACTCTGTGTGGTATTACTCCCACAGTATTGATGCAGTTTTTCGGCCTTTATACTAGCTTTGGACACTAGAAACACTACCTACGGCTTAATAATACTTCTATATTGTTTGGGATATCCTCGGTTCTTCCAGCACCATGCACCATACCATGTATGCAATTCTGTTCACCTACTGGGGACCAATATAGTTCATCTCGTGTAACGTTTGTATATGCTTAGTATTATCACACATAATTACGATACGGTTCATTATGCCCTTCTTGGGACTTATGCGTTTTTAGATTATACAGCCTCATCCAGCTTGTCTCCAGACGGTTCTCACAAGTCCAGCTGTATAATCTATAGGAGCTGATACAACGCTTCTCCTACCTATATCAAACTGTTTCAATGTTTGATACATTTCATCCTACCTTTTGAGTTATCTCGCCCTGCAAGACAGAGTTAACATATTCTCGGATCAAGTTTAATTTATTGAGTTTTTCTTCTAGCTCCTTCGCGAGGGATGTTCCAGAATAGTACGTAGACTAATGGGATCTACCATATGTACTTACCCAATTATAGTGCATAGGGTTCTTATGTTTACTTATGCACATTGGAGGCGATTTGAATATAATCATTGAGCTCTCCCTTACGAATGGTAGAGTTGTGATTAGTGGAGTCGACCTTTTCTCCAGGTTCCATAATATACAGAAGTGGTACATACGACGTATCTGTCTTCTTAATTACGGTGCGTTTAACAATTACCTTTGCAGGTAACTGTTTATGGTTACAAGGTACAGGCTTTTCTACCCTAACGGTATCATGCACTGTATCAGGATTAGCACGATTCACTTGACCAAACAAATGGTCCATTGGTTGCTGTACAGTAGATGCTGCTACTGTCTGCACTGTCGTTGGAAGGGGAACATTCTTAAGATCGGCAATATTCATGCCGATAGTAAGGAATGCTGCCCCTAACAACGTGATCACTAATTTTTTCATACTTTGATAGTTAAATTATTTGTGTTCACTTTGCCATTGGATGTCAAAGGCTCTTTTAATGCGGCCAACTAGTTGTGAACCAGTTCTCTTAATTGGCCGTATTATTTTTTTACCTGAGCCTTGGCCTTACCTTTGGCTTCCTTTTTCTTATCCTCAGTTGCATTCTTATCAGCTGCTTCCTTAGCAGCCTTGGCAACAGCCTCTTCCTCAGCCTTGATCTCCTCATCGGTCTTGAACTCCAAGTCGATGATATTCTCCTTGGCATAACCTACGAGCGGATCAGAAGGATTACGGAACAGGTTAGAGATGATACCAGCGTGCTGCGTAGCGTTATCAAGCATTGAGTCAGACTTAACCTTAGCCATCATTTCTGGAGTAACGTCACGATAATATGCACGCTTAATGGCGATAACAGTCTTCTTTGCAAAGTTGTTACCCTCCAAGAAGTTCTTCTTCAAGTTTTCAACGAACTCGCCTGGAGCCGCAAGAACCGCTGCAGTAGCCTTATCAGCGAATGCGATGTTCTTGTTAGCGGCATCAATGTGCTCCTTGACACGATCCTTTTCTGGCAGCTTGTTCTCTGCCTCGAGCAAGGTCTTACCCTTTGAGCGAACATCGTCTGCACCAATGATTACGAGGCACTTTACAGCGTCTGCAATCTGATCATCGGTATACTTGCATACGCCGGTGTTCTTGTCAGTAGAATGGTCGCGAAGCTCACAGAACGCAGATACAGGAGATCCTGACGTAGCGGTAACATTGAAGAAGTGAGCACCAATTCCATAAGTAAGCGTTCCGACACGACCCGTAAGCTCAACAATCTTGCGAAACGTATCATGGAAGTTCATGCTCTTGAGGCGCTCAAGGTCATTCTTTGCAGAAGCAAGAGCCTTTTCAGCGTTCTCTTTGTACTTCTTGTCTTTTGTGTTCTTGAGCGTCTTCTCAGCAGAATCGATAGCACGCTTAGCTTCAATAGAGCGATATGACTTATAGAAGTTCACACACTGCATGATGCTATCCATCAGCTTAGAATCACGGTTCATAGCTAAGAATCCAGACAAAGCTTCCTTGAGCTCTTCTTCGTCCTTGATCTTTGTAGGATCAAAAACCTTACCTGCTGTTGCAGCACGAGCCTTGGCATCCTTGTCAAGACTCTTTGCTGTCTCTTCTGATACTGTTACAGCTGAAGCTGTAACTTCAATTGCTTCAGCATCGTCTTTTGAAGGCAAGAGCTTTGTGCCATCAAAGCTTACACCAATCTCCTTCAAAGCTTCAGTAAGCTCTGGGAGTGCAGACTTACGGATTACAACAGCGAAATCGCTGGTACCATACTTTACCTCATTACATACACACACTGCGATGCCGAGGGCATTAATATGGTTGAGTTTGTCGATAGTTCCCTGCGGGAAGCCAGTGTGCTCAGCAGCTTTCTCATCCAAGAAGAAACGATCGTGAGCCATCTTTAACAAATCTACCTGGTGATTACGATCCATGCTTGACCCACCTGTTGTTGTGAGCATAGCTGCAGCCTCAACAGCTGCATCTGCATTGTTACCACCATTGTTGTTATTCTGAGCAACTTTTACATTGCCCTTTCCATTCTTTTTTGCCATTTTGATAATGTTTTTAAATGTTATTTACTAAAATTAATTAATACTTTCTGGGCAACTAGCTTAAATTCAACTTGTGTCGAATATAAAGTTCGTTTTTAACCAATCTCGTGGAGGTTTAGTGAGCACGTTAATATGCTCGTCTTCACCCAAGTTAAGCACAGTAACAGTATCTACTACAATTGTATCCTTACCTGCTGGTTTTGTCTCAGCACATGTACCAGCGCCCTCTGAGGGTTCCAAAGCCTGAAATGAGCACGTCGGTGCCAGCATGGGATTTGCAGAAGATTTAACTGTACTGGCTTCACTTTTATGGTCAACAAAGGCATAGTTGACCATACTCTTACCGGTAAAACCGAGCAAGAGACTTACGAGAATGATCCAGAACAACTTGTTGCTCTTATTGTATCTTGCGAAACCAAGAGCTACAAAAATCGAGAGAATCAATAATAAAAGTGAAGTCATTTTTGTTAAACTTTTAAGTTATTTTTAATTTTCCTACGAGTGCGGCTTAATGCAGCTTTTATAGTGCCTGTAGGAATTTTTAGCACTTTGCTAATTTCATCAACTGTAAGATCTTCTACGTAAAATAGATTAAAAATCTTCTGTGTCTTCTTTGGGAGTTTTTCAAATTCCTTTAGAAGAGATTCATACTCAAGAAGATTGACAAGATCTTCTTCTTCTGAAGAATTAGTTAATTCGACAGGTAGTCGGCCTGAGTCTTCTCCTAACTCCATGGATTTCTCCTTTACTTTTCGTAGATAATCTATAGCTGTTCGATTAGCTATAATTCTCAGCCATCCGCCAAAAGACGAATAATCTGTGAATGTCGAGAGTTTTTGGTGAACCTTAAGAAATACAACATTTGTAAGATCTTTAGCTTCATCCATGTCATTCACGTAACAAAAGAGCACGTTGTCAACGAACTCTTTGTAACGGTTAAACAATTTATTAAACGCTAGCTCATTTCCCTTTTGAGCTTCTTTTATGGTCTCAATCTCAGATTGAGTGATACGCTGATACTCCATATTGTGGGGTAGGGGAGATCTCTCTCACCCTACTCCTGATAAAACGGAAGATCGTACACCATCTTTTGACGATATAACGACCAAACGTTATTGACGAAATTGTTGAAAAGGATTATTTTCAAATCCTTTCCTCCTGTTTTCATTTCTACCTTTTCAAGTAGTCCTGAACCAATACGCATACGAGTTGTAAGTGTTTTGAACTTCATAGGGTTATTTAGGACTATCGTTTTCATAATCCAATCACCAACTCTACGTAACTGTTCATTACAACAGTATTCGTACAAACAATTTTCGTCTAGGCTGTCTCCGGCACAGAATATGTGCGCTTCATAAGTAAAGCCCTTTTTAAGGCGGTTATGAAACCAGTTAATCACATTTTCTATACCTTCTTCTTTGCAGCCTAACAGACTAGCTCTGTAAATTAGCATTTTAGGGAAATACTCCATTTTTTATTTTGTTTAATTAAATGTTTTCTTAATAAACTTAGAGAAATCTTCAAAATACTCATCTAGAAAACTAGCTTTTTCTGACAATGCTTTATCAAATAAAGCCATATTGCCACACTTACATGATATGTTATAATAGTTTTCTAGGTACTTATAGTTCTCTTGAAACCATACTACCCAGCTATTAACCCAGATCCAAAATGCTCGTTCTCCAGAGTTGAATACTTTGTTGATGCCATCCAAATTTATAGAGTCTGCAAAATTAAAATTTTGCGACCCCTCGTGGATCCCAAGAGCTTTTCTTAATGATGCATCCTTTTCATCTGTTCGAGGTATTCCTCTTCCAGTGTTATAGATTGCTACATTTTCTTGGTATACACGGTCTATCCATCGCGTTTTTACAGCATACTTAATTCTTTCATGTGGCTTCTTACCTATATTAGATAATCTGCCAAATTCTGTACACCATTTAAATGCGAGGTTGACGACATGAGGACACCTGTCCTTTATCATCGCTTTATATCCCTTTGTCATAACTAATAGGAAGAAGCTGGGGAATCGAACCCCAGACCCAAACCAAAAGGCGACGGTACCAACTTCTTTCTTCTCTCCACTTTGGTAGGAAACACCTAGACTAAACTTACGCTACGTTAGTATAGTCTACAATGTTATTTACATTGTCGTTTAATTTATAGCATAGTGCTTAACGTATTTACTTCCTTCTCGGATCAAAACTAAGTCACGCCCAAAACAATTGCTAGGCTCATCCCTTAACTCGTAAGTTTGCTAACAATAAGTTTTTGCATTTTCTCGCAAAGGTTTCTCTTCTCCTCGTGCTTTGTGGACGTGCGCGGATCTGCCCCGCGGTCTCCGAAAATTAACTCATACACACTGTACATTCTTGTAAATGTTCCGATGATCAGTCAGAACATTCGATTTAAGCCGTTTTAGGTGCGCTCTAAGACATTTTTGCGGCACTCGTGGTTAATTACTCCACTTGGTGACATACTCTGTCCCAGAGCGCTTAAAACATGGCTAAAAATATATAGTAATCCTCATGATACAAAGATACTTAGAGGGCTATATTCAGCATTTTTGATATATTTTGCAGGGTTCTAGTAAATACATATCTTCTTTACCTAAATCTCCCCGATACAATGATACGCACAAAACATATTGTTTGATCTACTGTCCCAATTTATTGTGTGGGTTCACATCTCTTCCTCTCATCGTGATACAAAGATACTTGATGAGAATGTTAATTCATTCTGAGATTCTTTCGCTGCATTATATCCGACTAAGATATTTCCCACAGTGCTTCAGAATCTATGTACGTGATACGAAGATACTTGTACTAGAAGAAGAATTATAAACGATCGAACTGATAGTTGGCATAATACCAGTTGTTCGGATACTTAGTGCGCAACTCACGGTCGTGCTTTTCATATTCGTTGTTCAGATCGTTCATCTGCTTACGCTGATCCTCATCGATCTTCTGAGAAAGGTCACGGAACTGATCTGGCGTAATCTTCTGGTCGTCAGGAACGACGGTACCATTCTCGTCCTTACCAAGAAAACGGGCCAACAAATCTGTACGCTTCTTCAGAATATCGAGCGTGATTTTTGCCTTCGCACGGTCCTTACGGACATTGAGAAGCTCCTTAATACGGAGATAGTCAGCACACTTGACGATTTCTTTGACCTGGGAGATCTTGCGTTTCTCCTCGTCCTGGCGGATTTCTTCTGCCGCTTTGTCTGCGATGTCTGTGACGAGGTTGCCCTTCATCAACTTCTCTACTACGTTGTCTGCTGACACATTCTGCTGCTCTTTAGCAGCACCTTTTGTTTCTGCTTTTGCCATTTTGATAATGTTTTAAATGTTTGTAAATAAAATTAATTAACATATTGTTACTTCTCCCACACTCCAGGATGGATTTTTAACGAATATTGCGCCATTATTATTAATGGTGATATCGCATGGAGCGTCGTGAGAGCAGTTAGCCAAATGAATAAGTGCGAATCTAGCATCTATAGCTTGATTCTCACTAGGGTACTTGGATTCGAATACCAATGTTTTTGTATTCTTACCCTTTCCCTTAGCTTTTGTCGTATATACTGGAATCTTCCACATAATCTAAAGGATTTAGCTTGTTTTTAAACTTGTCACGCTTATATGCCTTTGCTTTGGCTTCTGCGTGACGCTGACGATACACTTTCTTAGTATTACATTGTGTTTTATACATAGTTACATGTTATCTTGAACTGTTTTAAATACACAAATAATATCGGTAGAAATACCGTAAGAATCACGCATTCTCTTACTTATACCACCAGACATAACTCTGATGGCATTCATAAGAGATTCATTGTTAGGCTCATTAGTTATAGCCTCTGACAATGCAAGCAATAGCTTCATCTTGGAGCTGAAAAACTTGCCAAATCTTTTTTTCACATAGATGCACGCAGATTCTACAACAGAAAGTTCTGTAGCATTCTTAGCTTCTACATGGCCGATAATAATGGAATTAACTTCCGTTTCATCCATTGTAGATGCATGCACATCTTTAACGTCGGGCTTAACTGCGTTCAGCTGTGAAGCTATTGCCATAACTTCTGATGCACTCAAATTAGCACCGTCATAAGAGATAATGATGTACCGCTTCATAGCTAATCCTCCTTTGTCGTTATATTAGTACTGGAGGACTGCACGATCTGCACATGCTTACCGTCGATAATGGTGTCAACCATTTCCACGTTAGGGATATCAGGAGGAGCGGCTGCACTGTATTGATCCTGTTTATCAGGAAGATTCAGATACACATGCTTGTTCATCTCGAACTCGTTCGATATACTCATCTTAGTCAATGGTTTCCCAGATTTTTCTAAGACTGATACCACATCACGCATAACCTTTTCAGGTATACTGAAGAATACTGAGTCCTGATGTCTCCATTGACCTTCCGATCTCTGAAACTCTATAACATCAGAACAGTCGGTGAATGTAGGATTGTCAGTTTCCTGCATCATCTTTGACACCATGAGCGAATCATCGTGTCTGATCTCACTCTTAGTTTTCTTCATGTAGTCACATGATGATACTGTGACTGCTACAATAAGCATGATTAAGCACATGCTAAGCTTTTCAAATAATCTCTTCATTTTGATAATTTATTAGAGATTCAACAAATGTTAACTATCCGGGTTTTAAAGATTCACGGAATCATCTTTTGTGGACCAGCTAGGGTTTGAACCTAGGACCTCCAGATTATGAGTCTGTTGCTCTAACCAACTGAGCTACAAGTCCAGATTGCGTAGATAACTTGTAAGAAAGGAATTTTATCTTACCACCCAACACCTGCATTTTGGTACCCATGTCCAAAACGACTTAGCCTCTCTACGCAATTGTGATTTTATACAGACTTGAACTGTTACGTAGGCCTCTAACCTAATAAATCTTGGGGACGGCACAAACCGCCCCCTTGAAATGCAACTTAATTAAATTTTTCCGTCCAATACGATATAAAATATATAATACTGGAGATCAAGATTATTATCAACATAACAATTACTACTACCAACGAGAAATCGCTTATGTTAGTTATATTTGTTATGTTTGATAATAAGTCAAAAAGAGGGAATGCCGAAATAATTATTAATGCTATTGATACAAATAGCTCTCCATATTCTTTTCTCATAGGTATAATGCTATTTGTGATATCTCTTCATAGTCATCTTCACTGACAAACCATGAATCGTTATCTGTTGTTAAATAACTCTTTCTTGATCCCAAATCTACATCACTTAATGATAATACACACATATCATCAGGATTTGCAGATTTATAATCTTTTAACTCTACGTTTTCATCACTACAATGCGCTTTAAGTCTACGCAATGATGAGTGATGCCGTCTAACTTCTAATTCTTCGTCAGACATTTGTCCGTTTTTTCTACGTTTTGCCATAATTAAGGACTAATAAAAATTATTCCGTCTTCAATGCATGATGGTGATTCTTCGTTCAAATCCTTTGAATCGTTTACTTTTGGACAAGAGAAAGGATTGTTAAAGATACACCCATTGCAATTGTATTGACGTTTAGCCCTAACAACAATGCCATTTATTTTGTAGATTCTGCCAGGACTAAGTTTTTTACTCATAGTTCACCTATTAATTGAAGCTTGTACATTGGTTGTTTAACTGGAACCATTTCGTATCCTTTACGAATTTCATCAACTTTTCGTAATACTCTAGATATTTTTCCAAGTTGATATACTCTATGTATGGTCTCACCCTTGGTGTAAGCTAGTATAAAACATACAAATCTTGATGGATTAGCATATAGCTTATCATATACAGGTGATACGCTATGATAGAATGCACCAACACCTTTCGTTGTGTCGATTTTATCCATATCACTTTTACTAACCAAAATCTTTGTTGCTTTTCCTTCCTTTTCTAGATGTTCTGACCTATATATATAGTATTTTCCAGTTGATACATCTCTAACAGCTGTGCATTTGTCGCCGATGTTATTGATTACGACCATTAAACCACCTACCATTGTGCCACTAGGCAATACTTGGCGTACTACGTCTCCTTTACTAAACTTCATTTGTGTACAAATTTGATTTTGTATCGAACAATTGATGTTATTACACCATTTCTTAACCTAATGCCAAGTGTAGGCTCGAGAGAGAATTGCTTACATGTGCTAATATAATCTACAACACTCTTTGAGATTGGAATAATCTCTGAGAATCCTGCTGACTTATCAACATATACAGCTAGATACTTAACGGTTTTACCGTTAACACTCGGTTTCTGTACTATTTGTTTAATACATTCAACCTTGCAAACCATTGTGTCAATTGCAGCTTTTTGCTGTGCATGACACTTCGAAGTCAATAACAATAACATTATTATTATGACTATCGCTATCAGTGGGCCAGGACTTTGATTTTCCGGCTTTTCGTACAATTTTACACCCATATTAAAAACCGTTTGTAATTCTACAAATACATCAACACTCTGACTGGAACTTGATTTTTCCGTCGTTCTGAATAGTAACATTCAACATAAGATCAATGAATTGTTATGAATTTAACACTTGTCTTGCCAGCTCCTGGAACATTTGAATGTTTGTTGTTAATATAACTATTCAAAGTATTTTCCAAAGATTTGGCATTACATTTACTTAATCCAGAAGAGAGGATCATTGTAGATCCTCCCTCCTTAGCAACTACCTTGTAGTTAAGGTATTCAGCATCAGGCTTCCCTTTTGCTGACTGTGGCTTAACTGCTTGGTTATGCGTTTGCTTGTGTTTCTTCTGATTCATCATCTGTGCAAATGAATGGTTTACAATCCAGACCAATGGCCTTAATTACATTAGGCTCACTGAGTTTATCTTCTGCGACTTCGCTAATTCCTCTAGCGATAAATGCAAGATGTCTCAAGTCATCAATGCTGTTGAATTTACCATCAACTTCAACTGTTACCTTAATGGTCTGTTCCTCTGTTACGGCGTCCAGTTCAACGTCGATAGATTTCAAGATTGGAATGTGTTTCTTGAACTTAGTCTCCACGTAACTAGGAGCATCCAAATCAACATGATCTGGAGACAGTGTACGAGATACTGTTACTACTGTTTTGTTACCGTCAGCAAAAACTTCTGACCCAAGCTTTGGGTATCCTTCACCCAACAATTTTTCGATAATGTTCATAATTTTGATAATTAAACATTGTTTATTTTTGTGTAAGACTTACCGCTTACACTCGGTATAAAAAGTGTTCCATCTGTATTTATAGAGGCTTTGGACTCTCAGCTTACGCTGGCTACATTAAACACTTAGGGTTGATGCAACTCAACCCTTATGTTTTAAATTGGTTTTAGACTAAAACCTAATGGCAGTTCCATACAGAAACTATATTTTTCATAATCTCTGCTACATTCACGCAAACAATCATCTAAGCACCAATAGTTTTTTACAATTCTAAATACACGATGATTAATTGTGACTAATTGTCCTGGTTTGTACTTTTTACGCTTGATCATTTTACTAGTTTAAAATAACAATTAATAGGCACGTGTCCCCAACAACCAAAGTATCTGCATTTGCTAGGCCAATGTTTATAATTTACACAATGTTCACATGCCAGCAGTTCATTTGTTTTAGTTATTCTGTACACATGTCTGTCAATTGTTATTAGTTGACCTGGCTTATAAAATTTCCCTAATCTATGAATACCAGATGTCTTCTGTATGTTCTTCTTTGTCGAATTCATTATTTATATATATTTTGATTAATAATCTATAAAAATGGCATATCTATCCTCACGAACCAATATGCCTGCATGGAAATAAAACCTGTTGATAACTAAAAAATGATTTAATAAAGGTGTAGTGGTTACTGGACTCGAACCGTCGCCATGTGTGCGCTTTACTAGCCAAGTACAATACCCATATAATGCGCTTGTACATAGTATACCCTCTTGCTTCAGCAAGTGTATAATAACCACTATCTGTCTCTCCAGATTGTCATAGAGATTAGGTCTACATTTGACAGTTTGCACCTTTTGCAAATAGGCTGTAGTTACCACATCTCGGCTTTACATGTAAATCCATTAAAGGTTTACGCGGCTTTGTACTCAGGCTACCGCAATTGCCGTCTACACTCTGTATTCAGCTATCCTAAGCTACTGCTTTGCAAGTACAATAGTTGGAATCGCATTTACTGGCTTGTGACAGTCTTTGGCTACATTACTGTCTACGATTTATCACGTTAGCGTAGACGCTCCGTCATCCTGATTTATATACCGCATGAGATAACGGTTTAATACAACTATCTTCACAGACCATTGTATTTAGAGGTCTAGAAAAATGCTTATGAATAATGAATATCAGACTACACTATGATGCAATGTGTAGTTTCGTCTAGGTCTCATCAGTGATTATGTTATCCTCTCCCTAGCTGAGTTTAAATAAAAATGTACCACTATCTTCACAGACCATGGTACACGAAACAATCTACTATTTACCACTCTTGGCAAAAACCTCAGATTTGTGCAATCAATTGTATATGGAGTCTTAATGTCTATTTGTCTTAAATAAACATATCACTATCTTCACAGACAATGATATGTATCATGCCAATGTTGCTACGCTTAGCAATTAGTAACCTATTGTAAATGAGCATATTATCAATTATATGGAATTTTTCACCTTAATAAACAACTTGATTATGTTTTATTCTATCTGTTCTATCTGAAATCTCACCTGTGGCTCTTTCC
>ERZ894244.50-NODE-50-length-106291-cov-27.740738_pt1 | contig 106291 bp, 87 predicted proteins | sample MGYA00380299_ERZ894244 | MGnify/ENA primary metagenome ERZ894244 (study PRJEB32331, sample SAMN06328444) | human gut metagenome | biome: human gut microbiome; feature: stool | host: Homo sapiens | collected 2014-06-26 ... | reverse complement strand
GCCGGTTCTATTGTTTAACTTTTAATTTTTCGGTAAAAATTTACCGAAGTATTGTAATTATATTCTTGTGCTATTTCATTTTTCCCTTTTGTATCGTTTCATGTGTTGATGACGAATTATTAAAACAAAATGTAACAAAGTGTGGGGTAACAATAAATGTTCAAGATTTCAAGAATGAAAACCATGTGACACGTTCATTATTAACACCTGGGGAACAGGGAACGTCTTTTGAATGGGAGAAAAATGATGTCGTGGCCGTATATTCTGCCGCAAAAGGAATGACAAACTTTTTCATTGATGAAGCTTCTATATCTGAAGATAAGTCTACTGCAGATTTTTATGGATCAGGATTTTCTTTGTCCCCAACAAGTACATATTATGCGTTTTATCCCTATGGCTCTGGACAGGCTTTAGACAAGAGTGCAATTCCGGTAAACTATAAATATCAAAAACAGTATTCTAATGGTGATTTCAGCGATTTGGGGAATTTTGACTATATGTGTGCAAGTGGCATTTCGGATGAAAATGGTCATGTTGGATTTACATTCAACCATTTAGGGTGTGTTGTGGAGTATAAAATTACTATTCCTAAAACAGCAGTTTACAACAAGATTCGTTTGGAACTTAATTCAGATGACATGTCGTTAATTAAGAGTGGTATAGTGAATTTGACTGAACCTGAACCTAAAATCATTCAAAATGAAGACGAACGGAAGGATTCTATATTATCAGTCATATTGAATGGCACAGAAGGGCTTAAACTAACCCAAGACTCTATAATGACTGTATATATGATGATGGCTCCGCAGGATTTATCTGGTATGAAATTGACAATCAGATTGGTAGATGTTGACCAGAATTGGTATTCAGCTTCTGTTAATGGTAAAAACATGAAAGCTGGTTATACATACCATTATACTATTTCTCAATCTGGGGATGGTGGATTTACAGGAAGTGGTTCTGGATTACCAGACGATGAAGAACTCGTTTTAGAAAAAATGTCAACTTTTACTCCGCCCATCTATAATTATTTAGAGGATTTTGCATACGAAGATAATATATTGTATGCAGTCGGCAATAATGGGATATTAAAAATTGATTACAGCAACTATTCTGTTCCATATCTATTGGCATTTAATGACATAACTGACACTGGAGAAAGAGGGAGAGGCATTTGCGTTAATGGGGATTATTTGTATGTGTCAATGCGTCAAAACACTGGTGGGTTAGATGAAACGAAAAAACCAGATATAAGACTGGATTTTGAAAGTAATATTTCTAAGTTTACTTCAACCAATCCCAACCAATCCAACACAGATATATGTAATAACGAGGTTGTGAACAATTTTTTTAAAAGATTATTTCTTTGTTCTGAAGACCCTTCACTTTTCAATATTGTCTATGTATACAAAGCTGCTAATGTTGATGGAGGTTACAAAAATAGCATTCTCTTAAGTGATGGTAGCGGTTCTTCACTATCGCTCTGTAGTAATACATATTCAACAAAAGAGGAAGCGTTATCTTCTCTTCAGTCACTTTACACATTAAAAACAGGTGATTACTGCCTAGTGAATTGGTCTATAATCCCGGAAGGTAAGAACATTTTTCGGTCTGTCGTGTTTGATTCTAATCAAATTATTAACGATACAGGCATCACCAATAATACTTTGTGTAATATGTTTTTTCAGGAACTTCGTATCACCTCAAAAAATCCATCTATGTTCAACCGATTATATTTATATAAGGCATATTATACGGGTGGAGTTTATCGCAATAGTATTTTATTTAGTGATGGTGCAGGTACAAATTTAAGTTTTATTGGAGCAAGTTATTCAACCAAGGAGGAAGCTCTTGCTGCACTCACAGATGAATATGTAACATTAAATGGTGATTACTGTAAGGTAGATTGGTCTGTTCTAACAGAAAGTTGTAATATTATAAGGGATTTGTCCATTGAGATTCAGTTAGGAGAGTTCGATGAATATTTGGCAGACGGAAATATTTTTATTTCTGAAACAGGTTCTCCATGTCCGAACACAGGTGTATTTAGCGCAAGACTGATTTCAGGAAATAATGTGCAAAATGATGACTTTGCAATTCTTTCAAAAAAAATAGACAATACATCAAGTAATACAGAAATGTCTTTGTGGATAAATGCACAGAATATAGGAAATTCTGATATATACTTGCCATTGTTACAAACAGCTAAGGGAGAAGAGTTTTCCATCGTAATAATTCCTGGAAGTTCAGGATTCTCATTTGGGATTGCAGAAGGTGACGAATCAGGCAGACATATTATAGCAAGCAGTAATACTACTTTTGAAATAGGAGAATGGTACAATTTAAAAATAGTGATTAATTCTACTGTATCTTCTTTGTATTGGCGTGAACCGGAATGTGGAGAATGGAACATTTTTTTGGAAGCCAATCTTTCCCAATCAAATGAATATTCTTCATTATTACTCGGAATGAGGACACTCTCAAGCAATGTTGAGATTTTGGTGGATGATTATTATTACCATCCAACAGACATAGATCAAGTGTCATATATAAATGGTAAACTCATTGTTGCAAATAAATCTAATTTAGATGTTCTCACAGAGTATAACCTTGATTTGAAGGGAACTGATATCTATATCTATAATAACCATCTAATTTTAAATTGCCTTAGAGGTTTTAACATCTATGATATCAGCAATCCTGTTAAGCCAATTTTGAAGTTCAGTCACAGAGATTATGATTATACAGAATATCAAGGTGCTGACTTCTTTACGGTTTCAGGTCGAGATTATATGGCTGTATCAAATTACACTCGTGGTCTCTCTATTTGGGATATAACAGAAATGTCCAATCCCACATGTGTCGCCAAAAAAACATTTGAAGGTCTGACCGCAGAGGATGGGACTCCGTTGCAAGGTACAGGCTACAGTTTTGATATAAAAGTGGATTATCCTTATGTATATAGTACATGGGCAAACAATACTCCAAATATGAATACGGCATATTGGCATATAGGTTTGTTGACCTATGACATTTCAAATTTTTCTAACATAACAATGAAACTTACGGAGATACCACCATCAGATAGATACTCTATAACAACAGACGGTGATAAGAGACCGACACGGATTGCGAAGCTTGGCAAACGACTTATCTTGAATAATTCCAATAAAGGTGTTTCAGTATTCAACGCAAATAGTGCACCTACTATTTATTATGAGGGTACAATTGGAACCAATGAAGATGCTTCCACAAATCCTATATATGTTACTACTGATGGGAAAATCTTTGTGGGAGATAATGAAATTCATTTGTTTATGCCTGTCAGATAGGGCATTCATGAAATTGAAGCAAGTAAATTAAATTGGTATAGGATATGAATAGAATTGGAATAATAACTATACATAACTCCCCTAATTATGGAGCATGTTTACAATCATATGCGTTATATAAGTATATTGTAAATCAAGGATTGGAATGTGAGTTGATTGATTTGAAGCGTCCAATACACACTGGATATATAGAAAGTCCTGATTTTAAACCGTACTATATTCGTAAAGAATCTGTTTTGGAAAAAACGAAAGGGATTGCTAGGAGACTTTTGAAGCCACGAAGTGTTTCAAAAGAATCCACTAATTCCAAACGAATTGCAAAATTTGATGATTTCAATAAAGCAATAAAACTTTCTACTCCTTATTACAGCATAGACAGTCTATATGATAACCCTCCACTATACGATGTCTACATTTCAGGAAGTGATCAATTATGGAATCCTGAACAACCGTTCCCAATTGAGCCTTATTTCCTGACGTTTGTTCAGAATAGTAACGCAAAGAAGATTTCTTATGCCTCAAGCATTGGCATATCTTCATTAGAACCTTTACAGGTTAGAGATTTTACTCGTTGGCTTTCTTCTTATGATGCAATATCTGTACGGGAACCGGAGGCGGCTAGGATATTACAGCCTCATTTAAAGCAGAAAATAGAGATTGTAGCGGATCCGACATTCTTGCTTGATGTTAATGAATGGAATTTGTTAGCTCACGATTATTCAGAAAAGGGGTATATTTTGTGCTTTATGTTGGCTTTTCAACCTGTTTTGTTAACTGAAGCCTTACGTGTTTCTAATGATCTGGGTAAGAAACTTATTGTTATAGGACAGCGTGGAATTCCTAAAAACAAGAGATACACACTGATAGACGATGCGGGGCCTCGAGAATTCCTTGGGTTAATTAAATGTGCCGATTGTGTATTTACAGATTCATTCCATGGTACTGTATTTTCCATCCTTTTAGGCGTGAAAAACTTTTTCTCCTATGTGGCAATTGGTAATAGACGGGTATCACGTCTAGAAACCTTGTTATCTCCATTAGGGCATTTAGATCGAATTATCAGAAATGATGATTTTTCTAAAGTGTATGGCTTGTTAAAAGAAGGCGTTGATATAGAGAAGCAGAATTCCATTGTAAGAATGGAATCTGAATCATCGCGAGATTTCTTGAATAATTCTGTTTTGTAAATTTATGAATATTTCAAATACACATAATTGTTATGGCTGTGGTGTATGTGCCATAGTATGTGCCAGGCATATAATTGATATTATCCTTAATGCTGATGGATTTTATGAACCACATATTACGGATGAAAGTAAATGCACCAATTGTGGGTTGTGTATGAATGTATGTTCTTATAATCATGAGGACTTATCGTTGAAGGATATTTGTATAAATAGCTATGCGGCATGGAGTAATGATAAAAAAGCGCGGAGAAAATGTTCTTCTGGCGGGGTTGGATTTGAAATAGGACGTACTTTAGTAAATCATGGCTATAAAGTGTGTGGCGTCCGTTATGATTCTGATTTAAATCGTGCTGAACATTTTATTGCAACAACAGTAGAAGAACTCATTCCTTCCATTGGAAGTAAATATATACAAAGTTATACAGTGGATGGTTTCAGAGCAATCAATAGAAAAGAAAAATACCTTGTAACGGGAACTCCATGTCAAATAGACTCATTTAGGAGGTATATTCAAAAATTTCATTGTGAAGACAATTTTATTCTTTTAGATTTCTTTTGTCATGGTGTACCATCCATGCTGATGTGGAAGAAGTATGTAGCTTGGGCTGAAAAGAAAGTTGGCAAGTTGACATATGTTTCTTGGCGTAACAAATTTACTGGTTGGCATGATTCATGGGCTATGTCAATTGATGGAGAAATTGTAAATAGAAAAGCACTAGACAAAGATTCTTATGATGAATTAATGAAAGAGAGAAAAGGTTCACTAAATTCCAGGTGGACACAAGGTGATATGTTTTATCTTCTTTTTCTTAGTGACAGTTGTTTAGGCAAAGCATGTTACAATAAATGCAAGTTCAAATATGATTGCTCATCCGCAGATATTCGTATTGGGGATATGTGGGGAAAAACCTATAAGGATAACGAAGAAGGTGTGAGTGCTGTTATTTCTTTCACAATCAAAGGTTATGATGTCCTAAAACAATGTGGTTGTACTTTTATAGAATATCCGTTTGATATTGTCGCTGCAGGCCAAATGAAATCAATGCCAATTGCACCAAAATATAGTAGTAAAGTATCTGCTGTTTTGCATGATGTTAATAAGCCATTATCAAAAGCTGCTATGTATCCTAATAGAGAGAGAATAATTGGAAAATGGAAGAGACGTATTAACAGCATTTTACGGATTTGTAGAATAATATAGCCAATGCTATTCAACAGTTTCAATTTTTGGATTATATTTCCGTTCATATTTGTCATATATTGGATAATACCAATTAAGTACACATCGGCCAAAAGATGGTTCCTGATTCTTGCAAGCTATTTGCTCTACATGAATTTCAATCCTGCCTATGCACTGATATTGCTTGGAATTACAATAGTGACTTATGTGGCTGCATTATATCTGGAATCTACCTTTGCGTCAGCCAATATAAAGAAGCGTAAGATAATAGTCTGGACTGGTGTGGTTTTGGCTGCGCTTCCTTTGCTCGTGTTCAAGTACTATAACTTCATCAATGACTCAATTTTCAGTGCAATGGAAGTCATAGGAATAAAATTCAATCTGCCCGGATTAAATTGGGCCGTACCAGTTGGTATCTCATTTTTCACATTTCAGGCTTTAGGCTATATGCTTGATGTATATTTTCACAAGATAAGGGCAGAGAGAAGTTTTTCTGATTATTTGCTGTTCTGTTCGTTCTTTCCTCAGACAGCGAGTGGTCCGATAAGTAAAGCATCCGAATTGTTGCCGCAAATCAAGTCTCCCAGTCAGTTCAATTACGGGAAAGCCCGAGAAGGATTGCAGATATTGCTTTGGGGTATGTTCTTGAAAGTAGTTTTTGCCGACCGTCTTGGATTATATGTAGATACGGTATATGACAATGTAGAGTATTATAGTGGGGTAACCTGCCTTGTGGCAAGCATATTCTATTCGTTTCAGATTTACGGTGATTTCGCTGGATATTCGTTAATGGCTATTGGTATTGGAAAATTAATCGGGTTTGATTTGGTCAACAACTTTAATCATCCTTACTTGGCCACAAGCATTACCGATTTCTGGAGGAGATGGCATATATCGTTGACCCGTTGGTTGACATCCTATATCTATATACCATTGGGAGGAAGCCATTGTAGAAAAATCCGGCAATATTGGAATATTATGGTCACTTTCCTTGTCAGCGGAATCTGGCACGGGGCAAACTGGACATTTATTGTGTGGGGGCTTATTCATGGAGCGCTCCAGGTTATTGAGAAAATTTTGGGATTTGACCCAAAGGGGAAATACGGCCATTGGGGTAGTCAAAATACCATGGTAAAGGCGATAAGAATAGGCGTAACTTTTGGACTTGTCACACTTGCATGGATTTTTTTCCGATCTCAATCAATTGACACCGCCATTTTAGTAATTAAGAAAATCCTTACTAATTCCGCAGGTGTTTGGCAGCCAATCAGTTTTGCTTCCATCGTGATAGGTATGTTTATGATGGTTGTCGGGCGTGAGGTTATAGAGGAGTTCTTTCAGGGACATTTTTCTTTATTGAACAATCGTTTCTCTATTGTCCGCTGGTGTTCTTATTTGTTCCTGCTCGCATTTATTATTCTATATGGTGTCCTTGATTCCACCCAGTTTATCTATGTTAGTTTTTAAATGGCCATGAAGAAGTTTTTATTGAAACTATTGTTGTTTGCTGTATTGTTCGTTACAGTAGATAAGACAGCAGGATTAGTGGCGACTTATCTTTTTGACCATGCCAAAAGCGGAGCGACGGAAAAGAACAAATATATAGCCAGCCGGACAAATGAGGACTTGCTGATATTTGGTTCTTCCAGAGGGGTACACCATTACGATCCCAGAATATTAGAAGACAGTTTAGGTATATCTTGCTACAATTGTGCTTATGATGGATGCGGAATCATCACGGCATACGGTTTGCTCGTCACACTTACGGAACATTATACTCCCCAAGCAATCATTTACGATGTTATGCCTAATTTTGATTATTTGGTAGACGGAGAGCCTAACGCGAAGTATCTTGGTCCGTTAAAACTACTTAAATTGGGGGGGGGGGGGGTAAAACCGGAGGTTGATTCCATTTTTATCAACATTTCACCTTCAGAGCAATGGAAAATGATGAGCAATATGTACAAGATAAATTCTAAACTCATTCAACTCATAACCGAGAATCTTACGGAAAGAAATGCTACGATAAGCGGTTATTTACCGATGAACAAGAAAATGTTACAAGAGCCAGAGGTAAAAGAAAAGGGTCTTCCAACAGCGATTGATGAAATGAAACGGTATTACCTTATAAGGTTTGTGCAGTTGTGTAAGCAAAAAAACATACAGCTTGTGTTCTATGCTTCCCCATCATTTAGAAAAACTTTGGACTATCAATTTGATTATATCAAAGAGTTGTCTCATAAAGAAGGCATCCCATTTATCAATCATTATTGCGACACTTTATTCGTATGGAACCGTGATTATTTTTATGATTCTGTCCATATGAACCAAATAGGAGCAACGGCATATAGTAGAATTGTTGCTTCGGAAATGGGGCTTTTATTGAGAAACTCTAGAAATTAATTCTTTGTATTTATAATGAAGATAAAAACCATCACTTGTCATGATGTGTATAATTATGGCGCATCGCTGCAAGCCTATGCGCTTCAGCAATATCTGACCGAACTTGGACATGAGGTCCAGATTATAGACTATTTTCCGGATTATATGGATGTGAATTACCGTGTAAGATGGAATAAGTATGTCATACCTGAAGTGTCAAGTTTGTATAAGATACGGTATATACCAGGAATCAGGACTCTTTACCGTATTAAAATGAGTATACAGAAAATGAAATTCATTTGGGAAAAGAGCGGAAGAAAAAAAGCCTTTGACCGTTTTAAGATGCAATATCTGAGTTTGACACCAAAAAGATATAGAAATATAGAAGATTTGCGGGGAGCAAAACTAAGTGCAGATGTGTTTATTGCTGGAAGCGATCAGATTTGGAACCCTCTTTTTAATAATGGCAGGGATCCGTCCTTTTTCTTGCAATTTGGCGAAGGGCGTAAAATGTCATATGCCGCAAGTTTCGGTGTATCAAGCCTTTCTTCTATGGATAGAGAGAATATGCAAAGGTGGCTTTCTTCGTTCTGCAAAATATCAGTGAGGGAGAAAACTGGATTGAAATTATTGGATGGGTTAGGTATAAGTGGGGTACAAGTGCCAGATCCTGTTTTTTTACTAACTAAAGAATATTGGGGCAGATTGGCTTCATCAAAAATAGGGAATGAAAAATTTGTTCTGGTATATAATCTTGGACCATTGATGCAGAGCATTAAAGAATGTGCTCAGCAATTAGCACATAATCACGGGCTGAAAATTGTGGCAGTTGAGGAACTTGCTAATATATCGTATGCAGACATAAGGATAACAGATGCAGGACCATGTGAGTTTATCGAATTGTTTGTCAAAGCTTCCTATGTTGTGACCAATTCTTTTCATGCCACATCTTTTTCTATCTTATTCAACATTCCATTCTTCTCATATATTAAGAATGCTACAAGTTCACGAATTACGGATTTGCTGAGTTTTTGTGGTTTGGAAACAAGGCTTAACAGCAAAGACTTAAATGTGGGTATTGATTGGTGTGAGGTGAATACAAAAGTTGCGGCTTTTAAAGAAATTGGAATCCGTTTTTTAGATAGCATTTAAGTATCATGAACACCGCGATACAATTAATCGAATACCTGCTTTTTCTGCTTGTTATATACAAGTTGATTTTCGAGAAAAATAAGGAGAAGGCTTTTTATTGGTATGTGTGTGGCAACATTCTCTTATTTCCGTTGATGAAGCTACCCGTCATACCGCAGCCTCCAATCCTGCTCCCATTGATCTGCATTATTCGTGCTTACAAGGATAAAGAGCTAAAAGGACTGTGGAATATTTACCCTTTACGGGCCTTCACATTAGTAATGCTGGTTTATCACATTGTGCATCCTTTCATGGCCTCATGGATGCCCTTAGGCTCAGCTATTCGTTTTGAATTGTATGAGTTTTCACAGACTTATCTGGTTTTGTTGGGTGGTTTCCTTATCGCACCGGCAGCCTTCTCTCGTAATCGGCTTCAACGATGTCTACTTTTCTTGGCGGTTGTTTTGATAGTGGCAGGAGGAATGTGTTGGATGATGAATAGCAATTTCATCGCTGCGGCATTTAGTTCCACGGGCGATTCGTTCTTTGGTTCAGATAGAGTTGGAACAGAACGTGGATTTAGGGCTACAGGCCCTACCTTTTCCCCAAATAGTTATGGGAACTCTTTGGTCTTATGTATTTTGCTTGTCAATCATTACATTAAGAAAACCACTCTAAAGATACCGCTGATTTTAGGGCTGTTGCTTTGTATCGTGTTTACTGCATCAAGGGCACCAGTATTTATATTGGCGATAGGATTGTGTATTTACTATCTTTTCCAGAAGAAATCGAAACTGGTATTGACCGTGGCAGTTGTGTACATTGGCTTTATTTTATTTGGTGAAGCATTGTCTAATAATGAGTATATAGGAAAATACGTCGCAGGAATTACCGACCTTGTGCTGACTGGAGGCCAAAACACGGATGGCAGTTCTTCGGAATTGAGGGAATTGCAGTGGCTGACCACGCTTAATTACCTTGAAGAGGCCCCAATATGGGGGCATGGACAGGGATATACAATGCAGTTGGTCAACGAAGACGGACGTTTCTTCTTCCTTAAAGATTCTTCTATAGCCGGGGCTGAGGGATATCAATACATCACTTTAATAGACTATGGAATCAGTTATATGTTATTGGCATTGTTCTTTTTCATTATGCTTATTAGCTATTTTATCAGATACATGCGCAATAAAGAGTTTGCTGAAACTGCGTTATGGGGATTATGTTTTACGGTATGCTTGTTAGTTTTTCTGCTTTCATCTCGTCCCAACCAGATTTGGCAGATCTACTTTCCATTTGTCGGGTTATGTTTGAAAATGATAGTTTGTAAATCCAATAATAAAGCAGATTATGAACATAATATTAGCATGTGATGACAGATTTGTGCCTTTCTGCTCTGTCGTCATCAGTTCTACGGTTAGGTATAATGATAGGGTAAATTTCTATATTTTCACGGAAGGCTTGTCTGACAATAGTATATGTAACCTGCAAAAGTTGGTGGATGGAACTTCCAACACGATTTCAGTGAAAGTCGTGGATAAGGAGCTTATCAAGAGATTTCCACTCCCTAAGGGTGAAGGACTTTCCCACATCAGTGTAGCTACTTATTTCAGGCTCTTTTCCACAGAATTACTTCCAGAACTGGATAAAGCCATTTATTTGGATTGCGACATATTGGTTCGCGGCTCTCTCAAGGAATTGTGGAATATGGATATGGGAGGAAACTATCTTGCTGCCGTATATCATCCGAATTCATTATCTGTAAACAATGGGGCATTTAAGCGTCTTGATATACCTATTAGCCAAGGATATTTTAATGCAGGTGTGCTTCTAATGAATCTGAAGAAGTGGAAAGAGGATGGTATCTATCAGAAATGCATGGATTTTATTCGGAACAAATATGCGAATATCCGTAATCACGACCAAGACGTGCTTAATGCCGTCTGTGGAAAGCAAACACTAGTCTTGTCTTGCAAATGGAATATGCAAAACATTTTCTATAAAGTGAGATTTTGGTATAAAACGAATGACCCTTATAACAAACGTTATCAGTTCGAATTGCACAACGTAAGAAATGTGATTACGGAAAGTGTAATTGTCCATTTTGCGGCAAGACCCAAGCCATGGGAATGGTATTGTACGCATCCACTTCGTAAGGAGTTCCTTGCAGAGTTGAAATCGAATGAATTCCGATTGAGAGAAAGAGAGTGGTCAAATTGGTCAGGCTTTTGGGGGCATTTGAAAGGAACACTTATGGGATTTGGAAGATACAATGGAGAATGTTATCCCCCAAGTTCTGTCTGGTATTGGATAATTCCAGTACTTAACTTCCTGACTGAAAGAAAAAAATCGAAAATGATTTGGGATTAAATCTACAAAGGCATGAAAAAACTTAAGATTGCATGGATAACGGGAGATTACTTTATAGACGTTGACTTCATGCTTGTACCATACATGAAAGATTATTATAAGGATAAAATCGACATTTCATGGACGGTCATTAAAAGCCATAATAGTAATATACAGATAGATGGTGGATTAGAATGTAAAATCATGGATTTAAAACATCGGAACAAAGATCCCAGGGTAATCGGAGAATATTATCGTATCATCAAACAATTGAAAGGAACTGTTGATATAATTTATTCTGATTTTGTCGGGGCTCCTTTCTATTATCCCATATTGTTGAATACGGTTAAAAATAAGCCAATAGTCCATGCTGCCCATAATGTTATTCCTTACCCAGTCTGGCCATTGTTACTCAAACTCTATGTGAAGTATGTCTTTAAGCATAATAATCATTTCCAGATGTTCTCCAAATTTACAGCAGAGTACTTCAAGGAACATTATCCCGGCAAATCCTATTTTTATTGTCCAATGACGTTGAAGGGATATGGAGAGGTTTCAACGGATAACTATAACATTGATTCTTCAAAACTCAATCTGTTGTTTTTTGGAAATGTGGTACAAAACAAGCGGTTGGATTTGCTGATACAAGCGGTAAAGGATTTGCCCGTAGAAGTAAAGCAAAAGGTGCATCTGACTGTTGCTGGGAAATGCAATGTTCCACAGCCTTATTTGGAACAAATAAATGGAGATGAAACCATTTCAGTTTTCTTTAAGCGCATAGATGATTGTGAAGTTGCGGAATTGTTTACTAAGCATGACTTTCTTGTCCTTCCATATCAGGATGTTGCACAAAGTGGACCGCATATGATAGCCTATTATTATAATTTGCCTGTAATTGCCAGTGATATAGATGGATTCAAAGAAAGGGTTGTTGATGGGGTAAATGGTCTATTGTTTAAAAACAGGAATATTAATGATTTAATAAGCAAGATCATTAAGGCCGTAAATATGACAGATGAAGAACTGGCTAGTATGCGGAAAAGACTGAAAACATTTTCTGATGAGAATTTCAGTTTGACGAAAGTTGGTGAAAAATATATTGAATATTTCAAAACTATACAGCGATGAGTATAAAAGATTATCTGAAGAATTCCAGAACGGTTTTGTTCTTTAGGCTTCTGCATGAAAAGTTTCAGGAAGTTGTTTTATTGACTAAATACATAGCTAACGGAAACAGACTTAATGATAAAGACAAACTCCTTACAGACTTGGCTATCAGGACTCATGCCATAGAAAAAGGAATGTCCATAGGGAATGTTAAGGTTGGATTTGGCAAGCCTAAAGTCATGTCACTTTTACGAGATATGCAACTTTATCTTTCACTTGGTGGAAATAAGGGCTTTGTTTCAGAAGCATGTTCCGTCATAAACAAGTACATCGCTTTCAATGAAAGCATTGGTGCAGATATGGCTACAGTCAAAGATAGGTTCATGATTTTCTGTAAAGAAAATAAAGTGGAAATGATTGATAAAGGAGGCATATACTTATTGGACAGAGAAAGTACAGTAACCAAATTGAATAGCTCATTCGATATATTTTCCCAAAGTCGTTTTTCAGTTCGGGATTTTGGAACGGATAAGATTTCTTTTGTTTACATAGAAAGAGCATTGTCCATTGCAGAAAAAAGTCCTTCAGCCTGTAACAGGCAAAGTTGGAGGATATACGTATATTCAGATGCAAAACTCCGGAATAAAATTTTCTCGTTGCAGGGAGGTTGTAATGGCTTTTGTCAGGATATGCAATATGCTATTCTTATATGTGGCGATATTCGGGGATATAACATCAACGAGTTGTCGCAAGTTTATGTGGATGGAGGAATTTATGCAATGAATCTATTATATGCACTTCATTTTGAGGGGGTAGCGGCCATTCCGTTGACCATGGGGCACAAACAAAAGAAACTCAAGGAAATAAAACTGGAAATGGACATTCCCGATAATGAAGTACCTGTGTTATTAATTGGAGTCGGGGCTTATAAAGACAAATATAAAGTAGCAGTATCAGTAAGGCGTGATTATCATAATTATACATTTATAAGATAGTAAATAATGAAAAATAGCATATATCTGGTCATGAACTATTGGCCGAAAGAGGATTATTGGCTTTGTTCAGAGTTCTACAAGCGGCATATCACTTATAGGTTGATAGGAATAGACAGTAAGGTCCGGAAGTTAAGATATGCGAAAATGGGGGGTGGAATTTGGAAAATACTCCGCTTCGCGCATGCCATAAAAGTTGCCGTAAATACGAAAAAGGATGAGATAGTGGTTGTGATGGACGATACACCCACCTCCGTATTCATTTCATGCACTCTATCCTTTCTTGGGAGGAAGAATAACGTGATCTGCCTGAATATGATGGATTCTCTTCACCCAAACCTTGCAAAAAAGATGCTGTATCGGGCAGCTTTCAGGCGGATGTATGCCTCAGCGAACAACCAGCGGATAATGGAACTGTATAGTTCGTTGTACGGTCTCCCACAAAATCGGTTTTTCTATTTGCCGGATTGCATTGCAAACTGGGGTATGAAAATATTACAGAGGAAAGAACCCATAGAATGCGGCGGCTATATTTTCTCTGGGGGATCAACATTTAGGGATTGGGACTTGTTCATAGACGTGGCATGGAAACTGCCGCAATATAGGTTTGTCGGTATAGCCAGAAAGACCGGTTTCCCAAAGAAACAGTTGCCAAACAATGTGAAAATGCTTTTTGATGTGGACGAGACTACGTTCAATGACTACCTGAAGAAGTGTAGTGTGGTTTTCATGCCCATCAACGTCAAGACACAAGGAGGACAAATAGTCATATTTAAGGGTGGTCTGTATCGTAAAGCCGTTGTCACGACCGACACTGCTGCCATAAGGACATACATAGCGGATGGAAGGAATGGATTACTGACTCGCTTTAAGGATTCCCAAAGTGCCATTCAAGCCTTGAATAAGGTCATGGACAACGATAATTTCAGGAATAACTTGGGGAATGGGCTATATGATGACATCAGGCAACTTACACCGACCCATTTTGTTGATTTGCTGACAGATTTCCTCAAGAAAAAAGGATTCAAGATATGAAAATTGGTTTGCTTACCTACTATGGAGATTTGAACTGTGGTACAAATCTTCAGGCTTATGCCACATTCTCGGCCATAAAGAACGTCTATCCTAACGATACGGTGGAAGTGATTCCATTTCATGGATTCAAGCCGGAAATTCGACCGTACAAGAGTATCAATCCGACAAGTATCTTCCGAGATATTATAAGAATACAGAAATATAGGATATTCAAACGTGAATGGCTAAACATTAAGCGGAAAGACCCGATTATAAATAATGTAGAAACAGCTCTGAGATACATCGCATCGTTGAGGTTTGATAGAATTTATGTTGGTGCGGATACTTTGCTAGAACTGGACAGAATAACTTCCGATGGATTGTCTGCATATTGGCTTAAAGATATTAAGGCAGATAAAATTCTTATAGCGGCATCGTCTAAGAATGTGACTTATGAAAATTTGTCACCCCGTCAGAAAAACGAAATGGAACAGGCTGTCGGACAGTTCAAATATATTGGAATCAGGGATAGTGCCACTGCTAAGCTATTGTCTCACTTTGTCTTGTCAGAAAAGATATATCATGTACCGGATCCGACATTTACTATGGATATAGACAGGAATATTACACGACAATATTTGAAGAAGAAACAGTTGAATATCCCAAATAAGTCTGTTTTCATGCACTTATATGGAAATGATGTCTGGGCGGATGGGCTTGCTAAACATTTCAAATCTTTAGGTTACGCAATCGTTACTCCAAGGCCATATAAATTCAGTGATATAGTGTTAAATGATATGGGGCCATTAGAACAGTTAGGTATCTATGGCTATTTTGGACTGGTAATCACTCATCGTTTTCATGATTGTGTTTTCTGCCTTAAGAATGGTACTCCATTTTTTGTTTACGTAAAAAGCAGGAAAACATTCATGACCTCCGACAACGATTCCAAGCATGTGTCCTTGCTAAAGGATTTTGGGCTATATCCTTATGGTTTTCTTGGCTGTGCCGATGATGGTATTTCTATTGAGGGTATAGATGAGAGATTGGAAATACTCAAACGCCGTTTTAAAAATGAAAAGATAAAAGCTCTTTTATATGGACTGCGGCAAGATTATTTAAACTTTTTGAAAATGACCGTCTGATTATTGGCAGTAAATCTTTTTTGATTGTTATTTACAATGCAATGCTGGCTGTTAATAAATGGATGAACACTGTGCATAATTGATTGAATTTGTATCATCGCATTTGATGCGCAACGTTCATTTGTAGTGAGATATTAATAATAATTGCAGTTAAGTTCTGCTAGTTTGATGCTAAGTCCTATAGTAAGGACTGGGAATTGCTCAATTTAATGTATAAGCAAAAAATATGCGAATCTTACTTTCTAATAAATTTTATTACCGCCGGGGCGGCGACTGTATCTATATGCTCAACCTTGAACAGCTGTTGAAGGCGCATGGGCATGAGGTGGCGGTGTTTGCTATGGATTATCCTGACAACGAGGAAACTCCGTGGGAGAAATATTTCCCTTCAAACATGAGCAAGCTGATGGCTTTCACAAGACCTTTCGGGTCACGCGAGGTGAAAAACAAGTTCGGCAAGCTGCTTGATGACTTCAAACCTGATGTAGTTCACCTTAACAATATCCATACGCAGCTGTCGCCTGTCATTGCGGAACTGTCGCATAGGCGTGGCGTAAGGACGGTGTGGACGCTGCATGACTACAAGCTGCTTTGTCCACGTTACGACTGTCTGCGTAATGGCAAGGAAATTTGTGAACTGTGTTTCAATGGCGACAAGTCGCAGTGCAAGACTTACCGCTGTATGAAAGGTTCAAGACTTGCATCTGAAATCGGGTATCGTGAAGCAATAAAGTGGAACAGGAAGCGGCTTGAGGAATGCACCGACTTGTTTGTCTGCCCGAGCCGTTTCATGGCGGAGAAGATGGCGCAGGGAGGTTTCAGGAAGGACAAGCTGAAAGTGCTGTGCAATTTCATCGACATTGAAAAATGCCGCAAGGACGGTTACGCAAAGGACGACTATTACTGTTACGTCGGCCGTCTGAGCCATGAGAAAGGCGTCGGAACACTTGTTCAGGCCGCTGCACGGTTGCCGTATAAGCTGAAAATCATCGGCGGAGGACCATTGCTGGAGCAATTAAAAATTAAAAATGAAGAATTAAAGGGGAATGTCGAGTTTCTTGGTTTCCGTCAATGGGATGACATAAAGGACATTGTAGGGAAAGCGAGGTTTACCGTGATACCTTCCGAATGGTACGAGAACAACCCCTTGTCGGTAATCGAGGCCGAATGTTTGGGCACGCCCGTGCTTGGCGCCCGTATCGGCGGCATACCGGAATTGATAGACGAGCGCGTGAACGGAATGACATTCGAGAGCGGCAACGCAGACGACCTCGCGAAAAAAATCAAGGCGATGTACAATGCTGATTTTGACTATAAGGTCATTGCCGATGCTGCGATGAAACGGTACAACGCCGAAAGCTATTATGGAGAAATAATGAAGTGTTACCTTGGCCGTTAAAGGACACTTTGCAAAAAGCCGTATATTGCCGTTCAAAAGGGCACGTTTCATCTTGCGATATGCGGCGAATCGGAAAGCAGACAAAATTCTTTTTATCGGCAATGTGTTTTTAAGCATATTGCCCAAACCTATAAGCATCTTATTCTCAACGATTTAAATATTAAAGAAACAAGATAAAATGGCTAACACAAACATTCCGCGTCCAACCGACGCAAGCATCATCCTGACGTATCGCTGCCCGATGCGCTGCCAAATGTGCAACATCTGGAAGAACCCGACAAACAGGCAGGAGGAGATAAAGGCGGAAGACCTCAAGACGCTGCCGCAACTGAAGTTCATCAACCTTACGGGCGGAGAGCCATTCATCCGCGAAGACCTGGCCGAGATAGTTGAGGAGTGCTACAAGCATACCCCACGAATTGTAATCTCCACCTCGGGCTGGTTTGAAGATAGGGTTGTAGCATTGGCAAAGAAGTTTCCGAATATTGGTATCCGTATTTCCATTGAGGGATTGAGTCAGAAAAACGACGAACTGCGTGGCCATGCAGGAGGATTCGACAAGGGCTTGAGGACATTGCTTACGTTGAAACACATGGGTCTGAAGGACATAGGCTTCGGATGTACCGTGTCAAACCACAACTCGAAGGATATGCTTTCGCTCTACCAACTGTCGCTTTCGCTCGGCATGGAGTTCGCCACGGCAGCGTTCCACAACTCGTACTACTTCCACAAGAGCGACAACGTAATCACGAACAAGGACGAGGTGACGGGCAACTTCAGGCAGCTGATAGAGTGGCAGCTGAAAGAAAAGCACCCGAAGAGCTGGTTCCGCGCGTGGTTCAACATGGGGCTTATCAACTATATCGAGGGTGGACGCCGCATGCTGCCCTGCGAAGCCGGCATGGTAAACTTCTTCATAGACCCGTGGGGCGAGGTTATGCCCTGCAACGGACTGGAGGAAAGGTACTGGAAAGAGAGCATGGGCAACATCCACGACAAGCCTTTCATGGAAATCTGGGAGAGCGAACAGGCGCAGAAGGTACGGCAGATGGTACGCAAATGCCCGAAGAACTGCTGGATGGTGGGCACGGCAAGCCCCGTTATGCACAAGTACATCAAGTATCCTGCGAAGTGGGCGTTGCAGAACAAGCTGCGCTCCATGCAGGGCAAGCCGGCTTGCATAGACCCGAAATGGTGCGACGTAGGCCAAGACCCGTGCCAGGGGGATTTAAGGGAGAAGTTTTGAGTTACTTGACTCTTTTACCTGTAATGAGAAGCCATAAGGCGGAAAGGCAAGAACATACGAGAATTCTTGCAAACAATATTGTTTCTTTAAAACTGCCTTGTGGCTTTCCCATTTATTGAGTTGCTTTTGTTTCTGCAAAAGTAATTATTTGTTTCCAAAATCAAGAAATCTTTTATGAAGATAGTAGTTACCGGCACCCGTGGCATCCCGAACATCATGGGCGGCGTTGAAACCCATTGTGAGGAGCTGTTTCCGAGGATAGCCAAACGGGGCTTTGACGTTACTGTGATACGCAGGGCAAATTACGCCAAGGACGACCTGAAAGAATGGAAAGGCGTGAAGTTGGTGGACATCGACAGCCCGAAGAAGAAATCATTTGAGGCCATCATCCATACTTTCAGGGCTATCAACGAGGCAAAGAGGTTAAAAGCCGACATCCTGCACATCCACGCCATAGGTCCTGCATTGCTTGTTCCATACGCCAAGATAAAGGGTATGAAGGTTGTTTTCACCCATCACGGCCCTGACTACGACCGCGACAAGTGGGGATTTGCAGCAAAGACAATGCTGAAATTAGGCGAACGCATGGGCTGTATGTTTGCCGACGAGGTGATTGTAATTTCCGACGTGATACGTAACCTGATAAAGCGGAAATACAACCGCACAAGCCACGTACACCTAATTTACAACGGCGTATCGCAGCCGGAAATATGCGACTATCCCGAATACTTCAAGGAACTTGGCATAGAGAAAGGCAAGTATATCCTTGGCATGTGCCGCTTCGTGCCGGAAAAGAACCTGCACCACCTTATTTCCGCTTACGCCAAAGTTAAGAATGAAGAATTAAGAGTTAAGAAAGATAGCGGGATAAAGCTGGTCTTGGCTGGCGATACGGATTTTGAGGACGATTATTCACGTGGATTGAAGGAGATGGCGAGAAAGAACGGCGTCATCCTTACCGGCTTTATCAAGGGCAAGAAGCTGCATTCATTGTTGACGAATTGCCGGGCATACTGCCTTCCGTCGAGCCACGAAGGACTACCTATCGCCTTGCTTGAAGCCATGAGTTACGGCGTAAAGGTTGTTGTGAGCGACATACCGGCCAACAAGGAAGTTGGTCTACCTGAAAGCGATTATTTTCCCGTCGGTAATGTAGATGTGTTGGCGGAAAAGCTGAAAGCTGTCATCGGACAACCTTTGCAGCATATTGATTACGACATGAAGAAGTATGACTGGGAGAAAATCGCCGACCAAGTGGCTGACATGTACCTCGGATTATTGAAAAATAAAACCAACATAAATCCTGAATTATGAAAGGAATAGTATTGGCAGGTGGCAGCGGTACACGCCTGTATCCTATCACCAAGGGAATCAGCAAGCAGCTTATCCCGATTTTCGACAAACCGATGATTTATTATCCTATTTCCGTATTGATGCTGGCAGGTATCAGGGAAATCCTCATTATCTCGACACCTTACGACTTGCCGGGGTTCAAGAGATTATTGGGCGACGGCAGCGACTTCGGGGTGAGGTTTGAGTATGCGGAACAACCGTCGCCGGACGGACTGGCACAGGCATTTATTATCGGGGAGAAGTTCATCGGTGATGATTGTGCTTGTCTTGTGCTGGGAGACAACATCTTTTATGGCGCAGGACTGAATGACCTATTGGAACAGGCTGTTGTCGATGCCGAGGAGAATGGTAAGGCAACGGTGTTCGGTTACAGGGTGAGCGACCCCGAGCGTTACGGTGTGGCGGAATTTGACAAGGACGGGAATTGCCTTAGCATCGAGGAGAAGCCCGAACACCCGAAGAGCAACTACGCCGTTGTAGGATTGTATTTCTATCCGAACAAGGTTGTCAACATCGCAAAGAGCATCAAACCGTCGGCACGCGGTGAACTGGAAATCACCACGGTAAACCAGGAGTTCCTGAAAGACAAGGAGCTGAAGGTGCAGACGATGGCTCGTGGCTTTGCTTGGCTTGACACGGGTACGCATGACTCATTGTCGGAAGCATCTACTTTTATTGAGGTTTTGGAAAAACGTCAGGGATTGAAGGTCGCCTGTCTTGAAGGTATCGCATACCGAAAGGGATGGATAGCGGCTGACAAGCTAAAGGAAGTGGCGCAGCCGATGTTGAAGAACGATTACGGGAAGTACCTTATGTCGATTATTGGAGAAAGAGAGGATGACATAACGAGAAACCTGGAGTATTGAGAAATTAAGAATTAAGAGTTAAGAAAGATGGCATTGTAGCTTAAACAAGTTATTTTGCTATTTCCCTTAAATTATAAACGATGGAAGTAATAAAGACAGGGATAGAGGGCGTGGTAATCATAGAGCCGCGCATTTTCAAGGACGCACGTGGATATTTCTTCGAGAGCTTCTCGCAGAGGGAGTTTGAGGAGAAAGTCGGGCATGTGGAGTTTGTTCAGGACAACGAGAGCATGTCTTCGTATGGTGTCATGCGTGGGCTGCATTTCCAGCGTCCGCCATATACACAGGCGAAGTTGGTAAGATGTGTAAGGGGAAAAGTCCTCGACGTTGCGGTTGACATCAGGAAAGGCTCGCCAACATACGGAAAGCACGTGGCGGTTGAGCTTACCGAGGACAACCACAGGCAGTTCTTCATCCCGAAAGGCTTTGCCCACGGTTTTGCCGTGTTGAGCGAGACGGCGGTGTTCCAGTACAAGTGCGACGAGTTCTACCATCCCGAGGCGGACGGCGGCATAAGCATACTTGACGGCAGCCTCGGTATTGACTGGCGCATACCTACCGAACACGCCATACTTAGCGAAAAGGACACGAAGCATCCATTGCTGAAAGACTTCAGTTCACCATTTACGATTTAAAGGTAAAAAAGTAAAAAGGTAAAAGGACGATGAGAGGGTGAGAAAGTGGGAAGGTGAGAAAGTGAGAAAGTGAAAAATTAACCAATTATGAATTCTTAATTATGAATTATGAATTGAAAAATAACTCCTCCACCCCTTACTCCTTTACTCCTAAAAAACAAATAACATGAACATACTTGTAACAGGCGCAAACGGCCAGCTTGGCAACGAAATGCGCATAATAAGCAAAGACACGAACGACAGCTACACCTTTACGGATGTCGTAGAGGTTGAAGGCATGGAAACGACAATCTTGGATATAACCGATTCCGATGCTATAAAGAAAATCGTGAAGGAAAAGGACATACGGTGCATAGTCAACTGCGCTGCATACACGAACGTTGACAAGGCGGAGAGTGACGAAGCGTTATGCAGGAAACTAAATGCCGATGCCCCGAAGCTATTGGCGGAAGCGATGAAGGAAGTCAACGGCCTTCTCGTGCAGATTTCAACCGACTATGTTTTCGGCGGCGACCCATACAACACGCCTTGCAGGGAAGACCAAAAGGGAACGCCGACGGGAGTCTACGGCAAGACAAAACTCGAGGGCGAACAGAATATCGAGGCTGTCGGCTGCGATTATGTCATCATAAGGACGGCATGGCTATATTCCGAATACGGCAAGAACTTCGTAAAGACAATGCTAAACCTTACTGCCACTAAGCCAAAGTTGACTGTTGTCTTCGACCAGGCAGGAACTCCGACATACGCATATGACCTTGCAGTTGCCATAAAGACCGTGCTTGCAGATTATGAAAAGGAAAATCCCAATGACGGATATTCAAAGCGTGGAATATACCATTTCAGCAATGAAGGCGTATGTTCATGGTTCGACTTCACGAAGAAAATAGCCGAACTTGCAGGAAACACTACTTGCGACATAGAGCCTTGCCACAGCGATGAATTCCCCAGCCCGGTCAAGCGCCCTGCATATTCCGTTCTTGACAAGACGAAAATCAAGGAGACATTCGGGCTGAAGATACCCTATTGGACGGATTCATTAAGGAAGTGCATGGACAATATGGGTGCATTGAAGGCATAAACATCATCATTTTTCTTAACGTGCTGAAAACCAACAATATACGGAATATATTCCAAAAGACAGCAAATTGCATTGTAAAAGGGCACGTATTGAAGGACGAAAGGCCGTGAATTACAAGCCGAAAGGTCGTCTTTTACAAAACAAGATTTTATTGACAATTTAACGATACAAAAATCATGGAATACAAGAGAAACATCATCATAACCGGCGGAGCGGGTTTTATAGGCTCTCACGTTGTACGATTGTTCGTAAACAAATACCCCGAATACCACATTATCAACCTCGACAAGCTGACGTATGCAGGAAATTTGGCAAACCTGAAGGACATCGAGGGCAAGAAGAATTATACGTTTGTAAAGGCGGACATCTGCGATTATGAAACGGTGAAGGCGTTGATGGAGAAGTACAACGTTGACGGGATAATCCACCTTGCAGCCGAGAGCCACGTTGACAGGAGCATAAAAGACCCGTTTACTTTCGCATATACAAACGTAATAGGTACGCTGACGTTGCTCCAAGCCGCAAAGGAATATTGGGAGAGCCGTCCTGAAAGATACGATGGAAAGCGCTTCTACCATATCTCGACCGACGAGGTTTACGGTGCGTTGGAACTGACAAATCCCGAGGGAATAGAATCGCCGTTCACCACGAAGGCAAGCTCGGAGCATCACCACGCCTACGGAACGGAGTTCTTCACCGAGGAGACAAAGTACAATCCGCATTCTCCCTACTCAGCTTCAAAGGCAAGTTCAGACCATTTTGTCCGCGCTTTCCACGATACCTACGGAATGCCGACCATCGTGACCAACTGCTCCAACAACTACGGGCCTTACCAGTTCCCTGAAAAACTCATCCCCCTGTTCATCAACAACATCCGCCACAGGAAGCCGCTGCCGGTCTATGGAAAGGGCGAGAACGTTAGGGATTGGCTGTACGTGGAAGATCATGCACGTGCCATCGACCTCATCTTCCATAAAGGCAAGATTGCAGACACCTACAACATCGGAGGCTTCAACGAGTGGAAGAACATCGACATAATCAAGGTTGTTATCAATACCGTTGACCGTCTGCTCGGTAGGAAGGATGGTGAGGATATGAACCTCATTACCTACGTGACAGACCGCAAGGGTCACGACATGCGCTATGCCATCGACTCAAGGAAACTTCAAAGGGAACTTGGTTGGGAGCCGAGCTTGCAATTCGAGGAAGGCATAGAGAAGACCGTCCGCTGGTATCTTGACAACCAGGCGTGGATGGACAACGTTACGAGCGGTGATTACCAACGGTATTACGATGAAATGTACAAAAGTAGGTAATGCATTAATATTGAAGAGTAAGCAATACAGCACAGCGGCCATGTATAAGATTCTTCTTGGTAATTATCCTATTGTGGGTGTGGATTAAGTAAAGAAGAGAGTATAAATAAAAACGTTCGCAATTCAAGAACCTTTAACATGGACACGATACCAGAATATACTATAAATAAACTGAATTCACTTTCTTGTGAGGAAGTGGCTGAAAAACTAGGAATGGATGTTATAAGGCATAGGTCATTATGCTTTATGCATGATGACCACCATCCAAGCTTATACTTTTCCGGAAACAACAGGGAAAAGTGGTGGTGCTTTGTTTGTAACAAAGGTGGAAGGGCTATTGACATGGTAATGGAATATACAGGAATTGGGTTCGTGGAATCTTGCCAATGGTTAGGGGTACAGTTTAATATTGATGTAGGGTTTGACAAGACTTCAAAAAAGGAATGGAAACCGCTTAACATAAAGAAAAAGATTTTTCCCCATGAAGAGAAACCCTTTTCAAGGGACATCTCCCAATGGATATTAGATAATAATAGTTTGACAGAAAAAGGATGTCAATTTCTTTTCGGAGAAAGGAAATTGCTACCCCAGGTAATCGAAGAGTTGCACATTGTATCCATTGAAGATTCAAGAACATTGGTTGACAGGCTGAGTAAGACGTTTGAACTTGAAAACTTGGTACATAGCGGTCTTATAACAATGACCAACAACAAAATGTATTTCCGCATGTTTACTCCGTGCCTCTTATTCCCATATTATGACAAGTCAGGCGTGTTAATAGGATTGCAATCGAGATACCTGGGCTGTAACAAGGAAGCTCCACGGTTCCAGTTCGTTTCGTCTCAAAAGACAAGGGTTTTTAATATGCCAATTTTCAATAGCATGAGGTCTGGCGATGAACTTTATATCAGTGAGGGTATAACGGACTGTTTAGCCTTGTTGTCGGCAGGGAAGAAAGCTGTAGCCTTGCCGAGTGCCACGATATTGCCAGTATATGACTTGATGGAACTGTCCAGATTCGAGCTGCATATGTATCCAGATCAGGATGATGCAGGTAAAAAAGCTTATAGGGCTCTAAGACGGTTTTTCATCAACCATTATGCGATATTGAAAGAGGAGCAGTTACCAAAAGGAATCAAAGACTTTAGCGAATTTTATGCGATGAACTATGGGAAAGAGTAACAATAAAACAATATCGGACGAAACGGGAAACATTTTCTCAGAAGAATTGTTCTTTGACGACTTACTGTCAGTTCCGGAGGATGTCGAAAACACCACCGAAGAACAAGAAAGTTTGAAACGTGACTTTATGTATAAAAGGAAGGTGTTACAAACTATCTTATCATTGGAATTACCTGAGTCAATTCTGAATGGAGACGAAGGCAGAGAAATGAAAGGCAAAGAAATTATAGGAAGTAAAATTGACGATGACGAATTACTGTTTGGTTATACTTTCTACGTATCTTCCAATCCAGAGTTTAAGTACAACTGGAACTATATGAGAAAGCAGTTGGATGATAAGTATTATGTAGATTTCTTATTCAACGCTAAACGCTTCTTTAACGTTGTGTTTAGGGATATAAATGTCTTAGCAGACGTTCTGCGAGGCATAAAAGAAGCACATGTGGTGTTTGATGGTTTTGTGGATGTTGCTTTCTCGGATGACACACCCCATGTAAGAGCTAAAATGCTATGGGAACATTTCCATAATATAGCAAATGTAGGTTGTGCGAATTATATGGTATCTGTAATGATTAAAGAAAACATTTTGGTCGTTTGCAAGTGTTCTTACGAAGACGAAACTGGCAATCTGATTGAAAAAATAAAAGAAGCAAGAACAAACTTTGACCTGTAGCTATTGAAAAAATGAGTGAATTTACAATCAAGGATAGAATATTGGATGAACAGAACATCTATAGTGCTATATTCTGTTTGGAGTCATACGTGTTTGACAAAGGATTGCTCGATACTGAAACGCCAGTGGTCGTTAAGGATGAGAACAAGATAGAGTTTCTTGCACAGAACGACTTGGAACTGTATTATGCTTTGTCGGATAAACACAATATGGTTTTGATTGAAAAGGTAATAGGCCTATGTACAGAGCAATTGAAAGCCATGTTTGCCGATCCAAGCAAATTATTCACAATAAAAGTGTATTTCAAATTGAAATCTTATGATGAAAAAATATTAAAATTCAGACCATTACATACAGCTCGACTGATAGATCTTATTTGCATGGTAAGCATTCTGATTCCACTCATGTATGATGATGATTACGCTAAAGGAAAGCGCAGCCTGTCGGATTTATCAAAATTGTTGCCTCACAATTTTTATGGCAATATTCCTAGTACGAATGTCCAATACCTGTTTCATAAGTGGCAGACTAAATATAAGGAATACTCGGACAACGTGATTGAACATTGCCGAACATACCAGAAAAACCACAATTACCTGACCGAGGTCAGTTTAGACATCAAGAATTTCTTTCCATCCATATCCCCAAAGATGCTCTACAATTATATTGTAGACAAGCTGTCGTTGACTTACAAGGAAGATCCAGATACCTTGAAAATGGCCATATCCAAACTACTATTCTTTCATGTGCAGAAAGAAAGCATAGAGCCTTGGAGTAAATTCTATTACCCAGATGGCTTCAAGGCGACTGATAGCGGATTGTATATGAATTGCGGAATACCACAAGGACTGCCACAATCGTATTTCTTCGGCAACCTGTGTATGATAGAGATAAAAAACATTCTAATGAAGAATGAATGCTTCAAGGGTGATGCTTATTTCTACGTGGATGATTCTGTCATATACATTCAAGCGGCATTGGAAAAGAAAATATTTGACGAAAGAATTAAGAAACTAAATGAAGAAGTGGCAAAATGGTGCCGCAAATCAAATGAAGCGTCGAGCGATATTGAAAAATACGTGCCCATCAACTACCTTGACTTTCACAAGAAAATAAACTACGAGATAGCATTTTATGAGGAAGGCAAGAGCGTATTTACGCCGATTGATTTCGCTGACACTCAATATGGGGCTATAGGAGATTTGGCAAGGTCGGTTTCCATGACTTCAAACTTGAGCCTTAACATCGACGAGATAGATGACCAAGTTTCATTGGAAAAATTGAAGGCATTGGACCAGATTATTACAACTGAGATAAAGGAGTGGAAAGAGCGAGAACCAAAAGACGGTAACAAGAATAACTTTGTTTCCTCACGACTGAAAATATTACGAAGATTCAAAAAATTCTTCCTCTATAGAATCCGCTTGCTGAAAATAAAGGAAACAGGTGGGCCAAATGAGGAAATGATTGGTGATTTCAAAAAAAGGCAATTGTCCAATAGAAAAGACATCTCAGGATGGTTTGAGCAAAATGACGAAGACATTTTTCAGACTGAATACAGGTTGATCATTCAAAAAGTATCCAAAGGAAAAGCCGTGAAATTTTGCCATGATGTACAGGACTTCGAGAAATCGATACTGCAAGAAGCCGGCATTTATGACGAAGCCATGCAAAGTGGCCTGTTCTTCAACAAAGATGTAAGAGCGGCTGTACAAATGAAATCCCTCAAACACGATTCTTATTCATACCTTGTGCGTTGGGCAAAAGAGAATTTCAGCGGTTTGAAGGAACTGAGCCACGATGAGCAAATAAAGAATTGCCGTGAATTCTTGGTGAAAGAATCAGATTTGAATATTTGCAAGATGATGGATGACGGGTTTGAGAGAAAAGCATTCACCCGATTTGTGATGATGGCTTCACCAGAATACCTTAGAAGGATTCTCAATGTGTTCTATTCGGAAATAATCGGGGTGCCGCCTTCAGATGCATTGACATTTACGAAGCTGAACTATCGTAAATTACACTACACTGAATTACGAATTATGGCAAGACTGAGGAACAAGAACTTTGACTTGGAAAAATTTAAAGCCTTTGTAAATCATATTGACGACAAAGATGTTTCCAACCGTATGGTCATTGACTTGGGGCTGCTGGATGTACTCAACAGGTTTATCTTGCAGGTGAAACGTCCTGAATGGGTGGATGACTTAATTGTCACGCACCGCTTGGTAAAAGGACTGTGGTACAATGGTTCAAAGTTCCTCAATTCATACACGTTGCACAACGAAGAACATGCAGTGACTTTGATTAACAAATCATTGGAACTGATCCATCGTATAGACTACATTGTTCTCAAAGACGTGGATTACTATATACTTTTCCTCGCTTGTTACTTACATGACATCAGTATGGTAATACACCCGGATTTAGGTGGATTAAGTTCAGCAAATGGAAAGAACGAAACCTTGATTTCAGAATTAATGGCAGACATGAAGAAAAATGCCCAAGCTTTCTTTAAGCTGGATTTGGAAGACAGGAAAAATTCAAGGATGAAAGAGGCTGGAATATTTATCGTAAGTGTATTCAACAAAGTTTATGAATATTTTGAGAATGAGGTTAGGACTAACCATGCACACGACAGCGCAAAGTTCATCCGTGAACGTTCAAATTCATTACTTTCATACCTTGAGCCTGCACTGTTATCGTTCGTGGCCGACGTCTCAGAAAGTCATGGCAATGACGTATGGGACGTGTATGGATTGAAGTCACGCGCCAAGGACGACACTGTAAGCATGAAGTATTTGATGATGTTAATAAGGCTTGCAGACTTAATGGATGTAGCGAATGACAGAGTGAACTACCATCTGCTAAGACAAAATTTGACACATCTATCTTCAACATCAAAATTCCATTGGATTTCTCATTTAGTCACAGACAGAATGGAATTGAGAACAACATATGACATTCCTAATAAAGATGACGGAGAATTGCAGGAAAAACGGATAACAGAAACCATCAACTTTGACTTGCATTTGAATTTTCAACAGCTAACTACAATTGCAAACACTCAAAAGTGTAAATGTAGTCAATGTTCACTCAGTGATCATTGTATTACCATACATATATGCGGTGGTAAACCTTACCCAACATGCGATGAAAGCTCATGCACTATTCTGTGTTTGTGGATGACAAAAAAGCATGAATGGCTAATACAGGAGTTGATTGCTTTAAATGAATATCTTTTTTCTGTGGACAATCCAATGTTCAAGACCCGTATAAATCTGAACATATACTATCGCAATGACATGAAACTTGACCCTGATATGTTTGATTGTGTACTGGAGTATCTCGGAATTTAGTCTTTCTTGCTTATTTGTAATAAAATATGCCTTCGCTTTCTATTGTTCTTCGCTCTTACCAGGTTGGAGTCAAGTTTCATATACTTGATACATGGCAGACACATAAAGCCTTAATGGTTCAGATGCCCACAGGTACAGGCAAAACCCAACTGCTTGCTTCTGTCATTTATGACCATTTGAAAGAGGAGCGAGGCAAATGCGTGTGGATTGTCGCCCACCGCCGCGAGCTTGTGGAGCAAATAGAGGAAACGGTTGCACGTCACGGCATCTCCAAAGAGGACGAACGGGTAAAGGTGATGTCCATTCAGTGGCTGTCAAGGCATTGGGAGAACGTGGATGATGAAAGACCAAGCCTGATTGTGATAGACGAAACGCACCATGCGCTTGCCGAGACTTACAAGGAACTGTGGCTGCGCTATCCAGAAGCAAAAAAGTTGGGTATGACCGCCACGCCATGCAGGCTGAATGGCAAGGGATTCACGGACTTATTCGACACGCTAATCACTTCGGACAGCATCGCTGACTTCATCAGGCAGGGATGGCTTTCCACCTTTGACTATGTGTCCATAAGGTCGGACAGCAACGACCAAAGGCTCATAGACGGACTGTCGAAACGCGGTGCCGACGGCGATTACCAGGTCAAGGAGATGGACGCTGTGCTGAACCGCAGACCAAGCATCGAGCGTCTTTACGAAAGCGTGCGGCAATATGCTGACGGAAAGAAAGGCATCGTTTACGCCATCAGCATTAGCCACGCATGGAACATTGCAAAGTATTACAAGGAACACGGGATGAATGCCGTCGCCATTGACAGCAAGACACCGGCAAAAGAACGTAAACGGCTTGTCAAGGACTTCAGGCAAGGCAGGATACAGGTACTGGTCAACGTGGACGTGTTCAGCGAGGGTTTCGACTGTCCCGATGTGGAGTTCATACAATTGGCACGTCCTACCCTCTCGCTTGCCAAGTACCTGCAGCAGGTGGGGCGCGGACTGCGCAAGACGGACGGCAAGGATTGCTGCGTGATGATAGACAACGTGGGGCTTTACCGCCTGTTCGGGTTGCCTACGGCTTACCGTGACTGGCAAGCCATGTTCGAGGGGCGGCTGGCTGGGAAAGGCTACGCTAACATGGCAAGGACAGCATATTGCCAAACCGCCAGGGCGGAGAAAACAGAAATCACAACACCCCAACATGACGACGAAATGGAAACAATCGTAACGCATGACAAGCTGGTTGATTTCCTTAATGCAGTCGATAATCCCTACGTGGGAATTACAAGGCAAGATAAATTAAAGGCATTCAAGGACAGGGCTAGCGGACTGTATGGCTTGAAGCGCGGCGAGAAAATAACCGTAATGCCGCAGTATACGGAGGTACTAGGCACGGACGGTGGCCTTGCAGTTGTAAGCCTTAACGGCAAACAAGTGTGTCTGGTGGATGAACAGGGCGGAATAACGGCAAGGCTTGTACGGTGCAGCAAGGTGAAATTCATGAAGGACAGGATACTGTCGATGACGGGCGGCAACGGCCATGAAACCTACATGGACCTGTATAATGGAAAGCTATATACAAGCAAGCCAAAGATGCTGGACTTCAGGAAAGTACAGTTGCTGGAGGTTGACGGCTTCATTTACAGCAGGACGAAAACGCAGTACAGGGCAAAGGCAATCCGCGGCAACAGGAACCTTTTTGACTACGGCTTCTACCTGCGTATTTGCGACTACTTTTCCGTTCCGAGGTGCAGGCAGGTTGAGGAGGATGATGCACGGTGGGGGTACGACAGCACCTGCATCCTTGCCGGAGATTATGAAACCTACTACCATTATTGCGGAATGCTGCCGGACGGAAGCATAGTCGTCGAGGACACCACAGGGAAATACTTCCTTGTAGATGAGTGCAATGGCAAGCGGTATATCGCTTGCGAAAACCCCAACGCCCCGGATGAGGACTTCAATACTGTCATTCCACGCCTGAAAGCCGAAGCGTCAATGCGTGCGTCCATGCGGTCGGAAAAAGAGAAGCTGGAAAAGGAGGAAAAGCGTCAGGAGCGGTTAGCCGGAATGCAGCAGGCCGAACCATTCCGGGCTGGTCGGAAGTGGGGGCTGAAACTCGGAGGGCGCATAGTCGTGCCGCCAATTTACCGCAACATCCTCGCGCCTGTCGGGAACTACTGTGCCGTGGAGTGCAATCCTTGCCAATGGGGCATCATCATGCTCGACGGCAAGGTCGTGGTGGAAGCCAACTACTCGAAAGTCGAGATACACGATGACGGTACAGCAAGGCTGACCGTCTTCCCCGGAAAAGAGAAGGTCGTGGAATTAGGCACCTGACAAGGCCGGAAATATCCGCACGGTACAAGAATGCCGCAAACTGCCCCAAATTGCTCCAAGGGCGGTTTGCGGCATTCTTGTGCCGTTTTGTATAGTTCCAATAATACATGGAGAACTTGGAAAATACCGGCCCACACCTCACGGCGCAGGCCGGTACACTGACATTACTTGGAACTTATGACGTTGGCTTTGCCTCCAGGAAGCGGTAGGCATTGTCATTGACAAGCTTTATAATCCGGTCGTGGAACTCGGTGTTGGAGTTGCATACGCCACGGCTCTGTATCACTTTGCCCTGTTTAATTGAGAACTCGACTGTCTCGATGCGTTTGCCCGAAAGGTCATGGGCGGAAAGGATGACGCTGTCAGATTTGGCGTAATACCCACACTCGAACACGCAGTGCTTCATCTTTTCACCCTCGGCTCGGAAAGCCTCTATGGAGTCAAGGACGGATATTTCAATGTCGCTGTCGCTCAGGACAATCCCAAAGAAGCACGACTTCTCGCGATAATAGTCCACCTCGTACCTTTTCGCCCTCACCATCCGTTCCATATCCCTGCGCCTTTCCTCCATCCGTGTGGCTTTTGCGAGCCAACGGTCATGGTCAGCCTTGAGGTCTTTCGGGCAGATGTACTTGACGGAATGTATGTCCTTTCCGCATTTGTCAATCAGACTTACCGTATCGCACCACAACCCGTAATCCTCCGGCTCATAGCGGTGGCGTTTCGCTATCTTGTACGGCTGCCAGCACCTGTTGAGGTCGAATGGGTGTGAAATGAAGTGCGCCACAGCCTTAAAGTCCTTGGCTTTCATCATGGTTTCGATACGGCAGTCCGTAAGCAGGGCTTCCGCCAGCCTCGTCGGGTGGCAGTCGGGAAGTCGCCCCCTCATGCCGTTGCGCCTTAGCTCCCTTGTGGTGGAATAATGCGGATAGACAAAGCAGTCCGATATTACCCAATGGACGTTGGTCATGTTCCGCAGCTCTATGCCCGAAAACCAGTTGAAACAGTCCATGTAATGCCCCAGCGCCCTCGCCCTTGACGTGACGGCGGCCTTGCCGTCCGTGTTCAGCCACAGTCGGCACACCTCCGTTTGCCATGTGTCCAGCTTCCTGCCCTTGCGTGTAACGGCGGTCAGCAGGAACACCCTCTGCACGTGGAAGCCGTCAACCCTCCCTATGGTGGAGAAATAGGCGCTTTCTTTCCTTTTGCGCGCCAGCGTGTCCGTCACTTCCAGCTTGTGCCGGCATTGGGGGCAACGGATGTATCTGCCTTTTCCCTTGTAGTCGAACTTATGACCGCAGTCGCCGCAGGTACACTTGTGCCCCGACGTGCGGAATGCGATGTGCTTTACTGTGTTCCTTACAGCCCATTCCACGGCTTTCGGGCTTATGGCGGACAGCTTCACGTTGGAAGCCGCCACCTCCCTTTCAAATCTGTTCCTCGGTCTCATGGCTCAAAAATTGTCAAAAAGTGATGGTTGTGGTATTACCTCCTGCGCCTTTACAGGTTTCGGCCTGTGGCTGCGTGCCTGCAGCTTGCGCAGTTCCTCCTCCTGGTAGCGTTTGAGGGCGAGCGACCTTTGTTCCGCCTTTTCCTCTTCCGTCAGCTCCACATGGTGGTTCACCACGATGCCGCACTGCAGTGGCTTGCCGATTTCAAGTTCCGGCTCGTCTATGACGTGTACCGCCATTGAGTAAATTTCGCTGTCATCGAAACCGCAGCAGCCGGAGTTCTTCACTTCGTTGAGGATGTAGGTCACCACATCGTCAATGGTGCGTGACGTTGTTTCATACTTGGCGCGGAAGAGTTCGTCCTCCTTTGCCCTTTGGTCAAGATAGCACTTGATTGCCTCCTTGAATTGTTCCGTTCCTTTCATGTCCGTAATGTTTTAACAGTCAAACAAGTTGATGAATAATTGAAGTTTAATCTTTTCCCTTTTGTTTGAAGCCTTGCGGCTTCCTGCTCCGGGATGTTTTACGATACATGGGAACGGAGGGCGAAAGTGCCACAATGCAAACGTGGCAGGCGGAAAACCCATGGAATACCCGATTTGGCACAAATCGCGGAAGGCTGCCGTAGGTTTTCCGCCGCAGCCAAGCCCCGCGCCGTTTGCAGCCGGCACGCCCTCCGTAAATTCGTATCGGAAAACCCACGGGGCAGGATGCCGGGAGGGGCAATAAACGGAAAATCCCGATTCCACATCTGAATGACACCGGGATTCCACCTATTCAGGAACAATTTGTTTATGAAGCCTACGGCAAGGGTATCTCAAACGACTTAACCACGCATTGCGCCTCCTTGTCCAGGATGAACCAGTATTCGGAATGATAGCCTTGGCCGTCCGCATCCACGCCCTCGAAGTCAACCTTGACCTTCCAGCCGGAGAACGGTTGCGGACTCCCGTCAAGCGGGCTGCCGAAGTCCATCAGCCGCCTCAGGCTCGACATGGCCGACATCTGCCGCTCCATCAGGGCCGCCGTTTCCTTGTCGTCCGGATAGAAGTTCTCCAGCCCGTCCGTCGCTTCCATCACCTTCCTGTTGATTTTAACCATAGCCAGGGAGAGGGCCATCTTCTCCTCCTGCGTGATATAGGCATGCCCGAACACGGAATCCGGCTTGCTGACACCCAATATCCGTATGGATTCGGGATTGTGCACCGATGCCTTCAATGCCTTTTCCGCCATGTCCGTCGCACGATTCTCCAAGTTGTCCGCACAGCAGACAAAGCAGAACACACCGCCCCAGAACAACACGATGGAAACGAGTATTATCCAGATTTTCATTCCCGGTCTCATATCTTTACGATTTGAAGTTTGTCCGGCGATACGCCGAGCCGCTTGCGGTAGATGCTGCCGTCCTCACGGTACATCTCCAGTTCCGAAGAGGTGATGCCTTTATCGCAGATTTCCCCGGCTTCCTCCAAGGTAAGCTGGTGTCCGCCGATGTTGCGCCAGATGGCGAAGGAACAGGGCGCGTCTTGGTTGGTATAGTTGGAGCAGTTGAACGCCCGGCTTCCCACACGGATTTCCCCTCCGCAGTGCGGACACCTGCCGATGACCGGCTGCATCAGGATGTTGCCGTCGTCGGCCAGCTCCAGCACGGTCGGGAATGCCTTGCCCTCCTTGGAGGCGAAACCGTCCAGCAGGATGCGGCGTTTCTCCAAAAGTTCCGCCACCTCCGCATCCGCCATCTTGCGGTTGCCGATGATGGCGTTGATGTTCAGTACGCAAGAAGGGTTGTCACCAATGTTGTGCTCACAGCGGTATCCCTTGCAGGTCTTGACCACATTGCCGCCGCACAAGGGGCAGCGGCCGATGATTTTCTTTTCTGTTTCCATTGTTGTATGAATTGATTGTATTACCGATTGAATCATTTATGTTTTTCTAATTGAAGCCACGCTTCCAGTCGGCCACGATGCCGCCGATGATGTTCTTTCCGGACATTACGTTTGCCCATCCTTCCGGGTCGAGCGAGAACCAGAGGTCATTCCAAGAAAGCGTGCGCACCTGCCATGCCAGGATGAACAGGTCGGTGTTGATAGTTTCGAGCCTTGTCACCACCTCGTTGGCGATGTAATAGCGTTCCGAAGAGTCCAGTAGGTTGACCTTGTGTTTCTCATTCTTCCCGTCAGCCTCTGTCACATCGTAACTGCCCGAAGTCACGAGCTGTTTCATGAACGGATAGAGTGCCGCCATCTGCGTGGCCGCGTCCGTCAGCTCGTCCGACACGATGGCCGCTATCGCCGTGCCCTTGAGGTTGCTTCCCACCGATTTGAGCAGCAGGTTGCAGTTCTGCGGTATCTCGGTCGTCACCAGTTCCCCTGCTCGTTTGATTTGGTAAAGATTCTGCACCGCCCCCTGTGCGTTGGAGAGGTATTCCAGCATCTTATTCTCTACGCTGTGTACCCGGTCGAGGGCGACCGTCACGGCGGCTTCGGCGGCGATTATCTTCTCCTGCGTCTTCCTGCGCTTATCGTGCAGGCTTTTCAGTTCCAGTGTCTGTGCCGTCACCGCGCCGGTCAGTGCCGGGTCTATCTGTTGGGAGAATGCCGGAAATGCATTACCTCCGACCAACAACAGAGCAAATGCCCCTGCGGCCATTTTCAGTCTGTTTGCTTTCATTTGTATTTAATTTTACTTTACATTTTAAGGCTCCCTTTTCTCCGCTCCGCTAGATTCCGGTCGCGTTCCTCCTTGCGTGGGGCGAGAACCGGAGCCAGCGGCTTGTTTAAGAGACAGTCGTTCCAGTCCTTGAACGCCTTGGGCGGCAGCCATTGTCCGGTGCGATAATGGACGGGCAGATGTGCGGCAAGCTGTGAGGGCAACGCCTTTCCCGGATTGACGGTAAAACTCTTGCCTTCGGCTTCTACTTGCAGGTTGCCCTCCGTTTTGCTGATTTTCATCGGGATGCCCTCCAGCAAGCCTATCATGCGAAGACCGTAGATGCGTCCGGCAATGTCGTTGTCAAAACAGTCGAAAGCCTTGGCGTTAGGAAAACGATTCATCACACCGGTTATCTGGTTGTCGGAGAATGTCCCTCCGAGGGAGACCAATGCCACATCCGGGTGCAACTGGCTTCTGTTCATCTGGTGGAAAGCCATCACATCGAAGGCGGACTCACAAAAGAATACGCACCTGACCGCTTCCGGATTACCGCCGGAAAAGTCGGCCACCCATGCCGCCGAAGAGGAATCCATGCCTGCAGCCTTTGACTTGTAGCCGCCGTAACCGCGTACTTCATATCCTTTCACCTGATTATCCGTGTCGGTATAGGGAAAGCCGATGTTGTAGCCGTCAAAATTCCCGTTCCGTCTGTCACGTATGAGGGAAATGAACGGTGCGAACCGCCTGACCGTATCATCGGACAAGCCACGCCCTGCAAAAAGCGGCGGTATCTTATCCGGATTTACAGGCCTTACCTCATACCGCGAGGCGTCAAAAGCGGACGCGGCACTAACGGACTTCACGTATTCCCGGTCATTGTTGTATTCCGGTTCAGGCATGTTCGCGAAGCGTGCCATCACCTTGGCAGTCTTCTGCCAATCGTCCTTACCGGTGACGAAAAAGGCACCCAGATTCTCACGGATAAGTGTCAGGACATCCCCTTTGGAGCCGTCCCGGCGGAAGAAAGTCTGGGCGCCCCTGTCGTTGGGATGGCTGACAATGATGGTGTCACGTTTCTCCCGTCCGTCACCCAGCACAAGCTCTATGTAACGCCCCACTCCGGCCTTGCGGTCAAGTCGGTAGCCGAGGGCGTAGGCCACATCGGTCACGCCCACACGTGCCTTGAGTTCCTTGAAGTTTACCTTGTAGTCCGGCATACCGTATTATTTTCAGGATTAAATACCCATCTTGGCACTCACTGTCTGCGTCCTGCCCATCATGGCAATCTCCGGCCCAAACGTCTTGCGTGCCGTCATGTTCAGGAAGGCAGCCTTGTCTTTGTAGTCCGTCAGTTGGAAGTAAGTCCTGGCCGTGCCTTTCGACACCTTCTTCAGGCCCAGCTCCACACCGTCATACGAGGCACGGATGGCATAGTCGCCGCCGCGTGTCTTGACGATGGCAGCGTTCCGAAACGGCACTTCCTCGCCTAGGTCAAGCGGAGCGAGCGGATAGTTCTTGGCCAGGTAGGGCTGTTCGTTCAAGGCCAGCCGTTGCCTGTCCACATGGTCGAGTATCATGTCAGAAGCCCTGTTCACGTCCGCCATGACCGAGACGATGAATTTCGGCTCCTGCTTCAATACGCCAATCCATGAGTCCAGATAGGCGGCGGAGTTGTCCGTCACCTTGGAGTCGAAGCCCATCGAGTGGCTTATCATCGCCGCCGTCAGTTCGGCGACAAGCTCCTCCTTGGCGTACTTCGGATCGCCGAACCTGCCTATGCCGTCACGGTTGAGCCGTTCCGGTGTCATGGTCGAGTGCGCCATCTCGTGCAGCATGGTGGAGTAGAACTCCATGCCGCCACGGTACGTTTCCTCCGGCGTGCCGCCCGTGTTGAACTGCGCCTTCATGGGAACCACCACGATGTCGTGCGAGGAGGAATAATAGGCCCCGTCCACACGCTTGTCCGCTTGTATCGGGCAGACCCAGCCCTGCGTTTCGACCATCCTGTCAAGCGCGGCGTGGGCGTACATGCCTTCCGTGTCGCGGAGTTCGGGTAGCCTGAACCTGTCCATGAGCTTTTGCATCCGTTCTGGCTGCACTTCGGCCAGGTTGGTCTGCGCCACATTATACACGGGGAATGCCTTGACGAACGGGATGACCTCCATATCTTTTCTTTCCTCCTTCGTCATGGCGCGGTACTCGTCGCTGCTTATCCTTTTCCCGTCCTTGTCCTTGGCCATCATGTCCCAATATACCACGGGAAACGCCTTCTCACCCTTCAGGACGTGCGCTTTCAGGTTGTGCGCCTGCTTGAAGGTCAGGTAAACGGGAAGCTGATAGCCTTTCTCTGCCGTATGCAGCTGCAGGAACAGCGAGTTGGAGCCGGAATAGTTACGTCCTCCCACATTCTGCGGCAGTCCGGCGTACCCCGACGCATCGCCAATCCAGCCTTTCTTCCAGTCGGACGCCTTCATCTGCTCCATGCGCCTAATCATCATTTCGGCGAAGCGGTCTATGGCCGCCTGTCCGGAACTGGCGGATGACGGATTAGTTCCAGATGCCATAGTCCTCGTCGTCGATTAGCAGCCGTTCCATCTGCATGATGTCCGTCTGTTCCACATAAAATTCGGCGGACTCGTCCGAAGGGTCCGTGCCGTGCGCACGGCACCACTCCAGATAGTCCTGCCCGTTCTCGCCCTCCAGCACGAAGCGGAGATAGCCTATTTTGCCTTCCTGGAGGAGTTCAACCAGCTCCTCGTGATTCATTGGTGTTGACATATTCCTGTTCTTTTGATGTTTATACTGTTTGGCTCTGACTCTAAATAGTCTGCTTTACATTTTCATGGAGTTTGATTTCTCCAGCTTGGCGGTCTGTGCCGAAAGCAACCCGTTGATTTCCGGGGTAAGGTACTTGGCGGCAATCTGCTCGCGCGTGGCGGTACGGGTCTTGAAAAGCGAATAGCCGTCGTCAAAGGAGATTTCATGCCGGGCGGTCTTGCCCTTGTCGCCCATGTCCACGTAAACCTTCCACTTGTTGTCGGCGTGGTCTTTCGCCACACGGACACCCTTGGGGTCAACACCTTCGGGAAGCCGGTACTTCTCGTAGGCGGATTTCAGGTGCAGCCGTTCGCCGAAGTTTTTCTCGATAAGCTGGTTGGGTGTCATCACCCTGTCGAAGTAGGCGTTCAAGTCCTGGCGCGAGGCCACGGCGGACATCCTTGCGTCACCCACCTGGGCATAGAACTTGTACCTGCCGAAGTCGGGACGCTGCTCGTCCTTCTCCTTGTAGACATTGAACTTCTCGATGGCGACGGAGCCTTCCGCGCCTTCCATCTGCCGGGGGAACCTATAGGTGTCCTCCGGCACTTTCGGCATCAGCTTTGTCGGATAGTAACGCTCCATCAGCTGCGGCACGGTCAACTCCTTCTTCTGGTAGGCGGCAAGATCGGCAGTGTCCATCTTCTGCGGCTTGAGCTGCTGGCCGTCAATCTTGGCGGTGAAATACCAGTCCTCCGGATTATCCTTGCCCTGGTAGGCATGGCCGTGGGTCACTTTGCCGCCGTCGGCCGTCACCATCTGCGGCTCGCGCGGCTTGCGTTCCTTTTTCGCCTCGGTCTGCTGCTCTACATTGGCATCCGCCTTTGCTTCGGTTTTCCGTTCCGTGCCGGTCTTCTGTTCCGTGCTTTTCTGACGGGCAGGTTTCTCCTTCACCTCATTAGTGGCAGCTTGGACAGGCTTGTCCTGCACGGCCTGTTCTTTCTTTTTCTTTGCCATATCGGTATTGTTGGGTATGATTTCTTCTTTTACCTTGAATTTATCTTTGATTTCTTGCTTAGATTGCTCTTCCTTTTTCAGCTTGGGCGTTTCGAGCTGGTCACAGATGGCCACCCTCAGCCCGGAGCGTATCAGTTTGGGCAGATACACGTCCAAGGCATGATAGGGAAACGAAGCGAACTTGACCGGCTCTTTCCCTCCGCGAAAGGTTCTGCTGGTCAGCGTAATGGCCAGCACGGCGGCGGCCTTGACCGCATCCTCTCTGTACATTTCGTAGAAGTCCCCCTTGCGGAAGAGGAGCATCGCGTCGGGATGCTTCTGTTTCAGCGCGTTAAACTGTCCCAATACGTCTGGGGCATTTTCCTGTTCTGCTTTCTTTGCCATAAGCGGATGGATTTAGCGTTTTAGACTTTGACTGACGTTCTCTTTGGGAGAGTGCAGCTTCATGGCACGTTCCTGCGACTGTCTGTCCACGACCTTCCGGTATTCCCAGCGGTTGTTGTCGGTCTGCACCAGTCCGAGGTATTCGGGATGCAGCTCATCGTAACGAATCTTCTGCTGCCGTTCCCATTCCTTCAAGTCGCCCTTGATGACCTTGAAGCCTTGCGGCTCCCTCAGGTCAACGCCGACCGACACCTTTTCGCCGCCTACGTTGAGTTCAACGGGCTTGCCGTCACGTACCTGTTGCTTCTGCTGCGTGCCCAGCTCGATGTCGTTCACCTTCTCCATGTCCTTCAGCTTTTGTTCCAGCCGTATTTCAGTTACACGGCGGTGAATGACAGACTTCGTTTCCGGGTCAAGCTGGAGGTACTGCCGGGTCTTTTCGCCGTTCACATCCACGGCCTTTTTTTTGGATGACTTCCCCCTTCCTGAGGCGTTCCGCTTCCTGTTCCGTCAAGGCGATAGCCTTGTTGTGTTCCGTTTCGAGGGCCGCCCTGACGGGATAGGCCATCAAAGCCGGGTTGCCTTGCCTGTCGGCCACCATCTGGAGTTTGAGCGGCAGCGTGACAGCATTGCCGTTCTGTGCACGGATGGATACCTGCATAAGGGGCGTGACTTCGCCGGAGAGCAGCTTTTCCTTCACTTCCTGCGGCAGGAGGTCTGCCTTTTCCCTGTCAATGCCCAACATTGCCAGCTTTCCGTAGGGCAGCGTTTCGGATAGATTTCTGTTGTCCATTTCTTCAAACTTGTTTTTACGGGTTAATTTTGCGGCCGGAACCGCTTGAACACCCTGCAAAAGTATTTTCACCCAAACGAGAAAAAGAAATGCACAACACTATTCTGCTGTCATTGATGCTGTCTCTTCTGCCACTTACGGTTTCCGCACAGTTTTACACCATTACCAAGGACTCGGACTTAAGGCCCGGCTTTTGTGAAAAATCGGCACAGACATCTGTTAAAGAGAAAGATACGGTTAGTGCAGACGGGCAAATTGTCAATAAGGACACCTTGCACATCAATGCTTGGAAAGAAGAAAAGAAAAGCGGAAAAGGCCAAAAAGGTAACAAAAGGACATCCCCGAAATCAGAGCTTCCTGAACTGACCATTCCCAACCTCTATGCGGAAATCATACGAAACGGCATACGGCATCCGAAAATCGTATTGGCACAGGCCATCCTTGAAACCGGCTGGTTCACATCCCCGGTATGCAGGAACAAGCACAACCTGTTCGGCCTGACCAACCCAAGGACGGGGAAATACTTCGAGTTCGGCCATTGGACGGAAAGTGTACGGGCATATTATACCAAGGTTCAGTACAAGTACAAGGACGGCAACTATCTGCTATGGCTTAGGGACATCGGCTATGCGGAAGACCCGAACTATATCCATTCGCTAAGCCGTATATTGGAGCAATACCTTTAATTCAGGTTGTTTCTGCCGTTTGTTAGGTAGGAATAATCATGTTAATTCTAATGAACAAGGAACTTCAAAAAGAAAATCAATCATGGTATCAACATAGCCATAAAAGGAACAGGTGTGCCGGATAAAAGGCATAGAAACCATATTTGGCCAAATTTCCGTGTATGAAGCCCCTTGTTCCGTCGTAAAGTAAAATTACGGAGCAAGCCAGCAACGCTCCGATGGTACCATAATACGACATAAACGGAAAGGCGAAAGCAAATTGCAACAGCCTTGCGCTTTGGCTGTATTTTTTGCTTCTAAAGAGATGGAGCACAAGTATCACGACGATACCGCGCCACCCATAGTCTAAACCCGAGACCTCTGCCAACAATGCGGCAAGCAAGATTGCAGCGATTGCCAACGCCCTGTGCCCCCGAAGCCTCTCGAAAGCGGCCAATGCCGCCACTCCCAAGGCCAGCGTGAACATCACGTTGTGCGTGCCGTCCGCACCGTTCAACAGATACCACGGCACTTCGCTGACGACTGCGAACAACATGAGGGAAAGGAAGTACCGCATCCTGTTCCGCGTATGGGCGAAGCCTTCCGCAACCAGGAAAGCGAACACGGGGAAGGCGATACGCCCGAAGCACCGCATCACCTCATAAGCCATTGTATTGCCATCCATAAGATAATATGCGTAATGGTCAATAACCATGGAAACCACGGCGATGATTTTCAATGCGCTTCCGCTCAACAAAGGAAGCGGTTCAGGCAGATAGGAAGTCGAACCAATATTCATATATCATTATCTTTCAATATGTTATCAGAAACAGTTAGACAATCACTTAGCTCATTCCAAGCAGTTCCTTGACCATATCCTCTACCTCCTGATTAACCCGTTTGAAATTGCGGTTGAGCAGAATTTCCTTCTCCCTGTCGTTCTTGAACTCGTAGATTTTGGGCAGCGGCACGTAGTGTTCCTCCTCGTCCTTAATCTTCTTCATGTCGAAGTGCGTCTTGCAGAAATACTTGGTGGTCTTGAACTCCTCCGACTGTTCGATGTCGAACTTCTCCAACATACTCTCGTCCGTGGCGGTGAAGTCGCGCGCCGCCTGTCCGGCCAGCCATCCGGTGGCCATGTCCGCTATCTTCGCCGCCGGAACGAGGTAGTCCATCTTCTCTGATATAGTGGTGGACACCTTCTGGTCGTTGATGGATATGGAGCGCGAGGTCTGCTTGGCCTTGCCGAACACGTCGTTCTGCGCCCATTCCAGCGTCTCCTTGTTACGGGCAGCCCCCATGAAGATGTTGCCGCACGTGGTAATGATTTTCTGCATACCCACCTTGCCGTAGTCCGCCTCCAGTTGCGGAAGTTCCTGGAAGCCCAATGTCACGGCCACCTTGTTGCTACGCGCCGTGCCGATAAGGCGGTCAATCTTGTGGAAGTACAGCGTGGGCAGCTCGTCCACGATGATGCTCACCGGGATGTTCCCCTTTGAGTTCACACGGGTTATCAGGCGGTTCAGCACAAGGGCGTTGAGCGAGCCGATGACCTGTTCTTTCTCCGGGTCGTTGGCAATGACAAGATAGCTCGGATGCTCCCTGTCGGAAATCTTCAGGTCGAAGTCGTCCCCGGTGAACACCCAGTAGGCCTCCGGCGACACGAGCCTTGCGGCGTTGACGCGGAGCGTGCCCACCATTCCTTCCAACTGGTCGTTGGCCTTGTTCTCGTAAGCGCTCTTGAACGGCGCCATGAGAGAAGCAATCTTGTCGTCCTGCATGAGGATGTTGAACACCTGGTCGTATGGCCTGCCCAAAAAAGAGAGCACGTGCGGCATATCCGAATATTCCCCCGTAATGGTGTCCGGCTCCACCTCGTTGCCATCCTTGTCCTCATACCAGCAGCGGTCGATGCGTACCAGCTTTCCCGTGCGGTCTTTATAGCTGTAACCGTTCAAATCCACGAACATCCTGTCCTCGTCCGTGGAGACATCGTTGCCCTTCTCGTCCACGAAGTCCAGCACTACATTGCCGTCCTTGTCTATGGCGTTGAAGTCGTCCCAATTCTTTATCACGATTTCCAGCTTCTTTCCCTCGTGTAGGATGAAGCGTCTGAGCTTCCTGCCGTCCTTGAAGCCCACGGGGTGGAAGTTCACGAAGAAGTAGATGATGGCCGCGAGGAAGTTCTCCGCCGAGTTGGTGAAGAACGCCTCCGAGCCGCCCTTTTTCTCTCCGCCTCCCTTGTTGAGCGAGGCCAGCAGGGTGGCCGCCGTCTCCGAGGCCGCCGCAAGGTCGGGGATGTACTTCCGCTGGATGGGGTTGATGCGGTCGGAATACTCCACGTCGGTAAAGTTGATGGTACGGAAGCCGCAGTTCACGGGCAACCTCCCGGCCTTCCTGTTCTTGCAGAACTGGTAGAAGAGCGTCTTGGCCAGCGTGGGGTACTTGAAGTCATATACCATCATGGCGAAGCCCTTGGCGGCGTGCTGCCGGATGAACGGGTCGATGACGCCGAACGACTTTCCCGAACCGGGCGTACCCAACACAATCGTCCCCCGGAACGGGTTGATGATGTTTATCCATCCCCTATGCATCCTCCGCTTCCAGTAGTATATCATGGGGATGTTCACCGAATAGTCGTTGGCGACCAACGTCTCCGACTGCTGGAACGACTCGTTCTCGAAGTTGAAGCGGTCTTCGCCCACCTTGTTGTTGTAATACTTGGCGATGCCGTCTAGCCCCTGGTGCACTAGCATGGTACCTACTACCGAACAGAGTGCGTACAGGATGCGGTTGGCCGGGAAGCCGAACCAGCTGATGCCGAAATACATCCCGTGGAACACGAAGCACAGCCCGACAAGGGTCAACCCGGCCAGCACGGGATAGACCACCATCGTGCGCACGTTGAACTTCAACGCCTTCTTCGCTTTCGTCCCTATGCAGACAATGCAGATGCACACCAGCTCCACCACCTTGCAGCCCGACACCGAGTTGAACACCTTGAAGCGCGCCAGCAGGTCGAGAATGAACTGCGTGACGCGGTTGTCCGCCGTGACGGGCAGGTTCATCACAATCTCTATAATTAGGAAGATGTAAATGCAGCTGCGGAAGTAGTTGTACATCTGCTGCTGTTCCCTTGTCTCTTCAAAAGCCATGATTCGTATTTCGTTTACAAGTGATTAAAAAGGTATCTTCACTCCCAAAAGCAACCCGTTGCGGAACGTGTCGCCGTGCAGGAAGTTCACATTGTTCTTCTGTATCAGGGCGAACTCCCAGCCGTTTTGGAACACATAGCTGTATTCAAACCCTCCCTCCAATCCGATGAAGAACCGTTTTTGCACCGCGCCGAACTGCGGCCCGAAGCGGAAACGCAGCATACCGTTCTTATAGCGCACCAGCCGGTGCTTGTAGACGATGCCGCCGTCCCAATAGTAGCCTTTCCAGAAATCCTTTTCCTGCCAGTGGTTGCCGGCCTCTCCGTACAGTTCCACGGCATTCCCGTAAGACAGCGGATGCTCGTAACCTACGGTCGCGTTCAAGGTGGAGGGGAACAGGAAGCCGGCGTTTACCGCCAGCTTGCCCTGTGCGGACGCGCCAATGGCAACTACCGCACAGCATAAGATAATCAGGAGCTTCTTCATTGCTTGTCGGAATAAGAGATGTAATAATAAGGATAATAGGCGGCATCCTTCAGGATGTCGGCATCGAAGCCGTCCGCATGGAGGATGTCCTCGTACTCGATGGTCAGCACGATGACCCGTCCGCTGATCTGGTTCTCGGATATTTCAATGCGCAACACCTTCTCGTCGGGGAAGGTCAGCTTGGGCAGCACCATCACGTTGCGGTAATCCTTTTTGAACTTCCTCACAGAGTTGAGCGTGAACACGGGCGACAGCTCGATAGTCTGCGAGTTGGTCGCCTTGGTCTCCTTCTTGTCCGTCAGCTTCACGCGGATTTCCTCGATGTCGTAGGGAATCCTGGTCCTGTTCCGCAACGAGTAGTCGATGAAGAAGTAATCCCCGACGGCGTAGATGTTGTTGACCGTGGCCTTCATCCCGTGCGCCCTCGTCACGATCTGGTTGTACTTGCGCCTGCTGCCGTACACCGCCCACGCATAGCGTGCCATCTCGGACATGGGCATGGTGACTTCAGGGTTGATGTAGGACTGCGTGTGGGTGTACGGCACCTCGAAGATGGCGGCCGCCTGTCCCGGCTCTTCGGTATAAAGGACGTCATATTGCGCGATGTGTCTTTCCCCGATGAGCGTGATGGTGCCCAGCAGCTCGTTCTCCGTGTAGCCGCCGGACTGTATGGAATCACCCTCATCATGGTACGGCTTGATGCGGACGATGTTGTCCGTACACTGATTCCCGGCAATCTTCGGGGTGGAGATGTCCACCAGCTTGATGGGTTCGGGCATGACGATGTGCGTGGTCACGTCCCGGTTGACATAGATTTTCTCGTTGGCGTAGGCGGTCATGCCCACGGCGCAGAGCAAAGTCAGTAAGATGGTTCTTGCTTTCATATAAGTATGTATTTGTTTTTCAATCATGTTCACCTTGCATCGTCCGAGTTGATGAGGTAGACGATGGTATTGTACTTGATTTTCGCCTTGTTCTTCCGGATGTTGGACGACAGGGCGGAAGTGGCGGAATTGTACATGTTCTGCAGGGCCTGTAAGGCAATGGCCTCGCCGGATATGCCGGAACCGTAGCCGCCGTCCGACTCGATGTTGATGTCCTGCTGCACCACGTTGGAGCTAGCGTCCTTCACGAAATCGCGGAACGAGGATTCGGGCACGTAGAAGCCCTCCATGCCGTCGTTGTCGAATACGGAAAGCTTGACCTTGATGAACTTGTCCCCGGCAAGTATGCTGGTGATGGTAGCCTTCACGCGCTGGCTGGAGAATCCCGTCACCGTGCCGTAAAGGTAAGTGCCTTTCTTCAACTTTGTACCGCTGACCGTCACGTCGTCGAGCAGCTTGAAACGAAGGCGCGTGCCTTCCCTGGCCTTGGTGGTCTGGTCTATCATGGCGCGTATCAGTCTGGCTTCCGCCGTACCGTCGGGAGCGGCCACCGTATGGAACTTGTCCGCATTGGTGTCGTCAGACTTGATGACAAGGTTCGGACGGTTTCGTTCCGCCTCTTCCTTGCGGATTCTCGCCAACGAGTCGGCACGCTGCCTTTTGGCCGCCTCTTCCGCTTCCGGGTCGCCGAACCCAAGGCCGCGCTCGATGGCCTTCTGCCTCTCGTAGCTGCGGTGCTGGATTTCCTCAAGGTCACGGGCGAAGTCGTCCTGCGAAGTGTAGCCCATGCCACTGCTTCCATCAGACGGACGGTCCGAAGGTGCATTGTTGCCATAGGCGTATGAATTGATGTGCCGCCTGGACTCCGCCAGCGAGCGTTCCAGTTCCTCCATTTCCTGCTGCTGCCGGATTCGCTCCGCTTCCGCTGCGTCCAGCTCGTCCAGTTCCTCCTCGCTGTAGCCGTGTCCCAGCTCCTCTTTCTCCTCCTTTTCCTCGCCAATGCCTCCCACGGCGGTAAAGGCGTCCTCGTCGCCGAAGCGGCGCGACATCTCGTACATTTTGTCCCCGGCTTCCTCGGCGTGTGCTTCGGGCAGTTCCGTGTTGATGCGGTCGGTGGCCACGGCCTGTTCCGGCTCTCCGCCGCCCCCGAAGGTCTGCATCACGAAATACACCAGGGCGCACAGCGGTATGAAGATGACCGCCGGGAAGATGTACTTGGGTTGTTTGAAATTGACTTTAATCATGTTCTCCGTTGTTATTGATGAATTTTACAATGTTCTCCAGCCGCCTGTACTGCCTGACAATCCGCAGGGAGTCACCGTGCGTTTTCCGAGGCATGGCTATCAGGGAGTCAAGTTCCCGTCGGATGACCCGTCCGCTGTCCGCCAGCTCCTGTATCGTGGCACGGTGCAGGCCTTTGTTCGACTGTATGGTGCGGAAGCCTTGGAACAGGGGTTCCATGCTGGCAATGGCGCCGATGCCGTGTGCGTTGTCCGTCCCGTCCGGCTTGCTATTGTTCATGACAAGGGAGCATACCAGCAAGAGCGACAATGTTCCCGTAACACAGGCAAAAGTCCTTTTCGGATGCTTCCGGGCCCAGATGTTCGCCAGACGGATGCGACCGGCCAACCGGAGTCTTTCCCCGGCCTTTCCCAGTTTGGGTTGCAGCCATGCGCGGATTTGCAGGTGCGTCCTTAGCCTGCTTTCCCGAAGTTTCTTTCTGATTCTCATATCCAAATCGCATTAGTAGTCCAAATCCTTGTTTTCAAGCGTCCTCCAGTTGGTAATCAGCAGCCCGTGGGGATTGTTCCGCGTCCTCGGCACGGACTCAACATATCCGGTCGTGACCAAAGAACGCTTCAGGTCACGGGTGCGTCGCTTGATGAGCTGCGTACCGTAGTAGGTGAACTTCCGTTCCTGTTCGTCGAAGTCGATGGAGTCGCACATGACGGTGCAGACCGCCGACGAGGAGATGATGTCGGAATAAAAGCCGTTCTCGTCCATCGCCTGTTTCTGCTTCAAGGCCGTGCCGTCCGCCATGTACATGGCCTTGCCGAGCGTCCACTTGATGTAGTCGTTGTCGGGCGGCAGGTTGAAGAAATACTGATGAAAGAGCTGGATGTGCGCCTTGGCCTCCATCGTGAAGTTGGCCTCCAGCTGCGCCCGTTCTGCGAGGAACGGGATGTTGCCGTCCAATATGTATATCTGGTCCCTTTCCTTGTTCACCAAGGAAATGCAGCACCATACGGTGAAACCGCAGATGACGGCGCAACCGCCTATGGTGGCCAGCACCGTTATCATGGCGAGCCTTGTTTTCTGTGCCAGTGATTCTATGAGCATATTCTTGAAATATTAGGTTTATCTTCCTGATTTGGGCTTGACCATGGAAACCGCGCCCCCGGCCACCGAACCGGCCGCACCTCCTGCCATGGAAGCGATGCCCGTCGCCGTGGAGCCTGCCGCCGTGGCCGCGCCCGAACTTACGCCGCCGGGGATGAGCCACGAGGCCACTTCCGGGACGAAACGTATAATGTACGCGCCGACCAGCATTCCCATGGCGTACATGCAGTTGGAGCCGATGCCCTGCAGCCCCAATGCGCCGATCTGCGACCATGAGTTGACCGAACCGTGAAGCAGGTGCTCGTAGGCCACCAAATCCTGTTGCAGGTTGTAAAGCAGGATGAAGTCAACGTAGTACAGGCACATGTAGGTCACGAAGCCCCACAGCGAGAGGGAAAGGAACTTGGACATCCACTGGCTCCACGCCGAGTTCCACGGCGGGGCGAGGGACAGGGCGAACATGATGGGGCAGAATATCATCATGATGGCCATGAAGATGCGCTGCGCCACGAGGATGCCGTAGTAGGACATCTGGAAAATCAGCTCTCCCACGAAGCGGATGACATCGTTTATCCATTCGCTGACCTTGGTCTCCGTGGCCACCACCGCCCGTTGGGCGTAGTTGTTGATGGTGTTGCCAAGGTTCTCCACGTTGTAGATGAGTTTGTCCCACCAGGCGGCGTCCTGTCCGATGGCGGCCACCTGCTGCGCGGTTGCGATGGAATCCTGTACGGTGCGCAGCCGGTCAAGGTACTCGCTTTGTTTTTGAGCCACCTTCAGCTCGAAGGCGGCCACCTCTTTGTTCTTGGCCTGCGCCATCGCCTTGCTCGCGCTTTCAAGTCCCTTGCCGGGCACCTGCAGGGCGTCACATATCCACGAGGAGGAAGAGATGCAGATGGAGATGCCGACGATGCGGAGGAGCTTCATTACGTCCATGCCGCGCCGTCCGAGCATCATCATCCAGCACTCGTAGGAACCCACGCAGAGGGCGAGCAGCAGCCCGATGATACGGGCCAGTCCCACCGCGTCGCCCAGCACAGCCACGTTGGGGAACGTCTCCATGGCAACAAGCAGCTTGTCCAGGCTCTCGTCGATGGCCGGAAGGCCTATGGTCAATAAAACAGCAGACAGTTGCATAATCGTATTCTTATCTTCATGTAATACATTCTAATTCTAATAATGTGTGGCGGCCACGGCGCAGAGGTTGGCGGTCTGTTTCACGAGTGCCTCCATCTTTCCTTTGGCTTCTTCGTAGGCTTGCTGCCGCTTGGCGTTCTCCAGTCCGTAGCCCACGCCCGTCTTGCGGATATAGGCAATACCTGCGCAAAGGATTTCATTCTGCCTGCCCAGTTCGTCCACCTGCGGCTTCAGTTTTCCGCCGCTTTTCGTCATGCAATAGAGCAGGCCGTCGGTGATGCAGTCCTGCATCCGGTTGAACTCGTCCTTGTAGGCCGGATAGGCCAAATCCACGGCACGGTCGGCTTCCCGGACAAGCTCCTCCTTGTACAGTTCCTCCACATACCTGCGCTCTTCCTCCACCTTTTCCAGCTTCTGCCGCTGGGTCTCCTCGGATATGACCCGTGTGGGCATGATGCGCTTGATGTTCGACTTGGATTCCTTGAAGCGGACGCGGAAGCCGGACTTGAAGCCCGCCCATTTCCAGTACATCTCCGCACCAGAGTAATCCTTGTGCAGGAAGTAGTAATACCAGTCGGGCGCGAAGTCCCACGGCCCGTTTTCCATGGACTGCCATTGTTTCTTCTTCTCGTCATCACGGACGGGTACTTGTGCCTGAATGCCAGAGGCTGCCAACAGGCTGAACAGGCAAAGTGTTATTACTCTATATCTCATATCCTTGGTTCCATTTGTTGATAATTGTTTTTGCTATCTCGTCCTTGACTTCGGAGTTCAGTATCTCCCAGATGTAGTCCGGCTTCCATCCGCAGTCGGTAATGAGGTAGCAGTAAAGGTTCGCATTGTCAATGATGTACCTCGCCCTGTCAATGGTGCTTTTCAGCGTCATCACCAGGTTCAGCTTCTCGTCCATGGAAGCCTTCATCAGGTTGATGCCGGAAGCGGCCACCGACGCATAAAGCTTGTAGCAGTGCTTCACTTCCCTCGATATGGCCAGGTTGGCGTCGGCATAGTACCACGCCACGAAGGGCTTCTTGCTGACATGGCCGAACGTGTTGGAGGTGAAGTCCTTGTATTCCTTCACCAACCGGTACAGCGCGTTGGCCGTGGAAGAGATGGCGCCTGCCAGCACTAAGTAGGAATGGGCATTGTCCAGCTTGGTGTTCAGGGTGGTGCGCACGTCGTTGAACTTGCCGGCCCCCTTGGTGAGGAGCGACTGCTCGCCGAAGCTGGCGGCCACACGCTGCATGGCCTTGTCCTCGTCCTTCTTGACGGCCTTGTGCAAGGCAATCAGGGCCTCGATGGTAGGGAGGTCTTTGGGGATGACTCCGGCCGATACCCTGACGGGAAGCGACAGGACGGCGATTGCCATAAAGGCGGCAACAAAAAACGCCCTGTAATTTCCTATACCTTTTATATTATAGTCCATGGCTCTTGTTGTCTGGTTCAGTAATTGGAAGCTACAAGCCCGTTCCATGACTGGACAAGGCTACCGACACGGTTCTTCATGGTCACCACGTTTGCCCAGCCCTCCGGGTCGATGGCAAAGAAGAGGTCGTCCGCTGTGGCATACTGTGCCATGAGCATCATTCCCTCCACCTTGTAGCGTATCTTCGTAAGGTCAGTATATATGCGATTGGCCAGGGTCAGCCGCTCGTAGCGGTCGAGCAGGTTGTACCCGTCGCTTTTCCTCTCCGCCGTGGCTTCCCCTTTGAGCGGGTTCTGCACCCTGGCGTTGTTCACGATGTTCACGAAGTCGCCCACCAGTTGTTGGGTCTCGGCTACGAGGTTGCCGAGTTCATTGAGGCAAAGCAGCTTGTTCGTAAACTTCGCCCTGCCCACCGTTTCAATAAGTTCCGGCACGTCTTTGAGGATATCGAAGGCGCAACTTCCGATTTCCTTGTAGTAAAGACTCTCCGTACCGAAACCGGAGATGTTTTCCATCGAGAGCTTGTACAGCTCCTTGATGGTGGCCATGCTCACGGTGTAGAGTTCCACCTTCTGCTTCTTGGAGGCGATGGAGTCCAGCCGTTGGTTGTGCTGCCCCTCGATGAGCTTCTGCGAGGCCAGGTTGGCGCCCACCGTTGCGATGCAGTTACGGTCTATGACGATGCGCCATCCGGCAAACGTGGGGGCGGACGCGGCAAACAGGAATGTTCCTAACAATATGTTTTTCAGCTTTCCCATAATGACATTACTTTTTGATGTTGGTTGACTTGTCTGGCGAACTCCAGGTACTTGGGGCTGCCCGCTTTTTTACGGTCGGCCTCGATGCGCGTGATGGCCTCCTGCACCGTGCCGTAGTGCCGCAGGTATGTTTTCAACGCCTCTTTTTCCGTCCGCTCGGTGGTGTAGGCCCAGTAACATTCGGGGGCTTCCTCCACGCCGTAGACGTCGGAATGCTGTCCCCGGCATATCCACACCTCCTTGAAGTAGCTGCGCCCCTCGTGGTTGTCAAGCGCGTTGATGGTGAATATCTGCTGACGCTGAACGGGGGTCAGCCCCAGTATGGCGGCTATCTGTTCGTACCTGTCCTTGAACTTGGACTGGTCAAGCAGTATCTTCACATCGGAATTATTAATGATGGCCTCCTTCACGATGGGCGAGTCTATCACGTCGTTCAGCTCCTGCGTGACCACCCCGGCGATGCCGTGGAACTTGCGGACGGTCTTGTACAGGTACTTGATGTACTCCGCCATCGTGGGCGAGGCGATGGCCTTCCACGCCTCTTCGATTATCAGGGCCTTGCGCCCTTTCTTGATGCGCATTTTCTGGAGGAACACGTCCATGATGATGAGCACCACGATGGGGAAAAGTACAGGGTCATCTTTTATCTTGTCGATTTCGAATACGATGAAACACTCGTTGAAGAGGTCAACATCCAGGTCGGCGTTCAGCGTCGTCTCCAGCTCGCCGCCCCGGTAGAACTGCTTGAGGATGGCTGCGAAGTTGTGTATGTCGAATGTTATTTTCTCCAGGGAAGTGATTTGCGGGATGCGCTCCACGGCGAACTCGTAGTAGGAGTTGAAGGACAGTTCCCTGACTTTCAGCCTGCGCTTCTGCTCCTCCATGCGGTCTATTTGCCTGTCAATCTTGACGAGCATGGTGTTCTCGTACAGCTCCTTGCGGTATTTCTCCACGATATGTGCGGCGTGTTCCCTTTCAGACTCCGAGGCGGCCTTGTCGCGTATGAGAGCCATGAGCGAACGGCACTGGCGGACGAGCTTCATGCGCCTGACTTCCGAGGGGAGCAGCAGGGCGCGGCGTTCCGGCACTTCCGGCTGGTCGTTGGCGTTTATCAGGCGGTCAATATCTTCCATCTCGTGGTTGTATTTCTCGTAGTCATCCTCCATCTTGGCATCTACAAGTAGCTTCTGCCGCAACTCCGCACGCTGCTTCTCCGTGAATTTCTCGAAAGGATGGAAATAGGCATCGTAATATTCCACGAGGGTCTGGTTGACTATCATGTCCTCTATCTTGCTGGGGGATGCGCTGCCCTTGAAGATGAGGAACACCAGCGATTTGAGGAAGTTCTTCTTCTCACCGAAGTTCAGACCGTATTCCTCCGCCGTGACCTTGAAGGGGTTCATGGAGATAGGTTTCTCCTTGGAATAGGAGATGTACGTGCCGCCGTAGTAGCCACAGATGCCCTCGTAGGAGTCGCCCGTGTCCACCATGACCACATCCGTTTGCTGTTCCAGTAACTGGCGGACGACCGAGTTCATGTGGAACGACTTGCCGCTTCCAGAAGGCCCGATACAGAAGAAGTTGGCGTTGTCGGTCATCTTGACCTTGCCCTCCTTGCCCGTGATGTCGATGCAGACGGGCAGCCCCTGCCGGTCGGTGTAGTACGTGGTCAGGGGCGTGTCCTCCGATTCCTTCAGGTGTTCCTTGAAGAAGAAGCACAGGGCGGCGTCCGACAGGGTGAGGAACAGGTCGTAGTCGGGATTGAAGGCGTAGGCGTTGCCGGGGAAGCTGTCGGTGAACAGCTCCAGCTGGTTGTAGGCCGTGCGAGAGGGCATGATGCCGCATCCGTACAGCTTGGTCTCCAGGTAGGAAGTGACCGGGGTGACCTTGTCCGCCGGGCAGCTCACCAGGATGTTGAAGTTGGCGTAGACCAGCAGGGAGCTGTCCACGGCAAGTTTTTCCAAGACCTCCTCGATGTCGGCCTTGGCTATCCGGTTGCTCGGGTCGGGCATGGAGCCGTGCCGTTTGGCCTTGGCCTGCAATTTGCGGAGAAGCTTCCGTTGGCCGGGTATCTGCACCACCTGGTTGTACACCACGCAATCCGCATGGGGAACATTGGTCAGGAACGAGAACAGGTCGGTGGCGATGCCGTAGCCGTTTACGTTGGCCTGCGTGTAGGGCCTGATGCGTGACGGCAGGTTTATCTCGTCGATATCCACAAGCGAATAGGAGCGCACCACGCGGCCGCCCACCTTCAGGTACTCGTCCGAAGCCTTGAAGTTGGTCATGGAGAACGGGCCGTGGCGGAAGCGGAAGGCCATGAAGCGGTGGCAGTATTCGTCCACCTCTTCCTTTGTCAGCCGCCTGTGGCGGATGTGCCTTTCATTCAGGATGTCCTCCGCCTTGGCCACCTTGGAATGGAACTCCGCCCACTTCTTCGGGTCGTACTGCACGAACTGGCCGCGCTGCGCCTCCTGCGTGATAATAAGATAGGTGCGTATCTCGGTGAACTCCCTTCCCTCGAAGTAGCGGAAGTAGCTCCGCGTCAGGAACTCCGCATCCTCCGGCACGTCGTGGTGGTAGGCCTGCCTGCAGAAGATGTCCTGTTTCTGCAGGGCGTAGCCTTCGCCGAGCGTCTGCACGAGGTTGGAGAGTACGTCCTGGAAGCGCAGGTACTGCTCCGAGTCCGTGCATAGCTGCTGCACGGGATTGGCCATCTCGAATATGACCGAAGGCTCGCCCCTGGCGGAAAAGAGGACGGCATGGCCGTCCGTTTCTTCCAGCTGGGAGTAAAGCCCCTCGAATGCCCGTTTCCTGTTCTGTGCCATTGGTTGCTTTCTGTTTGTTGGTTTTTCAATTCGTTTTTCGGATGTTCTTATAGACGTAGATGCCCTTCGCCCGTTTCTTGCTGTGCAGTCCGCCGCGCTGCTTGACGAAGATGGTGGCCAGCCCTGCGGCGGCCATCACCAGCATGGCGATGAACCCGGCAAGTTTCCCAAGGGCGATGGAGAAGACGATGAATCCCACGAAGGACACGCCTATGGCCACCGCCGCCAGTGTGAGGAAGCGGCCGCGGATGCCCATGAATTCCAACGGCTTCTGGAGTCCCTTGAACACGGGGAAACCGTCCTGACTGTTCTTGTCCTCTTCCATGGCCTTACGTGAAGAAAAGCGGCAAGGCCTCTGATAATGCGATGAACGCGATACATCCGCCGATGGTCAGCATGATGGTCTTCTTGACATCCTGGTCGCCGTTCTGCATCTTGAAGTAGACATTGAACGCGCCTACCAGCACGATGACGGCGGCGATAGCCTTCATGAGGTTGGAGACGGGAGTCTGGTAGGAGCTTACTTCCTGCGTGGCCTTGGTGAAGCCCGCCGCCCCCTTGCTGCCTGCCATTACATCGCCGGCGGCGAGGGTGAGCGCCACGAGGGCGAGCGTGCCCTTCCGGGCGAACGCTGACTGTTTGAAACGGACGAATGCGCGTAGGCATTTTCTTTTTAGTGTCTGCATTTCTTTAATCATTAAATGGTTGTTTCATCGCCAAAGGAACAGGAGTCGCCAAAGGAACGTGTTTCTCACCTTGCATTTTCGCAGGTGTATATGACCAGGCCGAGGTCGCCGGTGCCGGTTTCCGCCAGCCTGTCGATTTCATGGATGAGGTCGTCCACAAGGATGCCGTCGGTCATGATGGCCTCACGGTAGCCAGGGCGGCGGAAGTTGGAGGTTGCGCCTGCCGGTGTTTCTTCCTGCTTTCCACCTGCCGCATCCTCTTTCTTCTCCTCGTCCCTGCTGACTCTGGTCGGGCGGAAGCTCTTTGCCTCGTCCGATATGTCTATCTCTTCTTCCGTATGGTTCTCCTTTTCCGCGTTCTGGGCCGCCTGCGCTTTCCTGATGTCCGTGAAGATGAGGAAGGCGTAATAACAGGCCATTGCCACGAAAAGGAGAAAAACGATTTGTCCGTACTGCATGGTTATATGGCATTGGATAATGGTGCATTGTCTTCTGGAAAAGGCAGGAAGGCCAGTCCGAATCTGGCGGCTTTGACTTCCAGCCGGGCTTTCCGGCATGTGGCTTCGGTGAAGTACAGTATGTTCCGGTGTACGCCGGTGATGTAGCCCTTGGCTTTCAGCCGGGAGCGAATCCTGACCTTGGCGCGGTGTGAGATGACTTTGAGGCGTGTGAGGGGGGCAAGCCCGAAGATTGCCCTGCGCCGTTCGCGGCGGACCATCTCGTGGCGTACACGGGATAACATCGCGTAACCCTCTGCCTTGCTCCGGCTCAGCCCCAGCTTGCGTGCCATGCGGCTGACTGTGGTGCGGCTGACGCCCAGGTCGTCGGCCATCTCGGCGTAGGAACGGTTGTCGAAGTGGCGGCTGATATGTCCGGCGCGTTCCAGCCACCGGCTCTTGGCCAGCTTCTCCAGTCCGAGTTCGCGGGCTTTCTCCTTCACGGCCGTCACGCCTATCTGGAGCATATAGGCAGTATGTGCGGTGGTCTCCACGGGGTAAAGCTCGGCAAGCCGGGAGAGCATGGCTTCTGTCCAGTCGATTCTACGCATGGGATTCGAGGTTATAGTTGTTGAACAATGATTTCTTCTCGCGACGGTATTGCGCCAGCCGGAAAAGGTGGTTCTCGAAGAACGAGCGGACGATGGCGTTCACGAGGTCGGAACGGCAGCGGCCACGGATGTCGCAATCATCGAGCGAGTCGGCCAGGTCGCGGTCGAGTTTGCATACCAGACGGTCTGCCTTGCCGTTCCCGTCCGTCGGCGCTTCAAGGTAGGCCATGAAGTCCTGCCAGCACTTGTCGCCGGGATGTGCGGTGCCTTGCTCCGCTTGTCCTTCTCCTTTGAATGCAGGTTCGTCGTCATTGATGCCTCTGGTGAGGTCGTCTATTTGTAATTCCTTGTTCATTACGCTATGGTCATTGATGGTTTATGTCTTTTGGGGGTGCCGTCACCGAAAATTCCGGCGTATATCTTGTCGAACACCGAACTGACGATGCCGGCCTGCATGTCCAGTTCTGCCACCGTGCTGAAACGTTCCATGTCGGCCCGCTTGGGAATCTTGTCCGTCACCAGCCCGTAGTTGGCGAAGGTCTTTCCCGTGTTCTCCCACAGTTCCAGCTCGGAGCGTTTGCCCACCCGTCCGTCATGAAGGTTGGGGACGATGAAGAGCCGGGCTTTCATCTGTCCGCCCACGGCCTTGCGCAGACGGTCGATGAACATGAGGAAGCTCGCGGTGGAGGGGACGGTCACCAGGTCGTAATGGAACGGCACGACGATGATGTCCGAGTTGACGAACATGGGTATCAGTCCCTCCGCTTTCAGGCTGCCGGGCGAGTCCATGAGCACCACGTCTATGCTGGGGTCATTGTGCAGCTTCTCCATGAGCACGGTCATGGCCTGCTTGTCGTTGGCCTCGTAGGCCAGTACGTCGTAGGGTACGGCTTCCTCGCCGTATTTCTTGATGTCGGCCTTGCGGCACTTCATGATGGAGTGCTGGAAATCGCAGTCGATGACCACGGCACGCACGCCCTTCGTCACGAGGTAGTTGGCGAAGGTGACGCAGAGGGTCGTCTTGCCGACTCCCCCTTTCTGGTTGGCGAATGTCACGATGACGGGTGTCTGTATCATTTTGTCCACGGTCGTTTGGTTCGGTGCAAAAGTATGCACCGGACAGGACGGTGACGAAATGCACAACACTTTTGTGCTTCCGGTCTGTCTGACCGAAGTGTTTAGGGTAACATAACAAGCAAAAGAATGGCCTATGCGGCTAAAAATGCGACAAAAGGGAGTCTCCGTTTTCCCCTCCTGGGCTACCGTTTGAGGTTGCGCCCGTCGTCAATGTCTTCGTAGCCGCCCTTGCCGCCGACTTCCCACTCACGCTTTTCGGCATGGCTTCCGGCACCGGAATCCTTCAGCCCGTGTATGCGTGGCTTCTTTCCACCGTTTCTGGCGGAATGTGTCTGCTTGGCCTGCTGCTTCCGTGGCCGTGGCTTCAGCCGTTCCGTGTCAAGCCCTTCCGCCGCAAGGTCTATCACAATGTGCCTGCCAAAGTTGACTGCGTATGCCGCGCCCGCTTCCTCCCGGATGATGAAGCCTTCCTCATGTAGGGCACTCTTTACGGAAGATACGTTTTCATCTTGGAAGATTTCATGCAGTCGGTTGACGGCATCCGTATGGGACTGCGACCTTTCGTCTGACAAGTCCACCAGGTCGGGGCGGTCCACCTTGAAGATTTTGCAGAGCAGGTCGCGCTCGGATTCGGTGGCCGGGTGGAACATCTCGATGATACGGATGCGGTTGTTCCGGTCGATGGCTTCCGCCATGAACGCCTTTAACGGGCGTGTCTGTCCGTCGAAGTAAATGACGCCCTTCTTGATATATGCACGCTGCTTCTTCAGCCTCTGGAAAATCTCGCCCTGCGTGATTTTCGGGTTAAGGGTGAGCAGCCGGTCTATGTAGTCCTCTATGCGTGCGAAGCGTTGCTCCGGGGTGGCGAAGTCCAGAAGCTGTTCCGTGGCCAGCACCCTTGCCCCGTTGATGACGGTACGGTGGGCGTGGTTGACAATCATGTAGCCGTAGGGCGCGTCCTTCCTGCCGAAGAACACGAGGTCGATGCCGAACTTTTCCTTCAGCTCTTTCTGCAGCTCTTCCTTGCCGCCGCTCACGTCCCGGTATTTTTTGAGGATACTCCGCAGCTGGCGGCAACGGGCGCGTTCCCTATAACCGCTTTTGAAAAGCTGTTCGACTTCGGCCAACGGAATTTGCCGCTGCACCTTGCCGCCATGCTTGATGAATACGGTATCGTCTTTTTGGTAGGCTTCGTAGCCCATTGAGGTCAGGACGGCCTTGAATTGGGCGAAGGAGGAGAAGGTGTATTGTCTGGCCGCGTCTATGTCGTCGGCGGTTTTCTTTTGCCTGTCTGTGCCTAGAATCCTGTCTATCGTTTCTTGGGAACGCCTGCGCTCGTGGCTGTGGGCAATCTTCCTGCCGTCGGGTGCGACGCGCGAGGTGATGATGTGCAGGTGGGTGTTGCCGGTGTCATGGTGGGCGTAGATGAGCCACGGCTGGCCGGGTTCGGCATATCCCATTTCCTTGAGGTACCGGTGCGCGAAGTCCAGCAGCTCGGATTCCGTCATTTCACGGCCTTTGCAACTGACGGCCACATGGAACTGGGACTTCCGGATGCGGCTGTTGGCAGAACTGTATTTTCTGAGGTAGCCGGTAAGCTCTTCCGTGGTGGGTTTACCTGCCAGACCGACCGTCCCGAAGTTCCGCATCTCGATGAGCCGGGCAAGCCCTTTCGATACCTTATGTTCGTTGTAACCCACAGCATGGAAGTCCGCGCTTCCGGGTAATATGGTCGCTATCATCTTGGGGTGGTGTTATCTTGGTTGGTGATATGTCCGTTTCTAAGGCTTGTTTATTCTTGATGTGAGGATGTCAAGTTGTCTTTTTATCCCGTTGACGGATTCTTGTGTGTCCCGGATAACCGGAAACAGAACTTCCCGGATATAGCTTGGGGGCAGCAACCCAGCAACCGCCAGCCCGTTGGCACGCTTTACCACTTGATTGAGGTTTCCGCCGATATGTGACAGCTCGCTCTGGTATCTGCGGTAGAACGAACCGAGTTCCTGCATGAGTTCAAGCTGCCGCCTGATGCTTACGTTTGAATACTCTTCGAGTGCCTTGCGCACGTAATGGCTTACGGTTTTGTAATCGGCCGATTTCTCCTTGAACGCCCGGACTTCTTCCGGGGTCATTCTTACCTTGATGTACTTGTTCCTTTGTTCCTTCATACTTCGGTTCTTGGTAGGCCGGGATTGTCTTACCTCATTTCGCAGGGCGAAACAGCGGTGGTGCCGCTCCGGTGCAGGGCATCCGGCAAGTCACTTTTGGGGGAACAAACGGAGTTTTGTGGCCACAAAAGTACAACTTGCTTGGAAAATCCTGCAACGCAGGGCTATGTCATCCCAGGTTCTTTTTTGCGCCCAAAATTACGTTGACAGACGGCTTCGCATGGAAATGCGCAACACAAACATGGTGACGGAACAATTCTTTTTCCGCGTTTCTTGGAAGCCGGTTACAACGGTTTGTCTTGTCTAATTTCTGAGATTTGCCATTACTTAGGATGGCATATCCTGACACTATGGGACTTTATGCTCCCGGTATATCCATTCCGGGTATTGCAGGGATGCTTGACTTGAATATCCTGCGTTCAAGGTTACGCCAAATTGAAAAATACAATGTTCTTGGATTTGACAAATGAGATTTCTTCAGCATCGGGATATGGCGGTATTTGAATATAGAAGTCAGGGTACTTAGGGAATACGGTCACAATGAGCGGATGACATCGGACATTAGGGAAATAGAGCCGTCGGATTGCAGGCATATGCGCTCACGCTTCACGGAAAAGCCGGTAACGAAGTTCTGGGATGTATGGTAGGAATGGATGTGAGGCTGTCCTTACAAGAATTTATGATATTTGAAGAGAATGGATGTTTTTATCTGAAATTGCTTGAAATAAAGGGAGATACATTTGTGTATATCACTGATTTTTAGTATCTTTACATACGGATACTAATGTTTTTGCTGTTTTATATTGGCTGATGTTTGAACTGTTGTTGCTCATATATCTGTTGCCGCTGATGGCAATTGCCTTGTTGCTTTTCAGGCTGGCGGTTTGGCTCGTCAGGAAGACATTCCGGCTCATCTTTTGGCTGGCCGGTAAGTTGTTGCTTCTTCTTGGCAGGTTGATGGCATCTGTGTTTGCATTTGTCATCGGAGGAAAATCGTTCACACGGCGTTGCGGCAGGCAATAATATTGAACTGAAAAGCCACACTTGCTTTTTCCAGCAAATGCGGCTTTCATCAGTCCAAGGTTCTTCCTAAAAACCTTTTCCCTTGCTTCTTTCATAGACGGCTTCCCGTTGCGAGTCACAGTTGGTCAGACGGAACTGTACGATACTGCCGGTAGGAATGCTCTTGGGCAATCTATTTGCCAATGCGTCAATCACGTCGTCAACAGTCCCGAAGCCGATGTCGGTAAGTTCGCTTACGACTTTACCCTTGAAATAGGCACGTCCGTATATCATCATCTTCTTGGTTATACGGAACATCTTGTCTGCCGGAGCTTCCAAATCACGGGCTTTTCCCTGCTTGCTCTTTTTGTCGCTGAAGAAGATGAAGCCGATGATTTTGGCGTTGAGCCGCCAAGCAGGGGAGAAGTCAATCTTGACGTATCCCCTCGTCACGTTCATGCCGTGGCTGTGGTTCAGGCCAAATGCCACCTCATACAAGTTCGCGTCACAGTCGTTCTGCGCTATGGTCGCCCATGTATGTCTGAACGTGTAGAAACAATAATAGTCCTCCTTTGCCATTCCCATGTCTTGGCATATTTTACGGATGCCAATGTTCACGTTGGCGTTGAAACTGTCATAGTCACGGTAGCGGCTGTGGAAAACAAACAGGTACTCATCATCCTCGTCTTTGGAAAGGTATTTGTTGAACGTGTCCTGAATGAACGGCTCAATCCTCATTTCCATATATGCCTCGTCCTTGCGGCTGTGCCTTGTCTTTGCCCTTTTGTAGCCAATGACACCATTGTTGTAGTCTTTCTTCTTCAGTTCGTACAGGTCAACAGTATTGATACCGCCGATGCAGAGCGAGAGCAAGGCTACATCCCGTCCAAGTTCGGGAACGGGTGAAATCATCTTGCTTTTGGGTAGAGGGCGGTTGAAAAACTCGCGGCACGCTTCTGCGCTGATGGCGCGCTTTACCGTGCTGTCAGATTTGGGTATGCTTATTTTCAGCCACGGGTTAAATTTGATGCGCACAATGTCGCGTTCTTCATCGTTTAGTTCCACTATGGCTTTCTTGAAAATCTGACGTACACAAGTCGGATACATTTCCTTTGCTCGATTTGTAGACGAAAGGTTTTCTATCCACCTTTGCAGCACTGCAGACGTTAATTGACCGAACATAATTCGGTTTGTCCCCAGATAACGTTCCAAATGGTTCACTGCCAAACGATAGTTTTTCGCATTTCGTGCATGACCTTCTTTTATCATGCGTTCTATATGCAAGTTGGCATAATCACTAAAACAAACATCCTCATCGGAACGTGTCAGGTATTCAATTAACTCCATAACAGAATAACTTGAAATGTCCTGTCGGTTGGTCATGTCCGTGTAATGCAAAATCAACCGCGAACAATACTCATTCACTATCGCATCCTTGATTTCTCCGGATTTAGAGATTTGCTTGCCTGTGATAAGCTTGTCAGTCTTGATGTAACCCATCCGAGAGCGGTGGACGATGCGAATGTACACCGGATAAAAGCCGTCGGCTCTTTTCTTCCTTACTACGGTCTTAAAAGTTGCCATATATCAATGATTTAAATGGTGTATGCGTTGGTGTATGCGCTATGTCCTTCAGGTGTATGTCCAAGTGTATGCAAATGCCGTTTATTTGACCTGTTTTTTGCGGTCAAGTGTACGAACCGCCTAAAAACAGATTAGGCTGTAACCTCCTTATTATCGGAGCATTACAGCCTAATTCAATGGTTTGTCAGAATTACTTATTCATCCTCGACAGCAGCCTGCGCCGCAGCAAGACGGGCAATAGGCACTCGGAAAGGAGAACAAGATGCATAGTCCATTCCTATTTTAGCACAGAACTTCACGGAAGAAGGTTCACCGCCATGCTCTCCGCAAATGCCGGTACGGATGTCCGGACGTACGCTACGTCCCTTTTCCACTGCCATCTTAATGAGCTGGCCCACGCCGTTCTGGTCCAACACCTGGAAAGGATCTACTGTCAGAATCTTCTTTTCCAAATATACCGGCAAGAAGCTGGCAATATCATCACGTGAGTAACCGAATGTCATCTGTGTCAAGTCGTTCGTTCCGAAAGAGAAGTACTCGGCTTCCGAAGCGATACGGTTGGCTGTCAGAGCCGCACGAGGAGTCTCTATCATAGTACCGATTTCGAATTCCACTTCGATACCTTCTTCGGCGAAAACTTCTTTAGCCGTAGCCAAAATAACTTCTTTCTGCTGTTTCAACTCATAAAGAATGCCTACCAACGGTACCATGATTTCAGGTCTCGGGTCCTTACCTTCTTTCTTCAACTCGCAGGCTGCACCCAAAATGGCACGGGTCTGCATTTCGGTAATTTCCGGGAAAGTAATCCCCAAACGGCATCCACGATGACCCAACATCGGGTTGTTCTCGGCAAGGCTTTCCACACGTTTCTGAATTTCTTCCACACTGACGCCCATCTCATCGGCCATCTTCTGTTGTCCTTTCAAGTCATGGGGCACAAATTCATGGAGTGGGGGATCGAGCAAACGAATGTTCACCGGACAGCCATCCATAGCTTCCAAAATGCCTTTGAAGTCACTCTTCTGATAAGGAAGCAGTTTGGCCAAAGCTTTTTTACGGCCTTCCACACTACCAGCCAAAATCATTTCGCGCATGGCCACAATCTTTTGGTCTTCAAAGAACATGTGTTCCGTACGGGTCAAACCGATACCCTTTGCTCCGAAAGAACGAGCCACTTGCGCGTCGTGCGGTGTATCGGCATTCGTCCGTACCTGAAGCTTCGTATATTTGTCACACAAATCCATCAGTGCCTTGAAGTCACCGGATAGTTCAGCCGCTTTCGTCGGTATCTCTCCGGCATAAACTTGTCCCGTAGAACCGTTCAAGGAGATGTAATCGCCTTCTTTATATACAACGCCTTCGATCTCCACTGTCTTGTTCTTGTAGTTCACATTGATGGCACCGGCACCGGACACACAACATTTACCCATACCACGAGCCACTACGGCCGCATGGGAAGTCATACCTCCACGGGCTGTGAGAATACCTTCGGCTGCCGACATACCGGCCAAATCTTCGGGAGAGGTCTCGATACGTACCATAACCACCCGATGGCCGTCCTCACGCCATTTCTGGGCATCATCTGCGTGGAACACAATTTGTCCGCAAGCCGCCCCCGGAGACGCCGGCAACCCTTGTGTAATCACCTTGGCTTTCTTCAACGCATCTTTGTCAAACACGGGGTGGAGAAGCTCATCCAGTTTTTGAGGCTCGCAACGTTTCAATGCTGTCTTCTCGTCTATCAATCCTTCACGCACTAAGTCCATGGCGATTTTCACCATAGCTGTACCGGTACGTTTACCGTTGCGCGTCTGCAAGAACCAAAGTTTGCCATCCTGAACTGTAAACTCCATATCCTGCATATCGCGATAGTGGTTTTCCAATTTAGTCTGAATGGCATCGAGTTCTTTATAAATCTCAGGCATAGCCTCTTCCATCGAAGGATATTTGGCGGCACGTTCTTCCTCCGAGATACCTTGCAGGGCAGCCCAACGGCGTGAACCCTCTACCGTGATTTGTTGGGGTGTACGGATTCCGGCCACAACGTCCTCACCTTGGGCATTCACAAGGTACTCGCCGTTGAACAGGTTCTCGCCAGTTGCGGCATCGCGGCTAAAACAAACACCCGTAGCCGACGTTTCGCCCATATTGCCGAATACCATGGCCATGACAGAAACCGCCGTACCCCATTCATCGGGTATGCCCTCCATCTTACGGTAAAGAATAGCACGTTCGTTCATCCAACTGCGGAATACGGCGCAGATGGCTCCCCAGAGTTGCTCCATCGGGTCGGTAGGGAAGTCATTTCCGGTCTGTTCCTTGATGGCTTTCTTGAAACGGGCCACCAAATCTTTCAACTCATCCACCGACAAATCCTTGTCCAACTCTATCCCGCGAATGGCTTTCACCTCGTCTATGATGGCTTCGAACGGATCGATATCTTCCTTATTCACCGGTTTCATTCCCAGCACCACGTCGCCGTACATCTGAACAAAGCGGCGGTAAGAATCGTACACGAAATGAGGATTACCCGTCTTACGTACCATTCCTTCGGCTACTTCATCATTCAAACCTAAGTTAAGAATGGTATCCATCATACCCGGCATGGAAGCCCGGGCACCGGAACGAACCGAGACCAGCAACGGATTCTCAGTGCTTCCGAACTTACTGTTCATCAAGTTTTCTACATGGGCCACCGCAGCATTGACCTCAGCTTGAAGTATTTCTACGATTTTCTCTTGCCCCACTTCATAGTATTCGTTGCAAACATCTGTTGCAATGGTAAAACCGGGAGGTACAGGTATACCGATAAGATTCATTTCGGCGAGATTGGCACCTTTGCCACCAAGTCTTTCTCTCATCTGGGCATTGCCCTCAGCCTGCCCGTTACCAAAAGTATAAACTCTTTTTTCACTCATTTTTCAAAGCTTGTTTTTGAATTAGTTAACAAAATGAATTAATGCAAAACTACTCAAAAAAAATGGGCTGCAAAAGGAAAAACGAGAAAAAATGCAAAAAAAATGCTACTTTTGTCCCCTGAAATCAAAATAAAAAACTAAATAAACTCATCGGATATGACCCGAAAAAGAAAAGAATTCCCTATATTAGAGAATATTACAATTACGGATGTGGCAGCAGAGGGCAAAGCCCTGGCCCGGGTGGACGACATGGTGGTTTTCGTTCCCTTTGTCGTTCCCGGAGATGTGGTCGACCTGAAAATCCAGAAGAAAAAACATCATTATTGCGAAGCGACAGCCGTAAAGTTCCACCAATATTCTCCTCTTCGGGCCGTACCTTTCTGCCCGCATTTCGGAGTTTGCGGCGGTTGCAAGTGGCAGTGTCTCCCATATAAAGAGCAGCTCAAATACAAGCAACAGCAAGTTCTGGATAATCTTACCCGTATCGGTAAGGTAGAACTCAACGGCGTACAGCCGATATTGGGTTCCGTGAAAACGGAAGAATACCGAAACAAGCTGGAATTCGGTTTTTCAAACAAGAGATGGCTTACACCGGAAGAAATCGCATCCGGAAACGCATATACGCAGAACGGAGCCGTAGGATTCCACACCAGCGGTTCGTTCGACAAGATTTTGCCCATCGAACAGTGCCGCCTGATGGATGATGTCAATAACCGTGTCCGTAACGCCATCCGTGACTACGGGTACGAGCACCAGTTGACATTCCACGATCAGCGGGAACATGCCGGACTATTGCGCAACATGATGATTCGTAACTCCAATACGGACGAACTGATGCTTCTTATGCAGTTCTGCATCACCAACGATACGGAAAAAGCGCAAGCCGAGGCATTGATGGGTTATCTGGCCGAAACATTCCCGGAGATTACCTCTTTATTATATGTAAACAACCTCAAATACAATGATACGATAGGCGATTTGGATGTCATCACGTTTAAGGGAAACGACCACATTTACCTGCAAATGGAAAATCTGAGGTTCAAAGTCGGTCCGAAAAGTTTCTACCAGACCAATACCGACCAGGCGTATGAATTATATAAGGTAGCGCGGGACTTTGCAGGCCTCACCGGTACGGAACTGGTTTACGACTTGTATACCGGAACCGGAACCATTGCCAATTTCGTGGCCGGGAAAGCCCGGAAGGTCATCGGAATAGAGTATGTGCCCGAAGCCATTGAGGATGCCAAAATCAATTCACAAATCAACGGAATCGGCAATACCCTGTTTTTCGCCGGTGACATGAAGGACATCCTGAACAAGGAATTCATCGCGACACACGGCCAACCGGACGTAATCATCACGGATCCTCCAAGAGCCGGCATGCACAAAGACGTCATAGAGACTATCTTGTTTGCCGCACCGCATCGTATCGTCTACGTCAGTTGCAATCCGGCCACACAGGCACGTGACCTGGCTTTGCTGGATTCTCAATACAAAATCATGGGAGTACGCCCCGTGGACATGTTCCCGCATACGCAGCACGTGGAAAACGTGGTCATGCTGGAAAGAAGAGCATAAACATAGAAAATGCCGGAAAGGTTTCAAGTTCCAACCTTTCCGGCATTTTCTATTTATCAAGATTCGAACTTATTCCCAAAAGAATTTCTCCACCACTGCGGCCACACCGTCCTCCTCATTCGAGAGAGTGACATAGTCGGCGACTTCTTTTACGACATCCTGCGCATTGGCCATGGCTACTCCCAAACCTGCAAACTGAATCATGGACAAGTCGTTGAATCCGTCGCCCACAGCCACCATTTCTTCCGGTTTCATACCCAACTCATCCAATAGGACGGCAAGGCTTCGCGCCTTGTCAATACCATTGGGCACCAATTCCAGGAAAAACGGTTCGGAACGGAATACATTCATCCTCCCCTCCAAATCTTGCTTCATCTTTTGCTCCAGTACGGACAAAGGTTCTGGGTCGCCCACAATCAGGCACTTCGGAACAGGGAAATCGAACACCTCCAGGAAATTCGGTACGGTAATGCTGGGCATCCTGTTCAGAAAAGCCTCATGCTGCACGTACGGATTCCCCGCGTCTTCCGATACGATGTATTCGTCCTTGTAGCTCAATATTACGAAACCGTTCTTTTTCGCGCATTCATATAAATAAGGATATACTTTCGGGTCGAGTTCATTCTCATACATCATCTTCTTGGTCTTCCAATCAATGATTTGCCCTCCGTTGTAGGACAGGATATAACCCTCGAAGTCCCCGAGGCGCAGTTCTTCGGCCAATGGGGCGATGCCGTAGGTGGGCCTTCCGGAAGCCAGCACGATCTTCACGCCCGCTTCCTGTGCCCGGATGAGGGTTTCCCTCGTATGCACCGTGATTTCTTTTTTCTTGTTCGTCAAAGTCCCGTCCAAATCCAGGACCAAAATCTTGTATTTCATAAATTCATCAGATTTTCAATGATAATGCAATCCGTTTGCGTTCCTTGTCCACTTGCAGCACGCGCACGTTCACCTGTTGGTGAAGCGAAACGACTTCGTTCGGGTCGCTCACATAGCGGTCGGCCAACTGCGAAATATGCACCAAACCTTTCTCGTGTACCCCGATGTCTACGAAACAACCGAAATTCGTAATATTGGAAATGATGCCCGGCAATACCATCCCTTCCTTCAGGTCGTCCATCGTATGTACATTGGGATCGAAAGAGAAGGCCTTTATTTTGCTGCGCGGGTCGCGCCCCGGTTTGTCCAGTTCGCTCATGATGTCGTTCAGCGTAGGAAGGCCGCAATCCTCCGTCGCATACCGTTCCAACGGAATGTTCCGCCGCAATTCCTTGTTGCGGATAAGTTCTTCCACGGAGGCCCCCGCATCCTTGGCCATCCTTTGCACCAAGGCATAACGTTCGGGATGCACGGCTGTATTGTCCAAAGGATTCTCACCTCCCGGAATGCGCAAGAAACCGGCGCACTGCTCAAAGGCTTTCGCCCCCATGCGTTTCACTTTCATCAAATCCCGCCGAGTGGGGAAGGGACCGTTTTCCGTGCGGTAGTCCACGATATTCTGTGCCAGTTGCGGCCCCAGACCCGACACGTAAGTCAGCAGTTGGCAACTCGCAGTATTCAAGTTGACTCCCACGGCATTCACGCACGATTCTACCGTACGGTTCAGCGTTTCCCGCAGTTTCGTCTGGTCCACGTCGTGCTGGTATTGTCCGACACCGATGGATTTCGGGTCTATCTTCACCAATTCCGCCAACGGGTCCATCAACCTGCGTCCGATGGAAACGGCACCGCGCACCGTCACGTCATATTCCGGGAATTCCTCACGGGCGATTTTGGAAGCCGAATAGATGGAAGCCCCGTCTTCGCTCACCACGAACGCTTCTACCGGACGGTCGAAACGGACAGATTGCACGAAGCTCTCCGTCTCGCGACTGGCCGTACCGTTCCCTATGGCTATGGCCTGTATGTCGTACTGTTCCACTAATTTCTGCAACTTCCGTTGCGCCTGTGCATATTCATTACGCGGAGGGTGGGGGTATATCGCTTCGTTATGCAACAAATTCCCTTGGGCATCCAAGCATACCACCTTGCATCCCGTACGGAATCCGGGGTCTAAACCCAACACACGTTTCTGCCCCAAAGGCGGAGCCAAAAGCAGTTGGTGAAGATTTTGCGCGAAGACCCTGATAGCCTCATCATCGGCTTTCTGTTTGGAAGCGGCTGCAAATTCCGTTTCGATGGAAGGTTTAATCAAACGCTTATAACTATCTGTCAATGCAGAAGCTACGAGTTTGCTGCATTCGCCGTTTCCTTTGACGCACAAACGGTTCAAGTTCTCCACGCAAGCCTCGTCGTCCGGCGAAATACCCACCTTCAGGATACCTTCCGCCTCTCCGCGTCGCAAAGCCAACAAACGATGAGACGAGCATCGCTTCAACGGTTCGCTGAAATCAAAATAATCACGGTATTTTGTCCCTTCCTCCTCTTTACCTTTCACCACTTTGGAACTGATGACGGCTCCACGGCGGAACTGTTGGCGCACGGAGTTCCGACAACGTTCGTTCTCGTTGAACTGTTCGGCCAAAATATCCGAAGCCCCGGCCAAAGCCTCGTCCGCATCCTTTACCTGCCCGTTCACATAACGTCCGGCCACTTCGCGTATGTGCGCCTCACGCTGCATGGCGATAATTACGGCCAAGGGTTCCAGTCCTTTCTGCCGGGCTATCTCGGCACGCGTACGACGTTTCGGTTTATAAGGCAAATAGATGTCTTCCAATTCCGTAGCGTTCCAACAAGCCTCGATTCTCCGTTTCAGTTCATCGGTCAACTTGTCTTGTGCCCCGATGGAAGCCAATATCGTTTCCTTTCGTTTGCCCGTCTCGACCAATTTGTCATACACTCTTTTGATTTCTCCGATTTGCACTTCATCCAGCCCTCCGGTCATCTCCTTACGGTAACGGCTGATAAAAGGGATGGTAGCCCCTCCCTCCAATAAATCCAAGGTGCGTGCCACTTGTCTTTCGGCAATGGAAAGGGTAGCGGCAACCATCTTGCTCAATTCCGGTTGCATAAAAATAAGATAAAAAATTATTCTTCGCGAGCCGCACGCAATATCAGCGTGGTAGCCCCGATAGTGACTATGCTGCCATCTTCCAGTCTCACACGGTCATAGTCCGTCAATATGTCATTCATATAAAAAGTGCCGGTATTGCTCGGCGCGTCGCGCAAGGTGTACACCAGACGACCGTTCTTATCCCGCTTCACATTGATAATGCAATGCTTGGTGTCCACACTGGGGTCTACTGTCTCGATGGGGGTAGAAATGGCAGTCCCTTTCACGTACCTTCCGATTACGTTGTCGCCCAACTTCAGCGGAAGCACCTGCTTATAGTGGAAGACGTTCTCCACCACAACGATGCTGCCGTATGCGTCATCGTTCTCGTTTTCGTCCACAGTCTCTTCCTTACGTGTAGCCCGCAACTTGGATGCCCCGATGCGTATGCCGAACTGCTTGCGGCATTCCGGACATTCGAAAACAAGCGACTGCCCGTCTTCATACTGGGTTTCGTCAAAAGTGATGTAATGATCACATTTAGGACAGCGTACTCTTTTCATTCCTTGTATTCCTTACTTGATATGATAAACCCATGCAGACGCAAACTCTTCCGACCGGTCACTCAAAGCGTTCATCTTGGCATGCGCTTCCGATTCGGATACAAATCCGGGGAAAACCACACGCACCATATTTCCTTTTTTATATACTTGCGCCTCTTTGTAACCTTCCTTATGAAGCCGTTCGACATAACTCTCTGCGTTCTTTTCCGAAATGGCACTGGCCACCACAACGCAATAACCGCTTTTCACTGCCGCCGCGTCCTCCGTATTTTGGACGGGTTCCGGTCGGGCAACGGCCGTTCCTGCGCCTTCCACATCCGTTTCCGTACCCTTGGCCTGTATCTTTTCCGGCTTACCGAAAGCCTCAGGTACGGTTTCCTGTACCGCAGGCATCCACATCAGACGGGCGAAATCAGCTTGGTTCGCGGAAGACACTCCCGTGTTCTTGGCATCGGGAGACATCAGGAAAAACAAGAGCACCACGGCAGCCACGGCAGCAATGTTTTGCAGCCACACCGTCTTCAGCCGGATGGTGATTTCGCCGCGTGCCACAGGCTCGCTTTCGGTTGCAGCCGCTTCGGGCTTTCTTTCGGGAACCGTACGCGACACCTCGACGGCCAATGACGCTTCCACCGTTTTTTCCGCTTGCAAAGGTCCGAACAGCAAGGCATCCAAACCATAATAAGCCGGACAGACCGTACCGGCCTGACAAGGTGAAAATTCCACATTGTTCCGCTCATCCAACATCAATACCCCGATGCTCCCAAGGTCGTACGTGCCCGTCTCCCACAATTCCTGTTGCAGGTCGCGGATCTGTTCTCCGAGCATGGCTCTCGCCTCGGTGTCGGAACAATCGTATGCTTCCACGTATGAACGAACCAACAATCCGTCGTCGGCTTTCAGGCGTTCGTTGAACCCCACCGTACGGATAGGGGGTAAAAACAGATTTTCTTCTTCCACGTATTTGGCCGGAGCATTGCAAGTCACGAATCCCCCGATTTGCGGAACCACCACACAATCGTGATCCAGCAACAATATCTCGATATGTTTTACTAACTCTTTCACACTACAAATTTACGGCTTTCCCGTGGACATTGCTAATTTTTGCAGAAAAAGTTATCAAATATTTCAGCTTGTATTGTTGATAGCTCTATTTTTCATTACTTTTGCCTACAGTTAATAGCAACGAAAGTATGAATATAGCGATTGTAGGCAGCGGCTACGTAGGTTTGGTAACCGGTGCATGTTTTGCCGAGATAGGGGTCAATGTCACTTGCGTGGACGTGGACCGGAATAAAATTGAAAAGCTCAAACAAGGTGAAATTCCTATTTACGAACCGGGCCTGAAGGAGTTGGTCCAGAAGAATCAAAAAGCAGGGCGGTTGGACTTCATCACTTCACTCGAAAGCGTGCTCGACAAGGTGCAGGTGATATTCAGTGCCGTGGGAACTCCCCCCGACGAAGACGGAAGCGCGGACTTGAAATATGTCCTACAAGTTGCTCGAACAATCGGCAGATATATGACTGATTACAAATTGGTTGTCACCAAGAGTACCGTTCCCGTCGGTACGGCTCAGAAAGTACGCCACGCCATTCAGGAAGAGTTGGACGAACGGGGAATCGACATCACTTTCGATGTGGCCTCCAATCCGGAATTCCTGAAAGAAGGCAACGCCATCAGCGATTTCATGAGCCCGGACCGCGTGGTGGTAGGCGTGGAGTCTGAAAAAGCCAAGGAACTGATGACCAAACTCTACAAACCTTTTCTTATCAACAATTTCCGAGTGATATTCATGGATATTCCCTCTGCCGAGATGACGAAATACGCCGCTAACTCCATGTTGGCCACACGCATCTCATTCATGAACGACATCGCCAATTTGTGCGAACGCGTGGGAGCGGATGTCAACATGGTGCGCAACGGTATCGGAGCCGACACCCGCATCGGCCGCAAGTTCCTGTATGCCGGATGCGGCTACGGAGGCTCCTGTTTTCCCAAAGACGTGAAGGCACTCATCAAGACGGCCGAGCAGAACGGCTACGAAATGACGGTACTGAAAGCCGTAGAGGCTGTGAACGAACGCCAGAAGTCCATCCTCTTCCACAAGCTGGACACGGCATGGCAACATGAGTTGGCTGGCAAGACCGTCACATTGTGGGGACTGGCTTTCAAGCCTGAGACGGACGACATGCGCGAAGCACCGTCCCTCGTTCTTATCCGGAAATTACTGGAAGCCGGATGCACGGTCCGTGTCTACGACCCGGAAGCCATGGATGAGTGCCGCCGCCGTTTGGGCGATGCAGTCATTTATGCCCGCGACATGTACGAAGCGGCATTGGATGCCGACGCGCTGCTCTTGGTGACCGAATGGAAGGAATTCCGCCTGCCGGCTTGGGGAGTGCTGAAGAAGACGATGAGCGGACGGCTCATCATCGACGGGCGCAACGTATATGACGCTGACGAAGTACGCGAAGCCGGATTTGAATACCATTGTATCGGAAAGTAATGAAATGGATACATCATATTATATACGGTAGTCTTTTAGTGTCCGTGGCAGCATGGACAAGTTGCGGCACAAGGGACAACCGGACTCCAAACGGGGATACTCCCGAACCGGAAGACCAGGAGGCCAAAAAAGCTTTGCAGGGAATCTGGATCGACCAGGAGACCGAGACCGTTTCGTTCTGCGCCAAAGGGGACACCATCTATTACCCCGATACGGCCAACGTACCGGTACGTTTTTTTATCCGTAAGGACACTTTGTTTTTGGCCGGAGGGGGTGATACGACCGCTTATCCCATAGACAAGAGGGGAAATCACCTTTTCCACTTCCATTCGGCTACGGGCGACGTCGTGAAGCTCGTCCGATCGGAAGACCCGAACGACAGTATCTATTTCATCCATCGGCAAGCCGCCACGCTCACCTACAATGAAGTAGTAAAAAAAGACACAGTAGTGTTCCATGGCGGCGAGCGTTACCATTGCTATGTCTACGTCAACCCCTCGCGCTTGAAAGTATATAAGACAAGTTATACGGACGAGGGTATCGCCGTGGAAAATGTGTACTACGACAACGTGATTCACATTTGCGTGTACAAAGGAAAGGTGTGTTTGTTTTCACGGGACTATACCCGGAAAAGCTTCACCGGGCTCGTACCGAGCGGTTTCCTGAATCAGGCCATCCTGTCGAACATGGTATTTTCCGAAGCCGGTCCGTGCGGATGCCATTTCAATGCCACGGTATGTATCCCCGACGACGCCAGTTGTTATATGGTCAATATCTGTGTAGGATACGACGGCAAGCCGACGATGGAACTTCTCGAGTATTAACCCCTGCCACACCATCATGAACAGAGCACACAAGATTTTAAGCGTCCTTTTATTGGGGAGCTATGGTTTGGGCATTCAATTACTGGATGCCCAAACCGTTTCCGGAAGAATCACGGACCGGGAATCCAGCCCGGTAACAGGGGCTGCGGTAGTATTGCAGACTCCGGATTCCATATTCGTCAGTGCCGCCGTATCGGATGCCAACGGCCATTTCACCCTGTCGGCTCAACCGGAGCAGTATCGCCTGATTGTACAACACCTTTTATATCGTTCACGAACCGTAAACGGAACGGGAAAGGATGTAGGGACCATCGTACTGCAACCGGCTGACCGCACCATCGGTGAGGTTGTGATCAAAGCCGAGCGCCCCATAGTAAGAGTGGAAGAGGGGAGGTTGAATTATGATTTGGAACAAATCGTCCGGGACAAAGTCGTCAACAACACCTACGAGGCCTTGCAGAGGTTGCCCGGCGTACAAGAGATAGGAGGCAAATTGACCTTGGCCGGTGCCGGAGATGTCACGGTCATCCTGAACGGCAAACCCACCACGATGGATGCGGGACAGTTGGAGACCCTTTTGCGGAATACTCCGGTCAGCCGCGTGGAGAAAGTGGAGGTCATGTATAGCACTCCGCCGCAATATCACGTAAGAGGAACTTCCCTGAACGTCGTTCTGAAACGTCCCAACGACTATTCCTTTCAGGGCGAAGTCAATGCCAGTTATGACAACTGCTACTTCAATGCGGGCAATGCCACCGGGAATTTCCGTTTCTCAACCCCGAAACTGGCATTGGATGCCATGTACGGCATAGACCGTGTACACACGATGCAATATTACAACTTGTTTTCACGGCACACCCTGGACGGACAGGTATATTCCATAGAAGAAAACGAACAGCTTCGCAACAAAGCTTACAGGCATAACATGCGGGTAGCCGGAGAATACCACTTCAACGAGAACAGCAGCATAGACTTGGCTTACACCGGCAAATACATGCCGAATATACAGGAGGACGCGCAAACAACAGGAAATTTTCAAACCAGCAGCATAAACGGCCGTCGCGAGACCTACATGCACAACATCGCATTGCACCTCCGTTCGGGATTCGGTCTGGATGCCGGTGGGGACTATACGCACTATACGACCGACAACCGGCGGTGGATGCACGCCGAGTATGCCGACGGCAACCGGAACCGTTTCACCTTGGCTGGCGGGCAACGGATAGACCGCTACAACGTATATGCCGACCAGAAACACAAACTGTCCCAAGGATGGAATCTGGGATATGGCGTCTCTTATACCCAAACCCATAACCATGACTTCCAAACCTACACCGAGGTGGAAGGCGACATCGCCACTCCCTCTACGGACTCCAAGTTAAAAGAACAGACCGCGGACTTTTACGTATCGTTGGGAAAAGATTACCCCAGCGGAATATCATGGTCGGTATCGGGCACAGGGGAGTATTACTCCATCGGCAATTACCGCAAATGGGCTTTCTACCCTCAGGCTTCCCTCACTTACATGAAGACTCCCGAACACATCCTGCAACTCTCGCTCTCCACCCAAAAGACTTATCCGGGATATTGGGAAATGCAGTCTTCCGTCAGCTACATCAACGGATATTCCGAAATATGGGGCACACCCGGATTGCGCCCACAGACAAACTACAGTGTGAATGCCAATTACGTAGTGAAGCAGAAGTATGTTTTCGGCGCATACTTCTCCCGCACCCAAGACCAGTTCATGCAAACGGCCTATCAGTCCACAGAACGGTTGGCCATGATTTACAAGATGATGAACTGGAACTACACGCAGTACGTAGGTCTCATGGCCACGGTGCCGTTCCGGATCGGAACGTGGTGGGATTCCCGTTGGGTAGCGGTGGAACAATACGCGCGCCACCGTTGCGACGACTTTTTCGACCTTCCTTTCGACCGGAAAAAGTGGATTTTGCAGTGCCAATGGGACAACACGTTCAAGCTGAACAAGAATCTGACTTTCGAATTGCGCGGATTCATGCAGACTCCGGCCATACAAGGCACATACGACCTGAAAATGGTGGGTACGGTAGATGCCGGGGTGAAATGGACCTTTGCCGGAGACAAAGCCACACTCTCTGCCCGTTGCAGCGACATATTCAATACAAGTATGCCGGAATGTAACCTACGTTACGGAGGTCAGGACGTGAGAATGGAAAACTCTTTTTACCTAAGAACGTTAACCCTGAACTTCAGTTTCCGTTTCGGAGGATATAAGAAAAAGGAAATCAAGGAAGTGGATACTTCCCGGTTCAGGCATTGAACGTACGTCCGTTCTGTATGTTTTTCAGAATATCCGATGAACCTCTCCACACACCTTCCTCAAAGCATAAAATCAATCGGCTGAGAATGAAAAATCGTTTGCCGCAGAACGGAAAATCGTTCTCAGCCGATTGATTTTTCATTCTCAGCCGATTGATTTTGCATTTATAAGCATCTATTACACAAAGGTTTATAGAATCATGATTTTAGAAGAAGAACAAAGAAACACGAAGCCATGGCTGTAAAGAAAAACAATAAGAGGGAAAAGAAAAGGAAAAGAATGAGACCGAAATTTGGCCATTGGAATAATTTTGCTTAACTTGCCCCAGTAATTCATAAACAAAACTGGAAACTATGAAAAAAATCTTGCAAGAATTCAAGCAATTTGCCATGCGTGGCAATGTGGTGGACATGGCGGTCGGTATCATTATCGGCGGTGCCTTCGGTAAAATCGTTTCTTCGGTAGTGGCGGACATCATCATGCCTCCCGTAGGTTTGCTCATCGGCGGAGTGAATTTCTCCGACCTGAAAATCACATTGAAAGAGGCAGTCATGAAGGGCGGGGCAGAGGTGACGCCGGCCGTCACGCTGAATTACGGTAATTTTATCCAGACCACGCTGGACTTCATCATCATTGCACTGGCCATCTTCCTTTTGGTAAAGGGTATGAATGCCCTCAACAAAAAGAAGAAAGAGGAACCGAAAGCTCCGGCTGCTCCTCCGGCCGACATCCAACTGCTCACGGAAATCAGAGACTTACTGAAAAAAGAGAAATAAAAAAACCGTCCGTTTGTCTTCGCGATGAAGCAAACGGACGATTTGTCTCTTTTATGCAAAAAAGGTGCTGAACCCATCTGGAAGCGTTTCCAGTCGCAATCATCCTTCCCGAAAAGGGTAATTGTCGAAAGTTTAAGAAAGACTTAAAATTCAATCGGAAGCTTTCTTTTCTTGGGGTTGTTTCGCTTTCTTGTCCCGATTTGCAGTGCTTCTTCTGCTATTTGCATTCGGGCGGGATTTCTTTTGTGATTGTCCCTCCTTGCTTTGATTTTTATTTCTTCTTTTATAACCGTTTCTATGCCCCTGATTCCTACGTCCGCCATATCCTTTCTCGCCGCCTTCTTTCGGTCGATAGGCCGGGCCTTCTCCAAGCCCTTCCGGCAGGGGACGTTTTTCTATTTCGGTTTCAAGGAAATGCTCAATGGAAGCAAAACGTTGCTGGTCTTTCTCGCTCACCAAGGTTATAGCTTCCCCGTCGTTGTTGGCACGGGCCGTACGGCCGATGCGATGCACATAATCTTCGGCATCGTGAGGCACATCGAAATTGATGACCAACTGGATATCGTCGATGTCGATGCCGCGCGCCACGATGTCCGTAGCCACCAGCACGTCGATTTGTTGGGCTTTGAACTTATACATCACTTCGTCACGCTCCTGTTGTTCCAAATCCGAGTGCATGGCACCGACCTTGAATCCGGCACGTCCTAAGGCAATGGCCATATCTTTCACCTTCAACTTGGAAGACGCAAAGATAATCACGCGGTGCGGAGGCCGCTCGGCAAACAGCTTTTTGACTAACGACACCTTTTGCGCCTCATAGCATACGTAAGCCGACTGCACGATCTTGTCGGCCGGCTTCGATACGGCCAGTTTCACTTCTACCGGATCGTGCAAAATGGTGCGTGCCAGGTCTTGAATCTTCCGGGGCATCGTGGCCGAAAACATGATGGTCTGCCGTTCTTTGGGCAAATACTTGACAATCTGCATGATGTCGTCGCTGAACCCCATGTCCAGCATACGGTCCGCCTCATCCAATACAAAGAAAGACACTTTCGACAAATCCACGTTGCCTAAACTTAAATGACTGATCAAGCGCCCCGGCGTGGCGATAATCACATCTGCTCCCATAGCCAACCCGCGTTTCTCCTGCTCATAACGTATCCCGTCGTTTCCGCCATATACTGCTACGCTCGACACGTTCATGTAATAGGAAAAACCCTCCATAGCCTGGTCTATTTGCTGGGCCAGTTCCCGGGTGGGGGACATGATGATACAATTAATGGCTTTTTCGGGATAACCGCCATCGCTCAATTTACTCAATATGGGAAGCAGGAAAGCCGCAGTCTTACCCGTCCCCGTCTGTGCCACGCCGATCATGTCACGCCCCTCGAGTATCACGGGGATGGCATGTTCCTGAATAGGCGTGCACTCGGTAAAATTCATATCGTCCAAGGCATCGAGCACTTGGTCGCTTAAGTCTAAATCGTAAAAATCCACTGTTCTAATTTGTGTTTAAATCCTACATCCACTCTACTGCGGTGCCTTTTTATAAAGGAAAAACGCAATAAAGGCAAATATTATATTGGGCAGCCATGCCGCCAAAGCCGGCGGCCAGTCTGCATTGATGGCAAAAGTAGACGACACGGTCTGAAACAAAATATAAGAAGCGCTCAGAGCCAATCCTATACCCAAATACAGTCCCATACCGCCTTTCCGCTTCCGCGCCGAAAGGGAAAGACCGATAATCGTCAGAATAAACGAAGCAAAGGGGGTGGCAAACCGTTTCTGATACTCCACCTCGAACGGTTTCACATTGCCCGAGCCACGGGCACGCTGCTTGACGATATATTCTTTCAGTTCCGGACTGGTCAAGGTTTCCTGTTGGTTTCGTGTCAACAAGAAATCCGACGGTTCCATGGCGATGATGGAATCTATCCTCGAACCATGGGAAATGTATTCACGCATGCCTTTCAGTTCGCGGAGCGTGTAATTGTTGATTCGCCAATGGTAACGCTCGTCCGACAGCGTGTCGTAAGACACCGAAGCCGCCGTAAGGTGCGACACAAGCTTCTTGTTCACAAACTTGTCCAACGAAAAATGATAACCGGTCTTGGTGCGTCCGTCGAAATGTTCGATAAACGCAATAACCCCCGTATCGACCTGCAATTGCACATTCTGGGCAAACTCCGTCTTTTTCTTCTTCTTGTATATGTTCTCAAAGTTGAGCCGCGTGACGCTTCCCTTAGGAATGACGTAGGCCCCCAACAGGAAAGTCATCACTGCAATGATGGCAGCCGAAATCATATAAGGGCGCATCAGGCGCTTGAAGCTCATCCCGGCGGCCATCATGGCGATAATCTCCGAATTCTCTGCCAGTTTGGAGGTGAAGAATATCACAGAGATGAACACGAACAGCGGACTGAACAAGTTGGAAAAATAGGGGACGAAGTTGGCGTAGTACTCGAAAATGATACCTTTCCACGGGGCATGGTTGGTCGTAAACTTATCGATATTCTCATTGAAGTCGAACACCACGGCAATGGAAATAATCAATGCAATGGAAAAGAAATATGTACCCAAAAACTTCTTGATAAGATACATATCCAACTTGGAAATGAGACGTTTATACCACTTCATATACAGTCCTTCTTTAATTATAGCCGTGCGGCCACCCGTTTTACCATCGAGGCCTTCCAAGAAGCGAAGTCCCCGGTTATGATATGGCGGCGTGCCTCACGTGTCAACCACAAATAGAAAGCCAGATTATGGATGGAGGCGATTTGCAGTGCCAACAATTCCTGAGCTTTGAAAAGGTGATGCAGGTAGGCCTTGCTGTATGCTTTGTCTACGTAAGAGGTACCGTCCGGATCCAAAGGCGAAAAGTCGTCTTCCCATTTCTTATTACGCAGGTTCATAATACCATTCTGTGTGAACAGCATGGCATTACGCCCGTTACGCGTAGGCATCACGCAGTCGAACATGTCGACTCCACGCTCTATGCCTTCAAGGATATTCACCGGCGTGCCGACCCCCATCAGATAACGTGGCTTGTCTTTCGGCAAGATTCCGTTGACGACCTCAATCATTTCGTACATCACCTCCGCCGGTTCGCCCACAGCCAATCCACCGATGGCATTGCCATCGGCCTCCTTTGACGCCACGAACTCGGCCGACTGGATACGCAAGTCTTTATAAGTACAGCCCTGTACGATGGGAAAGAGCGATTGCTGGTAACCGTATCGGGGTTCTGTCTCATTAAAACGACGAATACAGCGGTCCAACCAACGGTGGGTCAGCCCCAAACTTTTCTTCGCGTATGCGTAATCGGATGTGCCCGGCGGACATTCGTCGAATGCCATCATGATGTCCGCCCCGATGGCACGCTCGATGTCCATGACTTTCTCGGGCGTGAAGATATGCTTTGAACCGTCGATATGCGAACGGAATTCGCACCCTTCCTCCCGTAATTTACGGATACCGGTCAACGAAAAGACTTGGAAGCCTCCACTATCGGTCAGAATAGGACCGTTGAAACTGTTGAACTTATGCAAACCTCCCGCTTTGCCCAGTATTTCAATTCCGGGACGCAAGTACAAATGATAGGTATTCCCCAAAATGATTTGTGCCTTGATATCTTCCTTCAATTCCCACGGATGGACAGCCTTGACCGAACCCACCGTACCCACCGGCATGAAAACAGGAGTCTCTATCGGGCCATGCTCTGTGGTCAACACCCCGGTCCGTGCCGACGTAAGGGTGTCTGTATGTTGGAGTTCAAACTTCATTTCGTTTCGTTCTTAGGCTCATCGAAAGTAAACTCGATGGCATTTTTTACTTTTTCGTCCAGCAAAGCGAAATTCAAGACCTCGGACACATCGTTCACATAATGGAACGACAGTCCTTTGAGATACATTTCCGGTATCTCCTCTATGTTCTTGCGGTTTTCCTCACACATAACAATATCTTTGATGCCTGCACGTTTTGCCGCCAGGATTTTCTCCTTGATGCCTCCCACGGGCAGCACTTTCCCCCGTAATGTAATCTCACCGGTCATGGCCAGATTCGGGCGGACCTTGCGTTGAGTCAATGCCGAAGCGATAGAAGTGGCCATCGTGATACCGGCCGATGGTCCGTCTTTGGGTACGGCTCCTTCGGGCACGTGCACATGGATATTCCACAGGTCGAAAATCCGCGCATCAATATGTAAATGGTCAGCATGCGCCTTGATGTACTCCAATGCCAACACCGCCGACTCTTTCATTACGTCGCCCAAATTTCCTGTGAGCGTCAGCTTACTTCCCTTTCCCTTACTCAGACTGGTTTCTATAAAGAGGATTTCTCCCCCAACGGAGGTCCATGCCAATCCGGTTACCACACCGGCATAGCCATTGCCCTGGTATTTGTCGCGAGTATATAAGGGTTTGCCCAACAAGCGTTCCACATCGGCCACTTTCACGTCCGTACAGGAGAAAATACCGTTTCGGGCGTATTCCAATGCCATCTTACGGAACACCTTATTTATTTGTTTTTCCAATCCCCGCACGCCGGACTCACGGGTGTAGTTCTCTATAATGTACTCCAATGCCGGCTTGCTGATTTTGATTTCCGACCGATCGGCCAAACCATTGTTTTCCTTTTCCTTGGGCACCAAATGACGTTTAGCAATCTCTACCTTCTCTTCCGTAATATAGCCGCTCACTTCTATCAGTTCCATGCGGTCGAGCAAGGGGCGGGGTATAGTGCCGATATTATTCGCAGTCGCAATAAACATGACCTTGGACAAATCGTAGTCTACATCCAGAAAATTATCATGGAAAGCACTGTTCTGTTCCGGGTCGAGTACTTCCAACAGAGCAGAAGAAGGGTCGCCATTCACTGTATTCTGGGTCACTTTGTCTATCTCGTCTAAAATGAACACCGGATTGGAAGAGCCTGCCTTTATCATACTTTTTATAATGCGCCCGGGCATAGCTCCGATATACGTGCGGCGGTGCCCCCGGATTTCAGCCTCGTCATGCAATCCGCCCAAAGACATACGGATATATTTCCGCTTCAAAGCCGAGGCGATACTCTTGCCCAAAGAGGTCTTGCCGACACCCGGAGGACCATACAGACAGATTATCGGAGATTTTCGGTCGCCTCTTAACTGCAATACGGCCAAGTGCTCCAAGATGCGTTCTTTTACTTTCTCCAGCCCGTAATGGTCTTTGTTCAAAACTCTTTCTGCATTCTTCAAACTTAAATTATCTTCCGTATAAGTCTGCCAAGGCAAACTCAACATCGTCTGCAAATAATTGAGTTGGACATTATAATCCGGACTTTGGGGGTTCAAGCGTTCAAGCTTGTCCACTTCCCGATGGAAAGTCTTGGCAACGTCTTCCGGCCATTTCTTTTTTTGAGCCTGCATACGTAAATCGTGCAAGTCCTGATCCTGCGGCGTACCGCCAAGTTCATCCTGTATGTTTTTGATTTGTTGTTGCAAAAAGTACTCACGTTGCTGCATGTCCAAATCTTCCCGGGTCTTACGCTGAATCTCAGCCCGAAGTTCCGAGTATTGGATTTCCTTGTTCAACAGCTTGAGTAAGTTGACCGTACGCAAATCCAATGCGCCCTCCCTCAACAACTCCATCTTGCGGACAATAGGGAAAGGGAAATTGGCACATACAAAGTTTACCAAAAACATATTGTTGCTCACGTTTTTCACCGCGAACATGGATTCCTTCGGCATCTGGTCACTCATCTGAATATACTGCATCGTACGTTCGCGACAAGCTTCTACCAAGATTTCGAACTCTTTGTTATTTTTCGAAGGGAGCGTGTCTTCCAACTTCTCTACCATACCGGTAAGATAAGGCTGGTCGGACACAATACCTTTCAAATCGAAACGACTCATACCTTGTAAGATAACAGTGGTAGACCGGTCTGGCAATTCAAGAATACGAATAATCTTTGCCATCGTCCCGATGTGATACAAATCATCAAACCCCGGATTCTCTGTCTCCGGACTCAACTGACAAACTACGCCGATGTTCAATTTATTTTTATCTGCGGCTTTCGCCAAACGAAGAGAAGACTTCCGTCCCACTGCCACAGGCATCACCACACCAGGGAATAGCACCATGTTGCGCAACGGCAAAATCGGTAATGTGGCCTCCATTTCCACGTCGAAAACACTGGATTCATCTCCTTCAAAATCTGCAACCAATGAAAATGGATTCTGATTATCGTCAATATGCATATTAAAAATCTTAAATGATTTAGTGAACAAAACTTTTTTCACAAAACGTGGCAAAGATACAAAAAAAGAGTGTACTCTACGTATGATATACAGTGGAAATAACAAATATTTGCTACTTTTGCAAGCAAAACGAAGGATAGACTCTAAGATTACACCCGAATTTTATGGCAAAAACTCATTTCGATTTTAAGAAGTTCACAATTTATCACGACAAATGTGCCATGAAGGTTGGTACCGATGGCGTACTGCTGGGCGCATGGACGGAAGTTTGTCCCGATTCCAAATATATCCTCGACATCGGCACAGGTTCCGGATTGATAGCCATCATGTTAGCTCAAAAGTGCAACGCATACATCATAGGAATAGACATAGACGAGGAAGCAGTAAACCAAGCCACAGATAACGGGGAAAAGACACCTTGGTCACAACGTCTGCATTTCGAAGTAGAAAATGCTCTCACTTACATTCCTCAGAAAAAGTTTGACCTGATAACATGTAACCCGCCGTTTTTCACGAATTCACTGCAATGCCCCGGAGAAAAACGTAACTATGCACGCCATAGTGGCGCTCTTCCTTTCGACGCACTCATCGCTAACGCATATACATGGTTGAACGACGGAGCTTGTTTCAACGTCGTCCTCCCTGCATCGTCAGCCGATGCTTTCATACAAATGGCGTGGGAGAGGGGGTTCAATCTCCACAAAAGATGTATGATACACAGTTTGCCTGAGAGTATGCCGAAAAGAGCCTTATTGAGCTTTAAAAAAGGAAGTACGCCTTACCCTCAAACCACACGGCTCATGGTCAGAGACAGAAATGGTATTTACACGGAAGAATACAAAAAGCTCACAGAAGAATATTACATACATTTTTGATTATAATTTCAGGCGTCTCATGACTTCTTTGTTAAAGCTGTCTATACGCCGGATATTTCGATTACGTACGCTTATACTCAAAGAAATCAGTTCGTCATATAATTCTGAAACAACCCGCCCAAACGCAGTGTCTGAGGCTTGTTGAGTATTCACAATCATATTCAAACCTTTTTGTATTAATTGTACGTCAATATCCGTCCCGGCCGACATGGGATCGCCATCAAAATGAATCACTCCGGGATGTTCACGATGAATATGGATGTTTTTGCATCGGAATGTCTTGATTTTATTATTCTGCAACAATGTCCTATTGAACAATTGGACGGCAATTTGAGGGGCTTCCAGAACCGTAAAAGGCTCCATTATCGTTACATCCATAAGACCGTCCGACATGGAAGCGTGAGGAGCAATATATGCATTATTCCCATATTGCGACGCATTGGCACAAGCAATCAGAAACGCCTTGTACTTGGACGTTTCTCCTTCTATCTCAATCTCGTACGTATCCGGCTTATATTTCAAACCTTCCCGAAGCGTGTTCTCCAAATAAGTCAATACTCCTCGTTTCTCCGAATGAGCGAATTTGGAACTTACAAAAGCATCAAACCCCACACCGCATGTACAAAAAAAAGGAACATCATTTATCTTCCCATAATCCAAACACTCGATATCAAAACGATTAAGTACCTTAATGGAACCAAGTGGATCCATGGGAATGCGTAAATGACGTGCCAATCCGTTTCCCGAGCCACAAGGAATGACACCGAAGGCCACGGAAGTATGTACTAAGGAACGGGCTATTTCATTGACCGTACCGTCGCCCCCAATAGCCACAACCGCATCACAACCTTTTTCAACATGCTCCTGTGCCAACAAAGTAGCATGTCCGGCATATTCGGTCCGGGCTATCTGATAGTTGAATTTATCTTGATCCAAATGCTGAGAAATCAGTTCTATGATATTGTCCTTACTTTGGGTTCCAGATATAGGATTTATAATAAAAACGATGCTCCTCTTTGCCATATTGCTTCTTAAATCGGGAACAAAGATAAGGATAAAAAATGAGAAATACAGCGTCTGACTTCACGGCTTACAAGAACATTAAAAAGATTTTTTATGATTAAAGGCTATTTAAAAGGATGTTTTTATTAACTTTGCAAAGTTTTTTAATTACGAACTTATTAAAATGGGCTTATTACAAGACAAATTAGCTAAATATGACGAGCCACAAAAGTACATGGCTGAAGGCATATACCCTTATTTCCGCGAAATAGAAGGCAAACAAGGTACCGAAGTTCTTATGGGTGGCCATCGCGTACTCATGTTTGGTTCTAATGCTTATACAGGTCTGACAGGCGACGACCGCGTCATAGAGGCTGGCGTGGCTGCTATGCGTAAATATGGTTCCGGTTGTGCCGGTTCACGATTCCTCAACGGAACATTGGACATACACGTTCAACTTGAAAAAGAATTGGCAGCTTTTGTAGGTAAAGAAGAAGCTCTCTGTTTCGCGACTGGCTTTACAGTCAACTCCGGTGTCATTCCTTGTTTGACAGGACGGGGCGACTATATCATTTGCGACGACCGAGACCACGCTTCCATTGTAGATGGCAAACGTTTGTCTTTCTCTCAAAACCTGAAGTACAAGCACAATGATATGGCAGACCTGGAGAAGCAATTACAAAAATGCAATCCGGATGCTATCAAATTAATCATCGTAGACGGAGTCTTTTCAATGGAAGGAGATTTAGCCAGCCTTCCCGAAATTGTGCGACTGAAACATAAATATAACGCTTCCATTATGGTAGACGAGGCTCACGGCCTTGGTGTTTTTGGCAAGCAGGGTAGAGGAGTATGCGACTATTTCGGCTTGACGGATGAGGTAGACTTGATAATGGGAACATTCAGTAAGTCTTTGGCTTCAATCGGAGGTTTTATCGCAGCAGACAAAAGCATCATCAATTGGCTGAAGCATAATGCGCGTACCTATATATTCAGTGCATCAGCCACACCGGCCGCTACGGCTTCAGCGTTAGAAGCCCTGCATATTCTTCAGCAAGAACCGGAGCGCTTGGAAAATTTATGGAACGTAACGAATTATGCTTTAAAACGTTTTCGTGAATCAGGATTTGAGATAGGTGCCACAGAATCTCCAATCATTCCACTTTACGTCCGTGATACGGAAAAAACATTCATGGTTACGAAATTGGCTTTTGACGAAGGAGTTTTCATTAATCCTGTGATTCCGCCTGCATGTGCGCCTCAGGATACCTTAGTACGTTTCGCCCTGATGGCTAACCATACACACGAACAAGTGGATGAAGCGATTCAGAAACTTACAAAAGTATTCAAGCAGTTAGAGCTACTCTAAACAGCAAAATAAAACACGAAATAAAGAAAAGGAAAGAAAGCCGAAGAGGATTTTGGCTTTCTTTCCTTTTTTTGAAAGAAACTTTCGAAGTAGAATGAATAATTAAAAAGCTTCTTTCTTATTAAACATAATGCCGATTAGATATTAAATCTCAAGATTCAAGCAACCACAAAGCCTGTATTTGAAAAAATAGTCTTACCTTTGCAAAAAACAGAAGAAAAGATGAGAAATAAGTCCGGTGTACAATATGCAGCATCAAAATACATAGAGTTTACAGTCAATAAACCCATGTCATTATTAGATTTCATTATGGAATCGATGAAAGGAATCAGTAGGAATAAAGCCAAAGATATTCTGACGGGACATGGCATCACGGTAGACAGAAAATCTGTCTCCCAATATAATTATGAATTACGACCCGGTATGGTTGTACGGGTAAGCAAACATAAGCGTAACAATGAGCTGAAAAACAAATACGTTAAGATTGTATATGAAGACAAAGACCTGATTGTGATTGAAAAAAGTGCCGGTATTCTCTCTATGCCCGCTGTTACACAACAATTTTCAATCAAAACCGTATTGGATGAATATTTTACCCGACGGCATTTCAAATGCACAGCCCACGTAGTACACCGTTTGGACCGCGACACATCCGGTTTGATGATGTACGCGAAAAATATAGAGGTACAACGGATTTTGGAAGAACACTGGCAGGAAATCGTGACAGACCGTAGATACGTGGCTGTAGTCAGTGGGAAGATGGAAAAAGAAGGCGGAACCATATCTTCTTGGTTGAAAGACAATAAAGCGTATGTAACGTACTCCAGTCCGACAGACAACGGAGGAAAATATGCCGTCACACATTTTCATACGTTAGACGCGAGAGAGCGTTATTCGTTGGTTGAATTGAAATTGGAAACCGGCCGGAAAAACCAAATCCGTGTACACATGCAAGATATCGGCCATCCGGTAGTCGGCGATTCAAAATACGGCAATGGAAGCGATCCGATAGGACGGTTGGGGTTACATGCCTATCGACTGAATTTTTACCATCCCATCACGGGAGAGCCGATGGAGTTTGAGACCCCCTTCCCTACTTTATTCACTAAATTATTTCCGGTAAGCAAACCACTTCACTCTACAACAGAAGCACCTTCTGAATAATTCCATTTCCGCCATTATGAGATGGACATTATAAAAATGTGCGAGGGAAATAATCCCTCGCACATTTTTATAACTATAATATTTCTCTATATTCTTCTTTTGCTCAATCTTTTAAATCGAGTGCCAAATTCAGTTCATCCAACTGCTTTTGGTCTATATAAGAAGGCGCATCCAGCATTACGTCACGCCCACTGTTATTCTTCGGGAAAGCGATACAATCGCGAATACTGTCAAGTCCGGCAAACAAACTTACCCAGCGGTCAAGCCCGTACGCCAAACCACCGTGGGGAGGCGCACCGTATTTGAAAGCATTCATCAGGAAACCAAACTGCTCCTGTGCACGTTCTTCCGTGAAGCCCAATATCTTGAACATCTTGTCCTGAAGCTCCGGATCGTGGATACGGATGGATCCCCCTCCTACTTCTACTCCATTGCAAACCATATCGTAAGCATCCGCACGCACAGCCGCCGGATTGGAGTCCAACAACGGGATGTCCTCATCCTTAGGATGCGTGAACGGATGATGCATCGCCATCAAACGTCCCTCCTCTTCGCTCCATTCGAACATCGGAAAATCCACCACCCACAACAAAGAGAATTTGTTCTTGTCGCGCAATCCCAAACGGGTCCCCATCTCCAAACGCAATTCACACAACTGTTTACGGGTCTTCATGACATCCTCGCCACTCATTATCAGTATCAAATCGCCCGGCACGGCCTTCATCGTCTCCTTCAAGCGCAACAATACTTCTTGCGTATAGAACTTATCCACACTGGATTTTACGCTACCGTCTTCCTGCACACGGGCATATACCAATCCTTTCGCCCCGATTTGACTGCGTTTCACGAAGTCCGTCAGTTGGTCCAACTGTTTACGGGTATATGAAGCACATCCCGGCGCACAAATACCTCCGATATAGGACGCATCATTGAACACGGAAAACTCTCCCGTACCTTTCAACACGTCCATCAATTCCACGAACTCCATACCGAAACGCGTGTCCGGCTTGTCGCTACCGTAAAGCCTCATGGCTTCGCTCCAAGGCATGCGGGGGAACGGTTCGGTGAGTTCAATGCCCCGTATCGTACGGAACAGGTGTTTGGCCATCCCTTCAAAAAGAGCTATCACGTCCTCCTGCTCCACAAAACTCATCTCACAGTCTATCTGTGTAAATTCGGGTTGGCGGTCGGCACGCAGGTCTTCATCACGGAAACACTTCACAATCTGGAAGTAACGGTCCATACCGGCTACCATCAAAAGTTGTTTCAGAGTCTGCGGACTTTGCGGCAACGCATAAAACTGTCCCGGATTCATGCGGGAAGGCACCACAAAGTCACGGGCACCTTCAGGAGTAGACCCAATCAGCATCGGTGTTTCTATTTCCAAAAAGCCTTTGCTGTCCAGATAACGGCGAACCTCCATCGTCATCTGATGGCGGAGTTCCAGATTTTTCCGCACGCAAGCACGGCGCAAATCCAAATAGCGGTATTTCATACGGATATCATCCCCTCCGTCCGTATTGTCTTCGATCGTGAAAGGAGGAGTGGCGGAAGCATTGAGCACAGTCAGTTCCGACACGATGATTTCAATCTCCCCTGTCGGCAAATTCTTATTCTTACTCTCACGCTCGTTCACTTCGCCCTTTATCTGAATCACATCTTCACGCCCCAACTTATTAGCCCGGGCACAAAGCGCGTCATTCACTTCTTCATTAAAAACTAATTGTGTAATGCCATACCGGTCACGCAAGTCGACGAAAGTCATGCCTCCCATCTTGCGCACACGCTGCACCCACCCGGCCAGCGTCACGGTCTTTCCGGCATCCGCAAGTCTCAGCTCACCACAAGTATTTGTCCTGAACATATCTGTTTGCTTATATTAAGATTCAACGTGCAAAGTTATCCTTTTTTTATGAGGAATTCAACGTTAGATAAAAGTTTTCGTTCTTATTTTATCCTTTTTCTTCAAAAACTTGTATATAAGAAATAAGTGTCGTATTTTTGAACCCGCAAAATATGAGAAACCATATCATTAATAACTGATTTCTATGATGAATTTAAACAGAAGTATCAGCCACGCGCTTAAAGCATCCCTGCTCACGGCCGGATTGTTCCTTTTCACTCCGACAGAAGCCGCGGCCAAAACCGAAACTTTCGGAGTAGGAAACAAGACATTCCTCCTTAACGGCAAGCCTTTCATCGTCAAAGCCGCCGAAGTGCATTATCCCCGCATCCCGCGTCCCTATTGGGAGCAGCGCATCAAGATGTGCAAAGCTTTGGGAATGAACACGCTTTGCCTGTATGTCTTTTGGAACATACACGAACAGGAAGAAGGCAAGTTCGACTTCACGGGCAATAACGACGTAGCGGAGTTTATCCGATTGGCACAAGAAAACGGACTTTATGTCATCGTGCGCCCCGGCCCGTACGTATGCGCCGAATGGGAAATGGGCGGTCTGCCCTGGTGGTTGTTGAAGAAGAAAGACATCCGTCTGAGAGAACAAGACCCGTACTTCATGGAACGTTACCGTATCTTCGCCCAGAAACTGGGAGAGCAGATCGGAGACCTGACCATTGAAAAAGGCGGACCGATTATCATGGTGCAAGTGGAAAACGAATACGGCTCATACGGCGAGGACAAACCGTATGTTTCGGCCATTCGCGACATCATCCGCGATTCCGGTTTCGACAAAGTAACTTTATTCCAATGTGACTGGAGTTCCAACTTTACCAAAAACGGACTGGACGATTTGGTATGGACCATGAACTTCGGTACCGGCGCCAATATCGAAAACGAATTCAAGAAGTTGGGCGAGTTGCGTCCCGAATCTCCCCAAATGTGTTCCGAGTTCTGGAGCGGATGGTTCGACAAATGGGGCGGGCGTCATGAAACGCGCGGCAGCAAGGAAATGGTCGGCGGACTGAAGGAAATGTTGGACAAAGGCATTTCTTTCTCGCTCTACATGACGCACGGAGGTACCAGTTGGGGACACTGGGCCGGTGCCAACAGTCCCGGATTCTCGCCCGACGTGACTTCGTACGATTACGATGCTCCTATCAACGAGGCCGGACAAGTCACTCCTAAATACATGGAATTGCGCGAGATGCTGGCCGGATATAGCGACAAAAAGTTACCCTCCATCCCCAAAGAATTCCCTGTAATCAATGTTCCCAAAATACAGTTTACGGAAGTGGCTCCCTTGTTTGAGAACCTCCCCTCCCCTCATGCGTCGATGGACATTCAGACGATGGAAGCGCTCAACCAAGGATGGGGTTCCATTCTTTACCGTACCAAAACCCCGGCAGTGCCTACCCAAAGTGTGCTGACCATAACGGATGCGCACGACTTCGCGCAAGTCTTTATCAACGGGAAACTGATCGGTTCCATCGACCGTCGCAACCACGAAAAGACCATGTTGCTGCCGGCCATGAAGGAAGGAGACCAATTGGATATCCTTGTGGAAGCCATGGGACGAATCAACTTCGGCCGTGCCATTAAGGACTTCAAGGGCATCACGGAGAAAGTGGAATTGAGCTACACCATGAATACCGGCAGCCAGGTGACCGTCAACCTGAAGAACTGGCAGATTTACACCCTCAGCGACAGCTACCAGGTGCAGAAGAACATGAAATATGTTCCGCTGAAAGACCAGAAAGTACCGGGATGCTACCGTGCGACTTTCAACCTGAAAAAGACCGGCGACACGTTCCTGAATTTGGAAACATGGGGCAAAGGACAAGTGTACGTAAACGGACACGCCATCGGACGCTTTTGGAAAATCGGTCCGCAACAGACGCTTTACATGCCCGGATGCTGGTTGAAGAAAGGCGAGAACGAGATTATCGTACAAGACATTGTAGGTCCGCAGGAAACCGTGGTCGAAGGTCTGTCCAAACCTATCATCGACAAACTGAACGTCGATGCGCCGAACACGCACCGCAAGGAAGGACAAACTCTGAATTTGGCCGGCGAAACGCCTTGCAAGGCCGGTGAGTTTGCCCCGGGCAACGGTTGGCAGGAAGTCCGGTTCGACCAGCCCGTAACGGGACGTTACGTGTGCATCGAAGCCTTGAATTCCCATAACAACCGCGAATATGCTTGTATCGCAGAATGGTATATGCTCAATGACAAAGGCCAACGCATCAGCCGCGAGCCATGGACAGTGGCATACGCCGACGACGAGGACATCTCTTCGGGCAACAAAACAGCCGATAAGATTTTCGACCTTCAGGAGTCTACGTATTGGAGTACCAATAAAGACGTGAAGTTCCCCCATTACATCGTATTGGATTTGGGCGCAGAGCAGACATTAGGCGGTTTCCAATATCTTCCCCGCGTGGAACAGGGAGCACCCGAAAGTATCAAAGGTTACACAATCTATGTAAAGAGCCAGCCTTTCAAATTCTAAACCGTTAGTCTGGCATTTATCAGAAAATGGCATGCTTCTTTTGAGAGGCATGCCACTTTTTTTGTATTTAGTTTGGATATGTCGTCTAAAAGACGTACCTTTGCATCGCTTTTGAGAAATCACATTCTCTCAAGTCTCGGGGTGTAGCGCAGTCCGGTTAGCGCACCTGCTTTGGGAGCAGGGGGTCGTGGGTTCGAATCCCGCTACCCCGACCATCAGAAAAGGCACTGTAAAACAAGCTTTCAGCGAGTTGACAGTGCCTTTATTTTTATTCAGCCAACAAATGACCGTCATGAATAAGTCATACCACAAAGAGATACTGCACATCGCTCTCCCGTCCATCCTTTCCAATATCACCGTTCCCCTGCTCGGGCTGATAGACCTGACCATTGCGGGACATCTCGGTGCCGCTTCGTATATCGGTGCCATAGCCATCGGCGGTACGATATTCAATATGATCTATTGGATTTTTGCATTCCTGCGGATGGGAACCAGCGGGATGACTTCACAAGCCTACGGTGCCGACAATAAACAAGAAATCCAACTGTTGCTTTATCGTTCCTTGGCTACTTCCACGGGCATAGCCATCCTCATACTCCTCCTGCAAGGCCCGTTACTTCATCTGGCCCTGTCCGTCATGTCGCCCACGAAAGCTGTGGCGGATTTTGCTTCGGTATATTTTAGAATCTGCGTATGGGGCGCCCCGGCCGTGCTTGGGCTTTACAGTCTGACCGGATGGTTCATCGGATTGCAAAATGCAAAATACCCGCTCTACGTGGCCATCGTCCAAAACCTCGTCAACATAGCGGCCAGCCTGTTTTTCGTCTTCGTATGGCACATGGACGTGGCCGGAGTGGCTTTGGGAACGGTCATCGCCCAATATTGCGGACTGACGCTTTCCCTATATTATTGCCACCGTATGCACCGTAGGCTCGGCCTTCCTTATACATTCGTCCCCTCTTCCGTATTCCGGAAAAACGCCATTAGCCGTTTCTTCAGTGTCAACCGCGACATTTTCCTGCGCACCCTTTGCCTCGTGTGCGTCACTCTCTATTTCACCTCCGCCGGTTCCCGTCAAGGGGAATATATCTTAGCGGCCAATGCCTTGCTGATGCAATACTTCACCCTCTATTCCTATTTCATGGACGGTTTCGCCTTTGCCGGAGAAGCCCTCTCGGGCAAATGTGCCGGTGCGGGAGATTATCAGGCCCTGAAAAAAGTCATCCGTAACCTGTTTCTTTGGGGAAGCGGCGTGGCACTGACCTTCACCTTATTCTATATGGCCGGCGGAAAGGCTCTCATGAACCTGCTCACCGACGAAGGCTCTGTCATCGCCACTGCTTCCGACTACCTGCCTTGGGCTGTCTTCATTCCCCTTGCAGGTCTCTCGGCATTCATTTGGGACGGTGTTTTCATCGGACTCACGGCCACACGCTATATGCTCCTGTCCATGTTGGGCGCCACCCTGACTTTTTTCAGCGTCTATCTCAGCCTCTTCCCTATATGGCAAAACCACGCACTCTGGCTGGCTTTTCTCCTCTATTTATTCGTGCGAGGCCTCATGCAACACTTGCTATATAGAAATAAAATCTTAACTTTGCATCCTACAAACTAAATACACGCAAACGCAATGAACTACGTAGGCATACTTATCGGCTTAGCCACCTTCCTGATTATCGGCCTGTTCCATCCTTTAGTCATCAAGGGCGAATACTATTTCGGAACCCGATGCTGGTGGGCTTTCCTCGTGACGGGAATCCTGTGTGCCGGTTTGTCCCTTTATGTGGAAAACGTGTACTTGAGTATTATTTTCGGTGTCATATCGTTCTCTTCCTTTTGGGGGATACTCGAAGTGTTCGACCAACGCAAACGGGTACTGAAAGGCTGGTTCCCGAAAAATCCCAAACGGTTGAAAGACTACGAATAAGCCGCCTGTCGTTTTTTCATCATTCACATTCTCTCCCCTTCCCTCACGTCAAAGATTTTTCCTGCTGAGAAAAAAGCCTCTCCATTTTTCTATATTCCTCTTTTTCAAGCTCTTGAATACAGCATAAAAATGTGCGCCAAATGAAAAATCATTCGCCTGAGATTGATTTTTCATTCTCCTGCAAACGATTTTCCGTTTGCCGCAAGATGATAAATCGCTTTCATACAAGCCTTTTTTGTCAAACTTACCGACATATCCGAAAGAATAGTCACACGTTACATCCTTTCATGCTGTCGTGTGCATCATAATGTTCCCACTGTTTGGAGGAAGACAAGGCGAGGGGCTGTCTACAAGGTAAAGGGCATTGGCCGTCTTACGTTTTCTCCTCCCCCGTAAACGACAGTCTCATTCGGCCTTTAACTTGTAGGAAATGAAGTTCATGCAGACCGCTTTCGATACGCGACCGCATTTTGTAACGGAAATTTGGGAAAGTATTTCATTTTTTATCGTATCTTTGTTTAACACAACGTACATGAGTTGTTTATTATGAATGGTTTAGATACCCAAAAGCATTTATGAACATGGATAGAAGAACATTATATAACCAATTTTTGCAGCAGTTCCCTATTGAGAACTTAGAGGCGATGACATTGGAAGAATATACTAACTTGGACAAAGATAACTCTTTCTGTTACTGGCTTGAATCTAAAACTTATGATTTGGGTTCTATATGGGGCGGTTCTGCATATAAGTTTGGAATCTTTAAGTTTGACAAAACGCCAAAGCAAGATAATTCCAAATATGCCCATGATGAAAAATATTCTTGGAGTAGCCGTTTAGGAAGCACGTCGAAAGAGGCATTCAATAACGTCAGAAATGCAATTGTAAGGATTGCCAATCATGCACGCAATGCGGAGTGGGACGAAATAGAGAAGATAAATGAATTGTGGCCAGTAACTACATGGAAGATTGCCTTCCTATACTCCAATGAACAATTGCTACCTATTTACGACAAAGACAATTGGTTGGTTCCTATTGCCGCTCATTTCGGCCTATCCGACGCAAAGAAACATTCAAGAGCAGAGTTGTATAATTATCTGTCAGAGAAAAAAGGAGACAAAGACCTATACATGTTCTACGATGAACTGCTTGCCATCATGGATGTAAAACAATCCAACAAAGAAACTAAAGTTTGGCTCTTCGCTCCAGGAGAAAATGCTTCTATGTGGGATGAATGCAAAGAATCTCAGACAATGCGTTTAGGATGGAATCCTATTGGTGACATATCCGAATTCAAAAATAGAGAAGAACTGACCAAAGCATTGCAAGTGGCATATAATAAGGCAGATGCTACGTTCAAAAATGACAGTCTCGCCTTATGGCAATTCGTACATGAGCTACATGAGGGGGATATTGTGTATGCCAAGAAAGGCATTAACAAAATTATAGGCCGGGGTATCGTTAAAGGTGATTACTGCTATGACGAAAGCTATTTGACTTATCGCCATATCAGAAAAGTAAAATGGACCCATTATGGAGAATGGGAGTATTCTCAGCATAAGCTTGTACAGAAGACCTTAACTGATATCAGCAAGTATCCTGAATTTGTAAAGAACCTAAATGATATGGTTGTAGGAGGGAAAGATATAGAGGTGCCAGCGCAAGCTGCAACATCAAAACAATATTGGTGGTTGGTTGCGTCTCCTGATGTATGGAAGTTCTCTGACATTAACGTTGGTGATATAATCGAATACACGCTGTTAAATGAGAATGGTAATAAACGAAGAGTGTATCAAAACTTCTTGGATGCCAAAGTTGGAGACATGGTTATTGGTTATGCTTCAACGCCAACATTACAGGTCGTCGCATTGGGTGAAATAGCCAAAGATACTGATGACAAACACTTGTACTTCAGAAAAACCGAGCAACTTCTCACCCCGATTGATTACTCAATTATCAAAGGCTATGAAGAGTTGCAAGGCATGGAATGCATGGTTGGAGGCGGACGCGGAACTCTCTTCAAGGTTACAGAAGATGAATACCAAGTCTTAATGGAAATTATCCGTAAAGAGAACCCTCTCTCTGCAACAAAATCTCTCGCTACATATACAGATTTTGAATTCTTAAGCGAAGTGTTTATGTCATCTTCCGAATTGCAGAGATTAAAAGCCTTGCTTAGAAACAAGAAGAATATCATACTTCAAGGAGCACCTGGTGTAGGTAAAACGTTCACCGCTGAAAGATTGGCATATACGCTAATGGGGACAATAGATAAGCAAAGAGTTGAGATGGTACAGTTCCATCAGAACTACTCATATGAAGACTTTATTCTTGGTTATAAGCCAAATCCGGATGGCGGATTTGAACTAAAGCATGGGATTTTCTATAAATTCTGCAAGAAAGCATTGAATACTCCAGACAAAGACTTCTTCTTTATCATAGACGAAATCAACCGGGGAAACCTTAGTAAGATATTCGGCGAGCTGCTTATGCTTATTGAAAACAGCTATCGAGGAAAAGAAATAAAGTTGGCATACACGGATGAACTGTTTACCGTACCAAAGAATCTTTATATCATTGGAATGATGAATACAGCGGATCGTTCTTTGGCTATGATTGACTATGCACTTCGTAGAAGATTCAGTTTTTTTGAGATGGTACCTGGCTTTACGACAAAGGGCTTTAAGAACTATATGGCATCATTGTCAAATGAGAAATTTAATAGAATCATAGGCGGAATACAGGCACTCAACGAGGCTATTTGCCAAGATGATTCATTAGGCAATGGCTTTTGCATCGGACATAGCTATTTCTGCAATCAGGAAGAATTCAGTTTGGAATGGTTGGAGAATGTAATTGAATACGATATAGAGCCGATGCTTAAAGAGTATTGGTTCGATGACATACAAAAGTATGAATCACACATTAATGCGTTAAGGAACTTATTGAAATGATAATAGACAAGAACATCCCCATAAAGAATATTTTTTATATGCTCACTTATGCTTTCAAGGAATTGAAGCATAACAATTATGAGTATATATCCGGGGAAAAATTCGATAATATCTATGACTTATTTGCCGAAATTCTTTCCAAGGGCGTGGCGTATCTATTGAAGCAAGGATTACATAAAGAATTTGTCCTTAAGGAAGACACTATAACAACTCTTAGAGGCAAGTTGAATCTGCAAGGAACAATTAAGGAAAAAATCTCTCAACACTCCCGTCTTGCTTGCGAATATGATGAACTCACAATCAATAATGTCTTTAATCAGATTATAAAGTCAACTGTTGGCGTGCTCATAAGTAAGTCAGATGTCAAAAATGAGAGAAAGAACAATCTTAGGAGATTAATGCTATTCTTTGACGGTGTTGATGACACAGACCAACCTGTAATAAGATGGAATCTATTAAGATATGACAGGAATACCAGAACCTATCAGATGATACATAGCCTATGTTACTTCATTATGCAAAACCTTTTGCTATCTACAGAACATGGTAATACAAAGTTGCCTCAATTCTCGGATGAACATATGAACCTATTATTCCAACGCTTTATCATGGAGTATTATAAGAAACATCATCCTGAGTATAAAGCGGCTGCAAAACAGATAAAATGGAATTTCAGTGATAACAGTGCCAGTTCATCCAACATATTGCCGATTATGCAATCTGATATAACACTGGCACTTGGCGAAAGAACGCTTATCATTGACACTAAATATTACAGTAAAAACCTACAAGAACATTTAGGTAAGTTCACCATACACTCTCCTAATATCTATCAAATTCACACATACGTTATGAATGAAGATAGAGGGCATACTGGAAATGTTGATGGCATGTTACTATACGCAAAGACGGTAGCTGATGTTCAACCTGAAGGTAATTACCGTACTAATGATGGGAATATTTTAATGGTGAGAATTTTAGATTTGACTCAAGACTTTGAGAGTATCAAATACGATTTAGAAGATTTGGTAAACTATAAAGTGATTTAAACAAATCTATTTGGTTTCAATAAAAATATTCGGTAGAAGAATTTTATACTGCACATACCTTCACAAAAAGAGTTCCGCGAAACAGGAAATCCTACCTCCACGGAACTCTTTTCCATCTCACCCAATAAAAAGGGGGGGGATTTTTCAAGTGACTGGTTACTTGTCGCCGAAGTAACGGTTGTACAGACCGGCGAAACCACGGCCATGACGAGCTTCATCCTTCGCCATTTCATGCACAGTGTCGTGAATGGCGTCCAAATCCTGCTGTTTAGCCATCTTGGCCAAATCCATCTTGCCGGAGCAAGCACCGCTTTCAGCCTCCATACGCTTTTTCAGGTTCGTCTTCGTGTCCCAAACCATGTCGCCTAACAATTCGCAGAAACGAGAAGCATGGTCGGCCTCTTCAAAAGCATAACGCTTGAAAGCTTCCGCAATTTCAGGATAGCCTTCGCGGTCAGCCTGACGGCTCATGGCCAAGTACATACCCACTTCTGTGCATTCGCCTTCAAAGTTAGCCTGCAAACCTTTCTTGATTTCAGGGTCAACGTCCTTGGCAATGCCGATGACATGTTCGGTCACGAAAGTCAATTCCGTATCTACCAATTCCTTGAACTTTGAAGCCGGAGCCTTGCACTGCGGGCACTGTGCCGGAGCTTCTTCGCCTTCATGAATGTAACCACATACCGTACATACAAATTTCTTTTTCATTTTCTTTCGTTTTTAATTTAAATTACACATTCGTTTATACTTTATTTCTCTGCCCGTACCTTTCAGGCTCACGCCTCCATCGCACAGGCTTTGCATACACCTTTATAATAGACATGCGCTTCATCCACCTTAAAGTCCGAACCCTTAGGCAAGAAATCTTTCAAACTTTCCGGAAGAGCCACATCGAATAATTTTCCGCATCGTTTACACATAAAATGTGCATGGGGAACGACCACCCCGTCAAAACAAACTTTCTTCTCATCAATGGTCAACATCAAGGCAGCTCCATGCTCGGAAAAAAGCCGTAAGGTGTTGTACACGGTTGTCTTAGACAACGTAGGTATCACTTTACACAAAGCCACATACACCTCATCCACTGTGGGGTGCGTATGATTTTTAAGCAAATAATCCATAATTGCTATGCGCTGTACGGAAGGGTGAATCCCGTAATTCTGCAATGTATCCAAAGCCTCTTTGTTGACCATGTCCAATATAAATTTGTAATGTTTACAATGCAAATTTAGTGTAAGTTCCGTTCCCGTGCAAGCCTTTCTGTGTTTTTTTTGATAAATAACAGTTTTTTTTGCTTTTATTGATACCTTTATATTATCTTTGCCCCACAAATATCAAACATAGCAACATGAATTACGGATTTGTCAGAATTGCCACAGCCATCCCCGGCGTAAAAGTAGGAGATTGCAAATACAACGCGCAACAAATTGAAAGTTTGATTATTCAGGCGGAAGGTAAAGGCGTAGAAATCATTTGTTTTCCGGAACTCAGCATCACGGCTTACACTTGCGGCGATTTATTTGCCCAACAACTGCTGCTTGACGAGGCGGAAATGTGCCTTATCAGCATCCTCGACTTCACCCGCTCATTAGACATCATCTCTATCATAGGACTGCCTGTCGCTTACCACGGTACGCTGCTGAATTGTGCGGCAGTGATACAAAAAGGGAAGATTTTAGGGCTTATCCCCAAAACTTATCTGCCCAACTATAAGGAATTCTATGAACAACGTTGGTTCACATCCGGCGATGTGCACGGAAACAGCAATGTATTGATTTGCGGACAAATGGTGCCGCTGAGCCGCCACCTGGTCTTCAATACTCCCTCTTGCTGTTTCGGAGTGGAAATCTGCGAAGACGTATGGGCTCCCATTCCCCCCAGTTCCGAATTGGTACTCCAGGGAGCTGAAATCATTTTCAACCTCAGTGCAGACAACGAAGGCGTAGGCAAACAGGACTATCTCAAAGCCTTGTTGGCACAACAAAGTGCAAGATGCCTCGCCGGTTATGTATTCTCGGGGGCAGGATTCGGCGAAAGCACACAGGATGTTGTTTTTGCCGGTAAGGCACTTATCTACGAAAATGGAGTGCTGTTGGCGGAAAACGAACGTTTCTCTTTTAAAGAACAACTGGTTTACAGCGAAATAGACGTAGAATGCCTGCGTGCGGAAAGACGTGTGAACACCACATTCAGCGCTTCTGTAGCCCGGTTGAAATCGCACGACGTCATACAGATAGACACCGAACTGTTTGCTTCCAAAAACATTGAATTAAGCCGTAAAGTCAATCCGATGCCTTTTGTTCCGGCAGGAAAGGCACTGGATGAACGATGCGAGGAAATCTTTGCCATACAGATAGCAGGGCTGGCCAAAAGATTGGTACATACACAAACCCAGACCGTAGTCATCGGGATTTCCGGCGGACTGGATTCCACCCTTGCCTTATTGGTCTGCACCAAAACGTTCGACAAATTGGGACTCTCGCGCAAAGGCATCGTCGGCGTGACCATGCCCGGCTTCGGAACCACCAACCGTACTTACACCAATGCCGTCAACCTTATGAAAAGCCTGGGGGTAACCCTGCGAGAAATCAGCATCAAAAAGGCCTGCATACAACATTTCGAGGACTTGAATTTCGACATGGCCAACCATAATGTGACGTATGAAAACGCACAGGCACGCGAACGTACGCAGATTCTGATGGATGTGGCTAACCAGATGAATGGCATGGTAGTGGGAACCGGCGACTTGTCGGAACTGGCTTTGGGATGGGCCACGTACAACGGCGACCACATGAGCATGTATGGCGTCAACGCCTCTATCCCCAAGACGTTGGTGAAACATTTGGTCAAGTGGGTGGCCGACAGCGTCATCGACGAATCCTCCCAAGCCACCTTGTTGGATATCGTGGACACACCGATTAGTCCCGAACTGATACCGGCAGACGAAGATGGCAACATCAGCCAGAAAACAGAAGACTTGGTCGGTCCTTACGAACTGCATGACTTTTTCCTGTATTATACCTTGCGTTTCGGCTTCCGCCCGTCCAAAATATTCTATCTGGCCCAATATGCTTTCGCTGGAAAGTACACTGACGAAACGATAAAGAAATGGCTGACAACGTTTTTCCGTCGTTTCTTCTCGCAACAGTTTAAGCGTTCCTGCCTGCCCGATGGTCCTAAGGTGGGAAGCTGTAGCCTGAGCCCTCGTGGAGATTGGCGAATGCCCAGCGACGCGTCGGCTACGGCATGGGTGGATGAATGCAATAATCTGTAAGCCTGACCCCATATCAAAAAAGAAACGGTGTATTCCCCCTCTTCTGGCAGAACACACCGTTTCTTTTTATTCCATCTGACACTTCCCTCTTCTACTCTCCGTCGTCTTCAAACCTCAATGTCTCCACTTTCTCCAGTCTCGATTTCAGGCGTGGCATACTCCCTTTCCGGATGCGCAGCGTCATGCTGCAATCGTGTTCATACCCTTGACGGACAATAGACGGCTCTTCCTCCTTGACAATGCGCATGACGGAGTTCATGAAAGGATACTCAAAGAAAAACGTGATTTCCTCGTCCACCGTTTTTTCTATAATCCGGGCCGCCTGTATAGCCTCGATAGCCGCCGCCTTGTAGGCTTGTATCAGACCGCTCGTCCCCAACTTGATTCCACCGAAATAACGGATGACGACAATCAAAACATCCGTCAGTCCGTAAGAATTAATCTGTCCCAGAATCGGCTTGCCCGCTGTGCCGGAAGGCTCTCCGTTATCATTGGCACGGAAATCCTTCCGTTCGTGTCCCAGCATATAGGCATAGCAACAATGGCGCGCATCGTAATACTTCTTTTGATAGAACTCCACTTGCTCTTTCACTTCGTCTACCGTATGCACAGGATGAATGAAAGCCAGGAACTTGCTCCGCTTCTCGCTATATTCTCCTTCCGCCGCTGCTGTTATCGTCTTATATACGTCATTTCCTTCCATATCCTTCCTATTCAAAAAACTCCGGCCGCCGGGTTCCACCGGCAACCGGAGTTGTAAAGATAATTATTTTTTCTTTATGAAAGTTTATGAATCACCAGTCCGCTGCGTAATTTCGGCTCGAACCAAGTAGCTTTTGGGGGCATGATTTTCCCACAATCCGCTATATCCATGATTTGTTGCATAGACACCGGATACAATGCCAACGCCATTTTCATCTCGCCGCTGTCGCAACGCCTTTTCAGTTCCTCCAAACCACGCAGTCCTCCTACGAAGTCAATCCGCTTATCCCGACGTAAGTCCTTAATGCCCAAAAGCTCATCCAAGATAAGCCGGCTACTGATAGTCACGTCGAGCACGTCTATCGGATCGTTTTCATCAAAACGTCCCGGAAGTACACGCAACCTGTACCATTTTTCATCCAGATAAAGCGAAAACTCATGCGGCTGCGCAGGTTTGTACGCCGAAGCGCCCATGCAAGTCACTTCGAAATCCTTCTCCAAAGCCTGCAAGAACTCATCTGAGGTATAGCACCCCAGGTCTTTCACCACGCGGTTGTAATCCAAGATAGTCAGTTCGCTTGCCGGGAAGCACACGGCCATAAAATAATTATATTCCGCCTCGGGGTGCGTCCCTCCATGGGCTAAAGCTTTCTCTTGTCCCACCAAAGCTGCCGCAGCCGTGCGATGATGGCCGTCTGCTATGTACAATGCGGGAATGGCTGCAAATTCTTTCGTAATCGCATCAATATCCGCTTCATTGTCCACAAGCCAGAACCGATGGCGGAAACCGTCGATCGGGGCCACGAAATCATATTCCGGCTCACGCCTTGCATATCGGTCTATCAAAGAAGCCAACGCGGCATTATCGGGATAAGCCAGAAAAACCGGTTCTATGTTCGCATCCGTAATACGGATATGCTTCATACGGTCTTCTTCCTTTTCGTGCCTCGTCAGTTCGTGCTTTTTGATTATCCCGTCCATATAGTCCTTGACCGAAGCTCCCAACACGATGCCGTGCTGTGTCCGCCCGTTCATGGTCTGTGCGTAAATATAATACATGGGCTTAGCGTCTTCCACCAACCAGCCGTTACGCTGAAATTTGGCAAAATTCTCTGCCCCCTTTTCATACACACATGAAGCGTATTCATCCGTTCCCTCCGGAAAATCTATCTCCGGACGGATCACATGATAGAGCGACATCTCGTTGTCGCCTGCCTCTATACGGGCTTCTTCCGAACTGAGCACGTCGTACGGACGACACTCTACCCGTTCCACCAAATCCTTAAGCGGACGAAGCCCCTTAAACGGTTTAACCCAAGCCATAGCCCCTATGATTATTTATTTACCTGATATTTCGTACATCCGTCCTTGAAGAATGCGGCAATCTGATGCGCCGCAGCCACTCCGGCATTGATATTGGCCTCGGCTGTTTGTGCACCCATCTTTTTGGGTGTAGAGAAATAACGGCCTTCCAATATACGGAAATCCGCATCCGCTTCCGGCATGATGTCCGTGACATACTTCAGGTCTGTACGATCCTGCATCAATTTCAGCAATTCCGGTTCATTAATGACCTCTTTCCGAGCCGTATTGACCAACACTCCTCCCTTGGGCATCTTGCCGACCAAGGCATAATTGATGCTTTGACGCGTCTCCGCCGTAGCCGGGATATGCAAGGAAACCACTTCGCACTTTTCAAACAATTCATCTTGCGAAGAGACTGCCTTCACCCCATCGGATTCTATAGCCGCCGCAGGGCAATATGCGTCGTATGCATAAACATCCATGTCGAAGCCTTTTGCGATATGCGCTACGCGACGACCGACATTACCGTATGCCAAGATTCCTAATTTCTTTCCTTTCAACTCCGTACCGGCCTTTCCATTATAAAAGTTACGTACGGCGAATACCAACATACCGAACACCAGTTCGGCTACGGCATTGGAATTCTGACCGGGAGTGTTCATCACCACCACCCCGTGTGCGGTGGCAGCCGCCAAATCTACGTTATCGTAACCGGCTCCGGCGCGGACAACGATCTTTAAGTTCTTTGCCGCATCAAAAACTTCATTATCTATCTTGTCACTGCGGATTATCATGGCTTCCACGTCGGCCACTGCCGCCAGAAGTTGTGCCTTCTCCGTATATTTCTCCAATAAAACGATTTCCAATCCGGCTGTCTCTGCAACCTCTTTGATACCGTCCACTGCAACTTTTGCAAACGGTTTTTCTGTAGCAATCAATATTTTAGCCATAGTTATTTTATTTAAATACATCCCATAAACAAACAGGCACACCTCTGTATAAGGCGTGCCTGTCTTTATAGCCTTTTAATGTTGAGCTTCAAAGTCCTTCATACTTTGTATCAATGCCTGCACGCCCTCTATCGTCTGTGCATTGTAGCATGAAGCACGGAAACCGCCTACGCTGCGGTGGCCTTTTATACCCACCATGCCACGTTCTGTAGCAAACTGCAAAAAGTCGGCTTCCAATTCTTTGTATTCGTCGTTCATTACAAAACAAATATTCATATATGAACGGTCTTCCGCCTTTGCCGTTCCACGGAACAACTTGTTACGTTCAATTTCGGTATACAACATGTCTGCACGCTCTTTTGCACGCTGAGCCATAGCCTCTACTCCGCCGTTTTTCTTCACCCATTCCAAATTCTTCATGGCACAGTAAATGGGTACAACCGGAGGCGTATTGAACATGGAACCGTTTTTCACATGGGTCATGTAATCCAGCATTGTGGGAATCTGGCGGCTTACTTTATTCAAAGCTTCGTCCTTTACGATAACGATATTCACTCCGGCCATAGATACGTTTTTCTGTGCTCCGGCGTAAATACAATTATATTTGCTCACATCTACCGGGCGAGAGAATATATCTGACGACATATCGGCAATCAAAGGAACAAGACTGTCCAAATCATAACGCATTTCCGTTCCGAAAATCGTATTGTTTGTCGTAATATGCAGATAATCTGCATCAGCCGGTATCGTAAAGTTTTTCGGAATATAGGTATAGTTGTCTTCGGCTGAAGAAGCAACTTCAACCACTTCACCGAACAACTTTGCTTCTTTCATAGCCTTCTTGGCCCATGTACCTGTATTCAAATAAGCTGCCTTCTTCTCCAAAAAGTTATAGGGAACACGACAGAATTCCGTACTGGCACCTCCTGCCAGAAAAACAACCGAATAACCGGCCGGTAGGTCGAGTAATTCTTTTACCAATTCTACAGCCTTGTCTACTACAGGCTGGAAGTTCTTTGCCCTATGGCTAATTTCCATCAGGGAAAGACCGCTACCCTCAAAATCCAAGCATGCATCTGCTGTTGCCTCTATTACTTCACGCGGCAACATGGATGGACCTGCATTAAAATTATACTTCTTCATCTAAATTGTAAAACTTAAGATTAATTATCAGTTACTCTAAGCATAACATCTGCGAAAGTAGAAAATAAAATCCATAAAAGCAACGATTGAGGCCACATTTTTTAAGTCAAGTGCTTTTTTTGCTATCATATATTATAAAAAACAGCTTTCTGCCCTTACAACTCGTAATCTTATTTTGTCTTTTCTATAATCGTCTTGATGCCTTTTATCTTTTGCCCGGACACGGCGGCCAAGGTTTCTTTTAGCAAATTTCGCCTGATAGCGACAAAAGCATAGTGTTCTTTCACATCTATACGCCCGATATCGCTCTTGCCCAATCCTCCTACCTTTGACAGAAACCCCACAATATCCACCTTGTTGATTTTATCCTTTTTTCCTTTTCCAATATAAAGTGTTACCCACTGGGGCTTGGCAGGATCGGGCTTAGGCCCTTCCCACACATAGTCTTCAGGAATCTGCTGTATAAACTCGGGCAAGTATTCCTCCGGCCCTAATATGAGAAAGACATTTCCGGAAGCATCCCACCGCGCCGTCCGACCGTTACGATGAATATAAGCATCTTCATTGAGCGGCAAATGATAATGGATAACATGGTCTATATTGGGTATATCCAGTCCCCGCGCGGCTAAATCCGTTGAAACAAACACATTACACGATCCGTTACTGAACTTGTAAAGCGCACGCTCACGGTCCTTCTGTTCCATTCCTCCATGAAACATCTCACACGAGATTCCTGCTTGAAGCAAATAACGGTAAACTCGTTCTACACTTTCACGGTAGTTCACAAAAACCAAGGAACTTTTATCTCCCAAATAGCACAAAAGCTTAGACAAGACCTCCAACTTATCTTTCTCTGGAGATTTCACTGTATAAACCTTTATACGTTCCGGAATCTGCTCTTCATCTTCCAAGAAATTCAATTTCAAAAAATCTCCCTCTGATACAAACCGAGGAATAGCCGGCGCATCTGTGGCCGAGAGAAGGAAACGACGTTTCAAATACGGAATTTGCACAATTACCTCCGACATTTCTTCCTGAAAACCCATCTCAAGGCATTTGTCAAATTCATCAATCACCAACGTATGAACATGTGAAGCATCGATATTTCCTTTATTCAAATGGTCGTTCATACGCCCCGGAGTTCCTACTATAACTTGTGGATTCAAGCTTTTCATCGTACGGTGCTCATCCATGGCCGGACGGCCGCCATAGCAGCTCATAACAGGAATGCCCGTTCCCATAGACTTGAAAACCTGCTCTATTTGTAATGCCAACTCACGAGAAGGTACCAATACTACAGCTTGAAGAACATTCTCATTTTTTAAAGATAGCACTAAAGGCAACAAATAAGCGATCGTTTTTCCCGATCCGGTCGGAGATAAAAGTACCAAGTCTTTCCCTTTTCTGTATTCCTCAACCGTGGTTTGCTGCATCGCTGTCAAGCTATCTATATGCAACTTCCATAAGATCTCTTTTATATTGATATGAGTCATCACTTTACTTTTTATAATCAAACAAATTTAGACATAAATGCCTTTATATACTATTGTCATAGGAAACAACTTTAGGATCAGCCTTATATTTAGGCATGAGTAACTCTGATGTAGTTCATGACATTCACAAAGATAACGCTTTTGTTTGTATCTTAAACTATAGCAGAGATAAAATTGAAACAAAATCCTAAGTAACGAATTTAAACCAGACGAACTATGCTATTTATTCTTAACCACCAAGATATAAAATGACATAGAATCATCCTTTCCCCAGTAAGTTTTCCAAATCATGCTTCATTTTTCATCTATCCCGATAACGCCCTAACATACAACATATTACCACTGAAGAATAGAGAAAGTCATCTTTCAGTAAGCCTTCAGACATCCTTCGGCCAGACTGTAAGCATACTCCTG